>CERT01006179.1_pt1 | contig 69020 bp, 50 predicted proteins | sample 530691 | NCBI WGS metagenome assembly CERT01 (sample SAMEA2620861, study PRJEB7988) | marine metagenome | biome: marine biome (ENVO:00000447); feature: surface water layer (ENVO:00002042); material: "saline water (ENVO:00002010), including plankton (ENVO:xxxxxxxx)" | depth 5 m
GGCGAGAAACATAGCTTCGACTATGTCTGTGACATGGGTGTAGTCTCTTGTTTGTAGTCCGTCTCCAACGACAGTCATGTCTTCGCCGTTTTCTTTTTGCCTAAAAAACAAGCCAACAACTGGAGCATAATCTCCGGCGATTGGTTGACGCTCGCCGTATACATTAAAGAACCTAAACAGAACAGTTTCCAGGCCAAAGAGCTTCGTGTACATTTTGCAAAGCTCTTCGCAGTTAGACTTACTCACAGAATAAGGGTTTAGGCAGTCGTTAGGCATGTCTTCTTTTAAGGGTATTGGATTTTTTAGTCCATAACAAGAAGAGGTTCCTGCAAACATTACTCGCTTGCATTTATTTAATCGAGCTGCCTGAAGAACATTGCAGGTGCCTAAAGAATTGTTTTTAACGGCATCCGCAGGATCTTGAACGCAAATTTGTATTCTTGAGCGAGCAGCTAAATGAAATACCAAATCAACACCTTTAAATAATGGCTCTAGTTTTTCAAAGTCGCATATGTCCACTTTATGGTTTTCGGTATCATCTCTCCATATAAAATTCTTGTTGGCTGTAGATGATTCGTCGTCAACAACTACGACATCATGGCCGGCTTTAATTAATCTTTCAACAAGGTGACCGCCGATAAATCCAGCCCCACCAGTAACTAGGCACTTTTTATTTGTCATGAATATAAATACACAATTTATATGTATTTATGTTTTGTTTTTTATATACCAAGAGTAAGTTTTTTCTATTCCGTCTTTTATTGAGGTGGTCGGTGTAAATCCCGTATCTAGTATACGAGTGTTGTCCATTTTTTTTCTAAAAGTTCCATCAGGTTTTGATGTGTCAAACCTAATCTCCCCAGAAAATTCAACGCAACCCCTAATTAACCGAGTTAATTCTAATATGGAAACTTCATCTTCAGAACCACAATTTAAATGAGATATGTTTTTGTCGTAAATATCGAGAGCGTTAACATTCTGGAGGCAATGTATGACTCCCCTGGCTAAGTCGTCGACATATAAAAATTCCCTCAAAGGCTTACCGCTACCCCATACCTCAACAAATGAGGCTCCTTTTTGTTTAGCTGTATGTATTTTATTAATTAAAGCCGGAAGAACGTGAGAAGTCTCTAAATCAAAATTATCTCCAGGGCCGTACAAGTTGCAAGGCATAATAGAATAAAAATTAGAGCCATGTTGACGATAAAAACTTTCGCACATTTTAATTGCAGATATTTTAGCAATTGCATAAGGTTCATTTGTATACTCAAGAGGGCCTGTAAGTAGATACTCTTCTTTAATTGGTATTCTAGAATCTCGTGGATATATACAAGAAGAACCAAGATTAATAAGCTTCGACACGTCATGGTCATAACAAGCTTTAATTACATTGCAAGCTATCTGAGTGTTTTCATAAATAAAGTCAGCACGATATGTATTGTTCGCCATAATCCCGCCAACTTTAGCAGCACAAAGAATTACATAATCAAATTTTTCTTTAGCAAAAAGATTGTCTACAGTTCTGCAGTCAAGTAGATTAGCCTGCTTGCGAGTTTTAGTAACGATATTATCTAAGCCTATAGACTTTAGTTTGCGAACAACCGCAGACCCCACCATACCCCGGTGGCCAGCTACAAAAACTTTAGGGGAGTTCATTTTGTAAGAAGCTTGTAATCATTTTCGTACATTTTTTTAACAAGCCCCAGAAAATCGGTTTTTTTAACCCATCCCATTTCTTTTTCAGCGAGAGAACAGTCTCCACAAAGCTTATGAACCTCTGCTGGTCTATAGAATTTAGGATTGACTTGGAAAATTAATTTTTTCCCTTTTACGGTAAAGTATTTTTCTGATTCATCTTCACCTTCAATATAAAACTCTATGTCAGCAAGCCTAAGGCATTCGTTTAGAAACTCTCGAACGGTATGCATTTCACCACTAGCTAGAACATAATTTTTAGGAGAGTCTTGGTTTAGCATCATCCAAACTCCCTCCATGAAGTCTTCCGCATCACTCCAGTCTCTTTTTGCATCAAGATTTCCCAACTCTAGAACGGGAATCTGTTTTCCTTGTTCAATAGCTAATTTGATGGAAGCTATTCCGTGACTAATTTTGCGAGTAACGAAATCGAGACCCCTGCGGGTTCCTTCATGGTTGAATAACCAGCCTTGAATTGCATATAAATCATAAGATTCTCTATAAACGCGAACAATATGTCGAGCTGCACATTTGGCTGCACCATATGGAGACTGAGGTCTAAGTGGGTGGTTTTCATCTTGAGGTGTACAAACCACATCGCCAAACTCTTCAGAGGATCCAGCGTTATAAAACCTACAATGAGGAGCAAATCTTCTGATTGACTCAAGGATATGTAAGACAGAGTTAGAGTCAGTGTCCCATGTTTGTATTGGATAATCCCAGCTCCCAGCAACAAAAGACTGCGCTGCAAAATTAATAAAATAATCAGGTTGAATATCAATTACGACATCCCTCATGCTATGAGCGTCATTAAGGTCCATGTTGATTAATTTAAACCTAGGGTTATCCTCTAAGTGTAGGATGTTCTCGTGATTCTTTACGCTTAACCTCCTAACGGCTCCATAAATCATATGATCCGTATTTGCGAGCAAATAATCTGCCATATGACTTCCGTCTTGGCCTGTAACGCCTGTAATAATTATCTTTTTCATTATATATGATAATATGATTTTAAGAATTTATTTCAATGCTCTAACAAACATATCACGATCTTTTTCATGCGTTGATTTCTCGTTGTGTATTTCTTTAACCATGAAACCGCAATCAGAAAGAACTTTGGAAAATTCATCTTTTGTCCAAACGTACCTGTGTGTCTCAAAATCAATTTCACTCCATTGGTTTCCGTAGAATTGAGTAAAACCCATATTGAGTTCACCTAGTGGGGTCTTAATGTGGCGTGCGGATTTTCCCTTTAGGTACCATTCAATGCATTTGTCTAAGTCTGGCATCTCGATGATTAATTCACCGCCCGATTTAAGTTTATCATAAAAATGAGATAATAACTTAACTGTTTCCCATCTAACAAAATGTTCTACGGTATGGATTAAAGCTATTTTATCAACAGTGGAGTCTTCAACTTCTAAGTTACGTATATCCATTTTTATGTCATAATTTGAGCCACTCCTTGAGGTATCTTTGGGGTCAAAATCATAATTATCTATATTTATCCAGTCGCGCCAATGGTTGCCTCCGCAACCTAGGTGGAGATTTATTGATTTTAAATTGTTTTCTTCTGCGTAATCGTTAATAATCATTGTTAAAATTTTTCAGGGTACTTTTTTTTATATTTAATGTATATTTCTTCTGTAATGTTATTGACCCTTGAGCTCCACGAGGAACAAGGGAAGTGCATTTTTCTAAAAATATTTATAAGGTCAGTATGGTTATTGTATTTTATAACAGGGTATTCCCAGCACCACCCAACATCAGGAGCTATAACGGGTTTGTTCATAGATAAAGCCTCTACAACACACATTGGCCCAGCTTCAATGTCGGAGGTAATTAAAACATAGTCAGTATTTTTATATGCTTCTTTTAGTTCTTTTTCGGAAAGTGAGCCATTTGTAAATTTTAAACTTATGTTCTTTAAATTATTAATACTCTTGCCAAGATCAAACCTTTTTCGACCAGACTTATAAGACCTTCCGACTACAAGAATTTTTGTGGCCTCCTGCGGGGTAAAACTTTCAAATGGAGGAGGATAAAAAATTATAGTTTTAGACTCAGGTAGTTTATTGAAATACTTTAATCCCATTGATATAGCGACGTCACAAGAGGAAGCTATAGTATTCCACCAATTGATATCTTCAATGTGAGTAAAATAACAAACATCAAAATTTGTTTTAAACTTCATTGCGTGCCAATTAAAGTAAAAATTAATATCAGAATTTAAATCGGGGGATGTAGATATTTTTGAGTTTGGTATGTTTTTATAGAAGTGGTTTGCAAGTTTTTCCATTACCCAGCCTCTATCTTGTAATACTAAGTTATAAGAAAGCATAACTATTTATGGATAAAATAAACATCCTCCCTGTCTGTTTGATATTTCTTGAACTCACTACAGTATGGGAAGCCATGTCTTATGTCTAGGAAAAAGTTTCTGGCTATATAGTTACCTAAAGCCATATTGATATTTAAGTTTGGGTTGCCCGCTTCAATTCTCAACTCACAAAAAAGGTTTAAGAATTTGTAAACGTTATTATAGTTTCCTCCTATTGCCCCCATATTGAGAACCTTGAAGTTATTATCTTTGAATTTTTTTTCATTCTCCCAACCAAAAGATTTATGCATATCAAAATAACTCATGGATCCAAAATAATAGTCTGAAATATTTAGAATATCTTCGCAGAAGAAAAGGTCGAAATTTACTTCCATGCTAGAAGGATCCATCCCTAATTGAACATCACATAAGTCGGACATGAATACTTTCTCGTAAGTATTGTCATTAAGGAAATCAAGGTAGCACTTAAATCTGTAATCGTTATTAGAGAAAGAAGATGGAGAAACTCTTATGAAATTGATATTCTCAGTCGAATATTTATCAACAAAATCACCACTTAACGAATCATAGAAAATAAATAGATCACACTGTTTATCTAAAGAAGTATTATACAACCTATGTATGTACCTCCAAGAATCCTGAAGTACCATGCCGTTTTTATTTATACCCTCTATTTTATTGTTGATATCAAACCTCTGGGGGTGTGGATTGACACAAAAATAAGAAGTAAGTATACATGAGTTGTATTTTTTACTTGACAAAATATAGTTTTTTTGTTATAATTGTATTCCTCAAACTTTGGTTTGAGGATATTTCTTATGTTAATCTTATAATAATAAGGTTGACATTACTATAGATGTTATGTTATAATGCCGTTTTTTAAACATGAATATGAAAACAAATGAAATTAACTTAATGACAGACATCGATTTAATCGATGCAATGAAAACAGAATCAAATTCTGGCGAATATTTAATGGAGCTAGTCTCGAGGCATAGCGGGATATACCTGACTATGGTTAATAATTATACTCCATCTGAGGTATCCAGTCAGAAGTCTCATAAGTTTGAGCTTATAAACGATAAGGACTACTACATATATCAAGCCGCCCTAAAGTATGATGAAACTAGAAGTACTAAATTTTCTACATACTTAGGAAACGAAACAAGATGGATGTGCTTAAATTTATACAACAAAGAAAAGAAACGCAGAATTACCGATATAGATTTTAATAACACAAAAATGAAAGAACTACCATCAGACGAAGACTCAGAAAAAAACATATCAAGAGATGATTTCCTTAAAAAAGTAATGACCCTGGTAAGAAAAGATCCAGACTCAAGGATAGCTAAAATTTTCTCAATGAGATACCTCGAAGGAGAAAACAATAAATTAATGCCGTGGAAAAATATAGGAGAGAAATTAGAATTAAGTATCCAAGGATGCATCAACATACATAATAAAGCAATCAAAAAAATCAAAACAGAATTAAGCAGAGACATATGATTAATAAATTCATAGGAATAGGCAACCTAACAAAAGACCCTGAATGCAGAAACCTTGGCGAATACGTCAAGTGCTCTTTCCCTATCGCTATCAACTCAACAAAAGACGAAGTTATATTTCTAGATGTAGAGTCTTGGGGTAAAACCGCAGAGAATTGTAAAAAATACATAACAAAAGGTTCCCAAGTATATATCGAAGGTAAAATAAAAATAAATAAATGGGAAGATAAAAACGGAATCAAAAGACAGAAATATTATATCTCAGCAGACCTAGTTAGATTTCTTCCTAGAGAAAGAAAACCTGCAGAACAAAACGCTAAAGAAAATGAACCAAAACCTTCTGAATCAGTAAAAGAAATAGTAGGTGAACAAGACATGCCATTCTGATGATTGATAAAATAAACTTTTCATGCCCCATAAATCCCCTAAGCTTTGGTAATGTATCTTACAATATGCTCAGGGAGCTGTTTAAGCTAAACATCAATACATGTCTTTTTCCTATTGGGAATAAAATAGATATATCCACGTTTAACTCAATAACACCAGACATGAAAAACTGGCTTGAGAAATCCTTCGAAGGAAGGATAATTAACCTATCAGCAGAATCTCCATCAGTAAGAATGTGGCACCTTAATGGGTCAGAGTCTAGGGTTGGTAAAAATCAAATTCTATATACGTTTTATGAGTGCAATGAGCCCACTAAAGAAGAAGTAAGCTTATGCAAAGCGCAAGATAAAACAATATTTAGCAGTTCCCACGCAGCAGATGTATTTAAATCTAGCGGGTGTGACAATGTTGAATATATCCCAATAGGTTTTGATGAAGATTTTTATGAGACCGGAAAAGAATATCTTAATGATAGAGTTCATTTTGGCTTAATTGGTAAATTCGAAAAAAGAAAACATACAGCGAAGCTACTAAAATTATGGGCACAAAAATATGGAGACAATAATGAATATCAATTAACATGCTGCATCAATAATCCATTCTTCAAGGAAGATCAAATGAAAGCTGCAATCAATAATGCCCTTGAGGGCAAACAATATAAAAATATAAATTTCCTTCCTTTCCTGAAGACAAATTCTGAAATGAACGAACTTTATAATTCTATAGACATCAATCTTGCAGGAATGAGCGGAGCAGAAGGATGGAACATACCAGCGTTTAATTCTGCATGCCTCGGTAAATGGAGTATTGTATTAAATTCTACATCTCACAAGGACTGGGCGAGAGCGGATAATTCTATTATTGTTGAGCCATCTGGAAAAGAAAGTATAGTGGACGGAATGTTTTTTTCTGAAAACTCTCCCTTTAATCAAGGCACAATGGATACATTCACTGACGAGCAATTCTATGACGCATGTGAAAGAGCAATTAATGTCAGCAAAGACAAAAACCAAAAAGGCGTTGAACTTCGTGAAGAATTTACTTATAATAAAACAATAACCAAGATATTAGAAATAGCAAAATAATGAATACTATTAAGCAAGGAAACTCCGTTTTACTCTGTTGCGGCAAAGGAAGATGCCCTGTATTAAAGAAGTCGGAAGAAAAAAAAGACCACTACGACCTCACGGATGACTTTGGAAACAAAGTTCTTTTAACCAAAGACCACTTAAAAGCTGTATCTGAAGCTTTAAAGCAGCTTGATGATAATTAACTTAATTTCCTCTGTGGGTCTAATGTGGGCCTTAAAACACGGAGGGATCTTAAACAAGCCTAGGTCATTCTTAACATCAAGATCCGATCTACTTAAAGAATTATTTAACTGTAGTCTTTGTTTAGGTTTTTGGTCGGGGGTAATTATAGCTTTTTTTAGTTATAAATATATAGCTCCAGACCCAATTTTATTTATTTTCCCTTTTGCATCTTCAGCCCTGTCTTGGTTTTTTGACTCACTACTTGACTTAATCCAATTGGCTTGCTGTAAATTAGATAAATAAAGGTTGACTTTTTTATGTTGATATGGTAGTATCTACTACTATGCCAATGTATACTTTTGAACATCCAGAATCAGGAGAAACTAAAGATGTTTTCTTTGGTATGAATGACGATAAAATTCATATAGACGAAGACGGCGTCGAATGGAAAAGGGTGCTACACTCGCCACAATTAAACACAACGGCATCTATAGACCCATGGAGCAATAGCGACTTTGTCAACAAGACCGCAAACACCAAGGGCACCCTCGGAGATCTAATGGACAGAAGCTCAGAGCTATCAGCTCAAAGAGCCCAAGAGAACGGAGGCGTTGATCCAATAAAAGAAAAATATTATAAAAAATATTCAGAAGAAAGAAGGGGAGCTGTTCACCCAGATAAGAAAAAAAGCTACGAAAGCAAAAATGTAAAAATAGACTTTGATTAATTATGAGCATTCAAATATATAAACCAAACAAAAGCAATACCGGATTCGGGTTTTCTTTCTCGATGGGTATAGACAAGAAAAGTCAAGAGCCTGTCCTGTTTGTAAACGGCATAGCCCAGTATTCATGGAATAATGGGGTCGGAACATTCCACCAAAACTCAGAAAATCCTGACAAAACAATCTCTGTTAAATTCAATGAATTTGAATGTGGAGCGATCATAGCGTGCATGAAAGGCAGATATGAATGGAGCACGTTTCACCAGAACAAGGAAAATAAAACCACTATCAAGTTTACGCCATGGGATAAATCAGTAAAAATACAGAAGTTTAACCCGAGCAAAAAAACCTATGATGAGTCCACTCAGGTCATCCCAGCTTTCGGTATGACTATTACAAAAAACGGAAACCAAACATTTAAGCTATCTCTTGAGCCAGGTGAATGTGAATGCATATCCTCTTTTTTAAAGGTCTTACTAAGTAAGCTCTATAACAAAAGAATAAGCAAAATACCACAAAAGCAAACAGAGGAAATAGATCCCTTTGATGACTAAAAAAAAGAAAATACTCTTTCACAGTAACCACAGTAAAGCTTTTACTGGGTTCGGTAAGAATTGTAAAAATGTGTTAAAATATTTACAATCAACGGGTAAATATGAAATTATAGAAGCTGCGAACGGTTTTACTAAATCAAACCCAAAGCTCAACAAAATGCCATGGAAGTGTTTTGGGACGCTGCCCGACGATCAAGCCAGAATGAGCCAAATAAGCAAAGACCCAAGCTTGGCTAAATCAGCGTCTTACGGCAACGAAATGATAGATTCTCTTATAAAAGAAATACAGCCTGACATTTACATAGGTGCAGAAGATCCTTGGGCTTTTGATAAATATTGGGAGAAAAAATGGTGGAACAATATAGAAACAATGGTTTGGACTACGCTAGATTCTGAGCCAATTTTACCACTAGCCATTGAGCTGGCTAAAAATACTAAGCATTTTTATTCTTGGGCGTCTTTTGCAGAAAGGGAAATGCATAAATTGGGACATAAACATGCAGGCACAATGAGGGGTATCGTTGATGACTCTCATTTTTTTAAAGGGTCTAAAGACGACAGGGACAAAATCAGGAAAGCTCATAATATAGATTCAAATTGCTTTTTGATTGGTTTTGTTTTTAGAAATCAATTAAGGAAAAGTGTCCCAAATCTTTTAGATGGGTTTCAAAAGTTTAAAGCCCAAAATCCGTCAGTTAATGCAAAACTTCTATTGCATACTCACTGGGGAGAGGGGTGGGATATACCGAGACTTATAAAAGAAAAAGGTATAAATAATAGAGATGTACTTACCACTTACTTTTGCTCCAAGTGTCAGAAATACCAAATCAGGCCTTTTGACGGACAAGAAAAAGACTGTAAATTTTGTGGTAGTAAAAAAACATTAAACACAACCAACGTAACCTCTGGTGTTTCTGAGTCTCAACTTAATGAGATATATAACATGATGGATGTTTACTGTCACCCATTTACATCTGGCGGCCAAGAAATACCAATACAGGAAGCAAAACTATGTGAACTTATCACGCTTGTTACTAATTATAGTTGCGGAGAAGATCACTGCACTCCTCAAAGCGGAGGGTTTCCACTTGATTGGACAGAGTATAGGGAGCCTGGAACTCAATTTATTAAAGCAAGCACATCACCCTATTCCATAAGCAAGCAGCTAACCAAGGTTCTAAAAATGAAACCGAATAAAAGAGCCGCTATGGGTAAAAAAGCGAGAGATTTTGTTATAGATAACTACTCTCCGTCAGCTGTTGGCAAGAAGATAGAAAAAATCATAGACGAAGCCCCATTCTGTGATTGGGATTTTGATTTTTCAGAAAAAGAAAGAAACAGTGAGTATACACCACCAGTAATCGAAAACGACTCACTATGGCTTGTTGATATATATAAAAATATATTAAATATGGATGTAGATCCAAAATCAGACAAGGGCCACGCACACTGGATGAATAAAATAAAAGAGGGTACAGATAGGAATGATATATTAGAGTACTTTCAAAAAATAGCTCAGAAAGAAAATCAAGAAATTACGCAAAAAACATTGATTGAAGACCTTTTAGATGACGAAGGTCCAGACAAAAGAATAGCTGTTGTTATGCCAGAAAGCGCGGGAGACGTTCTTATGGTCAACTCTCTTATGTCAAATTTAAAATCAATGTATCCTGATCATAATATATATTTTGCTACTAAGAAACAGTTCTATCCTTTAATAGAAGACAATCCATACATACATAAAGTAATACCTTACAGCAAAAGCATGGACAATATTCATTTTATGGAAGGTCAGGGTAATAATCTCGGCTATTTCAATATATGCTACTTACCATATGCTGGGACACAGCGTTTTATAACCTACCCCCATAATGGCAATGATAAAAATCAATTCAATCTAATGGAACCCCTACTGAAAGGTATAGCTTAAATGTCACATTTAATAGAAGAGTATGCTAAAAATCTTGGGGTTATTGTTTCTAGGCCTATATTGAGTGATCACTTTTTTCCTCTTGTCTCTAAAAAGTATATAACACTTCAAACAACCAAAAAATTTGATTCAAGAGATTATTCTCATTGGGAGATCGCTATATCTTTGATAAAAAAAAGTCTTGATGGGTATGATATAATACATGTCGGCTCAGAAGATGACCCTAAGGTAGGAAATATAGATTTAGACTTAAGGGGGAAAACCTCATTTAAGCAATTATTTTTTATAATTAAAAACAGCAGTATCCATCTTGGTGTTGATAGCCTGGGAGTTCATTTGGCTTCGTGTTATGATATTCCCTGCGTTGGTCTTTATTCTAACATGCTTTCGTCAATGTCAGGTCCAGTCTGGCACAAAAAATCTAAATTTAAATGTATTGATTCCGATAAAAAAGGAGATAAGCCATCTTACTTAGCAGTAGAATACCCCAAAACCATAAACAATATACACCCAGAAGTTGTTGCGAAATCTTGCTTGGATATCCTTTGCTTTAAGAACGACCTAGATAACTACAAGACCATTAATATAGGAAAACATTACAATAATAAAATAACCGAGATTATTCCAGACTTCAAGCCTAATGATAATGATTTTGAGGATAGATTAATAAACCTTAGGTTTGACTACGCAAACTCAGATGAATTTATAAATGAATGGCTAAGTAAGCCATGCAACCTAATGTTCAATAAACCAATTGACATTTTTTTAATTAATAAATATAAGGATAATATTCATGGAATGACTATTTTTCTGGGCGACCATGATTTTCACGAAGACTACTTCAAGACACTCACAGCTATGGGTCTTAAGTATACCCTGATATCAAAATACGAAGAAAAACTCCCAGGTATAAGGTTAAAGTTTTTTGACCACACAATAGAAAAATACAAAATACATCAAAAAAAAGATCTTGACATAACAGAAGATATATGCGATAATACGTTCTATCACAGCAACAAAACACTAATATCAAAAAATAAAAAGTATAACAGCAAAGCTGCGTGGAAACTAAATATAGAACAAACTAGTGAAGACCAAAAAATCATAGATAATGATGACTTCTGGGAAGAACTACAACACATGAACATATACAATTATGCCCAAGACAAAAGCTAAAACAGGACCTGATTTATTTTCTAGAGATGAAAATGGATTACTATCAAACGTAGAGTACGAATTCAATGATGATGGATCCGTAAACTGGAGAGCAATGGTTAAGGAAGACCATTTGTTCCCAAATAAACTATGGTTTCAGATGAGAGGGAAAGATACTCCAAGATCGATAGAGGGATTGGCTGACCATCAGCTACTCATTAAATTAGGGGGAATCAAGGAGCTAGCAAAGTTGAGAGGCTTTTCTTCTGTATCTTACGATATAGTTAAGTGTGAGTCAGATCACGTTGCGGTTAGTTGTTCGATAGATTTTCTACCTAATTATGAAACATCTGGCGCACCAATCCGCTTTCAAGACATGGCAAACGCGACCTTAGATAATACAAGTAGTTTTGCTACTAAGTTTCTTGAGACTATAGCTTGCAACAGAGCGTTTGTTAGATGCGTGAGAAATTTTCTGCATGTTCACATTGTTGGAGATGATGAAATTGATAAATCTGATGGATCATCTAATCCTAAGCCGCCGTCATCCAAATCTCAAAAAGCAAACCCTCTTAGCGCTTCTGGATCATTACAAAACAAAGCCGAAGAAGTTTTAGGATGTAAATCTTTTGATGATTTTAGGCAAACCCACATTAAGCAGTGGTGGCAAGAAAAAACTGAAGGAGTATATCAGAACGAATCAATAAAGTCGGCAAAAGACTGGTCTGATATTGAGCCAAAAGAGGCCAGAATAATGCTTGGCTTAATAGCTTAGGTATTTCCAAATATATCCCCATCTGTAAATATTACGGGGTGTTCTGGATTTTTAATAGATAAGTTCTTTTCTATATTATCAAACTTATCTACATTATACTGTAATCCATTAATAGCGTAAAGGCCATTAGATTCTTCTGCTATATTAAGTATTTTGTATTGTTTTTTGTTTGCTAAATTAACCTTGTCTTCTAGCACAAAAGTAGTTCCTTCTGATTCTAGTATTCCCTCCAATGAATCATTTGTAACCCTTTCTAACATATACCCCATTTCAACCTGACCAGAAGTATGCATCCAGTCTCCATGAACATCTTTATCGCTGGAGCCTGTTGTGAATAAAAAGTTTCCAACATCTTCTATAGAGTCTGCAGAAATTAAAAAACCTTGCTCTGGTAAATCTGTTTGCAGGGTATTGTCTGTATCTGTATCAAGTGGCCTCGAGAATTTAGGGAAACCTTCAGCCCAATCTGAGTAATATATATAATTAGTGTCGCAAGATTCATCGCTATGCCAAATTAATCTTTCCTCTGGCAGCTCAGTTTGATATCCACCTAGCCACCCAGTTCCGTCTGCTGGCAATTCAGACTCCATAAAAATTTGTTCATCTTCATCATTTACAGTAGCTATCCTGCCACCTCTTTCCTTTGAGTCCTTAAGGGCTTCAAACCATGTATATTCACCACTGACATAAGAGTATGGAGTATTATATATTTTTAGCTTTCTATTATCTTCTGATATATCATAAACAAGATACTCCCCAATTTGTTTTGCCCTAATATTAGATATATCTTCATCAGTTACTTTTGTGGATGAATCTAGTGACTTTATTGTTTCATTTCCAGTAGGGCTATATAGAGTAATTGTTTTCCATGTTTTTTTATCTTCTTTATCTATATAAGTATGAATTGGATAATCTATAGTTACCTCTCCCTTCATTCCCCTGTCATCTAAATCCACATCAATAATTTTTCCAGCAAACCTACCAACAGTTCTTTTATTGTCTATTACATCAATGATATCACCAGGCTTTAAATAAGAACCCAGCATACTAGTTTTAAACGCTATTATCTCAGTTTCAAGATTTGCTCCTTTCACTAAAAACTCTACCGCTCTTTTTGCTTGTGCTTGAGATGTAATTCCAAATCCATCTATCGTCTGCTCAATCATGCTGTTTTCTTGTACCGCTTCCCTATCTTCAGCTCTTTCGATTTTCGCACGATACATATTGTATCTATCTACGTACTTAATATTACAAGAATTTGTTCTTGATGTCTTTGGGGTTCCTGAATAATTAAATCCTTCTTCTGATATGTTATTGTTGGAGAAAAGCATTACCGCATCTTTTTTCTCGTCTTGGAAAAAGTTGATTGCCCCTCCCGACCAATAAGAATAAGATCTAAATATCTGAGCCATTTCGTTAATTAATTTGAATGCATTTTCTTTATTCATTATGTATGCATTCATTGTATACCTAGGCTCTATAAGAGGATAGTCAATCTCTACTGCGCAGTCAAAGTCTTCGCTTGAAGGGGGATATTCAAGCACGACTTCTTTTGTGTTTCTTTTTGTTTCTTTAATCCCTATAGACTCATAAGTTCCATCATCATGAAAAATTGCTAATTTTTTTCCAGGATGCCTAAACTCACGTGCGAACTCACTTAAACTCAGTTGAGATATTTCTGAAAACCTTCTTTTTTTATATTTTGGACTATATCCAGATGGAACTAGTTGGTCGCAATATTTCGCCATTTTATACAGGGTCCATCTATCTATGTTTTCATCTTTGATGCCAAATTTTCCAACACCAAAACGCTTATTAGATATTAAATCATACAGGCACCAAGCTGGATTATCTGTCCATTTTGGTTTTATTTGAAAAAGCCCATCCCAATTACCAACATACCTTCTGGTTTCTGGGTTGTAATTAGATGGGATCATTACTTTTTTCATACGCATATGGTATGTTCTTTTAGGAACACTACTCATATCTTTTGCGTTTACCCTAGTTCCTATTACTACAGAATTAGGGTAATTCATTTTTACTGGTGTAATTTCTGTAACACCAGCAAACGACATAGTTTCTTTATATCTTGCGGCTTGCTCCCCTTCTTTTACAAAATTTCTTTCTCTGTTTAATTTATATACTTTAATTATCCTATCTCTTTGGTCAGGGTTTGGGGGAAAGTAAATTTTTATATCTTTTCTATATGCCGAAGTAGCAACTCCATAGAAAAATATATCAGTGCTATAAGGCTCTTCTCCTTCATTGCCATACTTTATCCTAAACTTTGCTTTATTGGGCCAAACTTCTCCAGCATTTTCTATCTTTGTTCCAATTTTCCAACCATCTTCTGGATTTATGAATTGTTTTACTAATTCTATCGCAACAAGAATTAACGCTTCTTTTGCTGCCGTTAACAATTCCCGTTTTGCCAGTTTTTTATGTATCGCAGCAGCCGCTTTTTGCCCGGCAGCTGCTTGCGGCACCGATGCTGCTACCGATAAATTAGCGCTTGCCTGACCAAAGAAAAATGCCGCGTTCGCTACTGCCTCTCCACCTTTATATAAATGATAAGCTTGCCATGCCACCAATAGTATATTCCAAAGCTCTCCAATTTTATATGTGACCTCAACATGGTCTCCTTCGTAATTATATCCAAGCTCATCTAATTGTAAACTTATATATGCTTCCTCTACAAGTGGATTAATAATTGTATGAGAAATATAATTCTCTTCTTGCATCATACGTGACGCGACAGAATCCAGATCTTCACCTGTAAACTTACGAAAATAACCAGGCATACTTTCTGGATTTGTTATATCAATAGGGTCCCATAGGTCCGTATTTGGTGGGGTTATGTCCACGACTGTTGAACCAATAACATTTAAACTACTAGTACTAGATAAATCAACAGTTACATCATCCCCATCTTGGTTCGTAAGGTTGGCTACTGTCCCCTCATATATGGTATCAAGATTTTCTAGCAGCCATATAGGATCAGACCCATAAGATACATCTCCATCCTCATAATATATAAGAGACGAAAAACTATCGATACTATCTCCAGGTTGCATTGTTGCTCCAGTAATTAGATAAATAGGGGAATTGGTATTCATAACCGGATCTTTATTAATATCATCCATTATGAAATACCCAACTTTATTTGAATAATCTATTGAAGCGTCTATTGTCCCTAAAAACTTGCCAGCATCAGCGCCCATTGTTTTGTAACAAAAAGATCGATACATTTCTCCATTCTCATATTGGTTCGTATCATAAGATTCAGCTCTTATCTTATCTCCATTTTGGTAAGTTCTATCAAAATTAGTACCATCATGAGTTACATATTCACCACTAAAAAGCTTATACTCGTCAATTCCTTCATTCGCTTGATAAAAAGAATAATCGCCATTATTTTCTATATAAGCAAGATCCCCAGATGCATAGCTAGTCTTTGGGCGAAAAGCATTATTCATATCTTTGATTACTCGATATGTATTATCATTGTATGTTATATATTCTCCAAGCTCATAAAGGTTACCTTCCTCAAATGGCTCTGTTGGTAAAATATATTTCATTTCGTCAAAATTTACCGCCCTAGGGCCATATAACCTGGAATTTATCTCTTTAGTATATGCTGTAAATAAATATTGATCTTCTAACAACCTTTGATCTTCAGCCCCCATGCTGCCATCATCATTCATGGCTACATCTATATCAAACTCATTGATATTATAAGCATCTAAACCATCATCTTCTTTTTGGAAATTAATTTCTTTTACAGGGGTCTCATTAAGAAATACTCCTTGAAGATAATCATCTTTTTCGTTCCTCATAGGGGTAACGGAAGAAGTATCTGTATAATGTCCTGAATCAAACTCCAAAAGCTTTCCATTTTTATCAGAAAAACCATCAATCTCTCCTTCTGATATGAGGTCTATAGATTTATAAACAGATGTCGATTCAAGCTTATGCCACCCAACGCCACTTTCTTTGATTCCTGCCCTCCATCTTTCGCCGACAGGAACAGGAAACGCTCCATCCTTATCGTACCCTTCATTTCTTTTTAAATCTGGAAGAGTATCTTCGCTCCATATAATTGGATAAAATATTTTTTCTGAAAGAGTTTCGCTATCCTGCACTGGAATGCTTTGAAGGCATACAAACGAAGATTTTAATGCATTTGATTCTGGGACCGCAAACCTTTTGGATTCTTGTTCTGGAATATCAGCTGTTGCCCATCCATTGGGATACCAATTTCCATCTGCCTGAAAGTTGTTGTTTCTTAAAAACTCAGGATCTATACCTTTTGCATAATTCCAATTATAGTAATAATATCCACCAATCCAATTTCCAGTTTTTTCCTTAACACTTGTTATCTCATTTTTTTGTTCATCAAGAGGCTTAAAGCCACCATACAATCCATCTACAGTTCCAAAAATAGAAGAACTTAAGCGTTCTGTTATATACTGAAATGCAGGATCAACTATTCTGTATTTGCTTTCTCCATCAAATACGCTTCTCGCAAAACTAGAAACCAATGGTCCTAAGAGGGGATTATAATACTTACTATAATTTGGGACTAAACTATGTATTCCATTACTAAAACTAAATATTTTACCACTCTCAGAATTATAATCGTAATTAATAGCACAGGCTGAAATAACATTACTACCAACATTTACTTTTCCATATCCTATTGGTATTGTAGCACCTTGCGAAAATCTATTGTCTGCCCCATTATATATGTAAGATTGCGTTTGAGTTTGAGTGACACTGTCATCTCTCTCCATCGCCTCTGCAACTTTTTTATTAACATACATGGACGCGGCTGTTGTGGCCGCAAGCCACAATAAACTACCAGCAAATCCAGCCCCCTGAGGAATAGGAAATAAATGCAAATCTTTATCTGTTGATAATGGATAGTCTCCTGCTTCTGAAAAATTTTTTTCTCCAGATTTTTTTATTCCATAATAAACACCTTCTTGATGTTTGTTATTTAGATATTTTTCTATCTCAGGATTGTTTGCAAAAAGAGCATGAATGGCCTCAGCTGGGGTGGAAACATTAAGTTCCCACTCCTTACCAAAATGCTTGCCAAGAGCCCCATGTAGATATACCTTTTTCATCCTTTTTCCTTGTATATTTACACCAAAGACGGGTGCCTGTATGCTCCTTTTATTTTCTTTTGCCACCTACCGTCAAGAAATTGTTTCTGAGAAAGTCCTCCGCCACATTGGTGAATAAAATAATCATCCCCCAAATACATACCAACATGCTTTCTTTTATTGTCTTTTATTTGAAAAACGATAACATCATGTTTTTTAATATCCGTTAAATTAATTTTATTTAAATTTTTATCAAGTACTTCTTCTAATATTATATTAGCCTCTTTATCTGATTCCGTCAACCAGTAGTTGTTGTGCCACCTTGTGATATTGATCCCTAGCTCGACTTCAAAGTAGTCTTTAAAGAGGCACGTACACTCATAGAAGCCCTTAACATATGGCCTGCCAAGCAAATTATCTGGAGAATAAGACTCGGGGTAATAAAGAAAGAACTTTTTAGTCTGCAAGCTATATATTAAATATGGAATACCCATTTCTTCAGATACTTTTTTATCTCGCTCAGAAGGGTTTTCGTCACTTCTGGGATGCGAATGATAAATGCCCAGTATTTTTTTATTTAATTTATAATCTATAAATTTACTAGCAGAAATCTCAAAACAATCTTCTTTTTCTCTGTTTTCATTTACAGCTGGCTCAGAAGATACAGTGAGATCAGAGTTAAGTATTACAAAACCGCAAACCTCTTCTTCTGGGTTTTTCTCGGCGTGAGATACAATATCATTATGAAAATTATTTGTATTCATAAGGATCTATTCCAGGAAAACCTCCGTAAGGTAAACCATTCCCACTTTCAGTCCATTCAATAGATGTGAACGCATCTATATTTTGAGCATTCATCCTCTTTCCTCCTCCAGCTCCAGTAGCTAATTCTGAAAACCTAAGCCTGCAACCACATAATGTTTTATCGCAATCATCAAGCACCCAGCGTTCAGTATCACCTATAGGATTTGATCTTACATTATCTTCCAAACAAACATATATATTAACAGGATAAAGTTTTCTGTCTATTTCTAGATCATTATCCACCATATCCACTCTTACCACATCTCCCTTATTGTATTTTCCGCTACGAGTCCATTTTGGATATAAGTGAGAAGAGTTTAAAGCGAAATCATTTTCTTGAAGAAAATCACCAGAGAAATATGTTTCTTCGCCTACCATTTGCCCAGTATAACCACTCGGCACAAATCTTTTATTTTTTTGATCTGATATCGGTCTCCCTCTATAACCGCATCCAATATCACTCCTGTATTGCCATCCGCAATAATTAGAATACATTGTTCTTGCTGGCACACTGGCGTTTTGAAGCTCAAGAAGAGAAACTAATTCAAACTCTACAACATTATCATTTTCTTTTGTTTTCTGGTTTACAAAGAAAATATCCTCAGAAAAGGAGGTGTCTGGGTCAGGTTCCGCATGGGGGTTTATTTCATTAGGGAAGTTTTCTGCATCAAGGTATTTCACGAATGTTTTTATTCTTGTAACCTTGTAATTAATAAAATCCTTAAATACCCCCAATCTTAGAGAAACGTTTCCTTGGTGATTTGGAAATGTCATTTTCGGTCTTGGAAGCTTACCATCACCACTCATATTAAAACCTTCAGCTTTAATAGGAAAGTAATCATATTTTTGGCCATTAAAAATAATTTCCTTATGGTATCCATTTTCTCCTGCATGAAATAAATACCTACCTCTATCTCTAAGGTTTATATTATAAAGACATACAATTGTCGAAGGCTCAATCTGGAGTATTTCTCTATTATATGTTTCTGTATTTCTCATTTTTTTTATTTATTCGCAATACTTTATACCCCAAACTAAATTGTAATAATGTTCAGCCGCATTTGGAGTTAAAGTTATCGAGGTATGTGTTCCAGGGAACAATACCATGCCATATCCTTCTTGCCCATATATAGTTTTAGAGCCCGGGTCGATTGTTAACCCCCATCCAGCAGTGAGAGTGGACTCTCCATTGCTATAATCCATAGGAGTAGCACTTGATGTGATTGTAATACGGTTATTCGGATCACCTAGACTATATAATGCTAATACCAGGTCTGTGACTGGCTCTGAGAATGTGTATGTTTGTGGAACAGTAACATTTGACATTCTGAAGCTATTTCCTTGGCCCGGGTAATCGGGGAAGTTCTTTAGTTCATTATAACCAAATCTAGCATTATCTAAAATTAATTGCGGGCTAGAAGTGATTGATACCCCAGCAGAGTCATAATCTGGATGCATAATTTTGTAATTTCCATCCATCCACCTAGAGTTACATCCTACGGGGCTAGGGTCAGGAATACTAGAAGGGTCATCATCAAAATCTGATGGAGGCATTGGGATTCCATCAGGAAGAGCTTCTGGGGTTATAAAATTTTCTTCGTTTTTCATCCATTCTCTGTCTATTTCTTTGTCATCACAAAGAAACTCTCCACTCAAAACGACGCTTGCGTCACAGTCTGATTTTTCTGAGCAATTTAATATTGGGAACCCAGGATACATTTGAACTGTAGAACTGAATTTATCACCAGTTCTATTTAATATAGTTCCAGCATTTCCATATTCTAATTCTTCGTAAAGAGGATGAAAAAATGTATTTATTTTTTTCTTTTCTCTGGGTTTTATTGTAAAAGGCATAGGAAGCTCAGGAACTTCTCCAGAAGGGTACACCCCGCTACCTGTGTATTTAGGGTATTCAACCAAAGAAAATCTTTTAGGGTCAGATACAACAAAACCAGTAACAGTTATAGGCAAGGTGCATGCATTTACAATAGTAAAACTACCCGAATCAACAATACCATCCCTGCACAGCATCCGACAATCAGCAAATGCATCACTACAAGTCCCTTCTAATTCGATCAGCAGGCCACCTTCTGTATTTACAAACTTTTTAATTTCTTCCGACATAATTAAAGAGGTATTTTAGTAAAGGCATATGAATACCCTCCATGAGTGGCTGGATAAGTGTAATCAAACCTGGCACAATCATAGTGCCACTGAGGCATAGTTCCCCTGTTTGCCTGCCACCCAATTCCCGGCTGATATTCCGTTACTGATATATTCGTAACATTTTTAAAGAAATCCCAACCACAATCATTCGAATAAGAAGCTTCATAAGGGAGGGAGTATCTATCATGAAAATAAACAGGCCCATCTGCTTCATATCTTATATTAGGTTTTGCATATCTCCAATTTTTATCACATCCTGTGAAGTTTTTAAAAGTATAAACTGATATCCTCCAACCAGGAGGCACTAGCATTCCATGGAAATTAGAAGCTAGATAAGACGGATCAATTGCGTTTCTCCACCAATGAGGTTGGTTGTATAGAAAGTCAAAAGTATTTGGTATCCCCACACTATACGGCTCCCCAGCAACCGGACTCTCAACAGAGTATGGAGCATTTTCAGCCCCAGGCACATTTGAATCTTTTAATAACACATAAAAAGACCTACACTCTCTCCACCCTGATCCATAAGACGCTATAGGGCTATATTCTTTATTGCTCCTAGTGTCATCTACGCCAAAAGGCTCCCCTCCTCCAAATTCTCCATTTCCGAAATTATTATTATTTTGAGGGCCCTCAGCTCCAGCTCCACCAACGCCACCAAGCATTCTTATGCCCCCACCAGTTGCGTCTTGCCTTCCGGCTGAGCCAAAAATCTGTATGGCATATATTCGCCCTTCTGAGTCTACGGGCAGGTAAGAGCTAAAACAGTTACTATAAGACGGAACATTGAGCGGTTGAGTAATCTCAACAGAAATAGAAGCTTCACACTGATTATCGTCAGTAACTGTAACCGAATATGTTCCAGCCGCCAAGCTGCCGATATCTTGAGTTGTTGCCCCGTTACTCCACGAGTATGAATATGGAGACTTACCTCCGTTAACAGTTATATTTATTGACCCGTCAGATGCTCCATGCACTGAGTTGTTAGTGTGTGTTTCAGAAACAGAAAAGCCATGACAAGGGTTATTTATTGGTTCAGTTGACAAAAACTCACATTTAGCTAAGTTATCTAAACCTTTTTTAGGCAACGGGGAAAACCCAATTTCTTTTTCTTCTGGATCTATAAATGACATTTTACCTGGGGGCTAAATTAATTGGTACTTGTATATTTGCATAACAGTCCATTTTTCTTTTTGTATGGTCTTCGGTATTGATTACTATCTGTATTTCGTCCCCTATAGCATGCAAGTTCTTCACTTTTACTCCAAAAAACAAGTCTATAACTTCATTTTTTTGTAATATTGGAAGGTGATCATAGTTTCCTTTTGAGTTATTTGGCCATTCATTGATATCTACCCCCCCTATATTATAATCTATAATTTCAAGACCTCCAGTTGACTTAAAAGTTCTCACGGGCATTCCTTTGAACGCAACTCCAGTATTGTATACCCCTTTTGTTTGAATTTCCCCAATCGCTACTGGGTCTGATATCAGAACAGGACCATCATCCAATGTTATGATTGAATCATCATCAGATTGGATTTGGAAAATTTTCTTTTCTCTATCCCATCCTCCGTCAATCCAAAAGTGCTTGCCGTCTCTTATTACTTCTTTTTCTGTGTTAAAGCTTTCCCAAAGCATATTAGAAGATTCATCTCCAAATGACGGATCCGAAAGAAACCCTTTATTGTTTGGGTCTCCATAATATTGCCCCCCATATCCAAGTTTTATATTATCTCTATCATTTGATGGACTTATAATAGTTAAGTTTTTATAGTCTCCATCTTTTGGTATGCCCTCTTCAAGCACTGTCGTTGTCCACTTTAAATCTTCTGGTTCGTTTTTTAAATTAACAATACTATTTAATATTTTTACTGGGTGAGGGCCACAATTTTTTATAGAAACACAAAATATATTTTGCATCCCTGAAGCGTCAGAAGTAATTTTTTCTACAGTAGAAATAAGAGATATTAACCTTGCTACTTCTCCTAGATCAGTTCCTCCAGTTGGGGTGCTTATTGGAAAATAAAACTGCAAATCTTTATCTGGATCATTAGCGTCATAATCGTAAACATATTTAGGGCAATTGTCAGATATGAAATTTGGGTCCCCCATTGACGCCCAAGCTACAACAGTAGGAATTTCATCTTCATACCAATCTGGATTTGATGATCCGTTATCTGGATTATTTTGGTTTGAGTATTGGTTTATCCAATGAAGGGGATTATTGTTGACTATAGGCCCACTCCCATCATTTGCATTATTTGTTGGGTTCAATCTCCTTTCGTCAACATGAGTATAATCAGATTTTCCGAGTATAGAGTCTTTTGGTCTTCTTTTCGCCAACTCTCCTCCTTTTCTAAGCTGCTCGCAGATTGCTAGCGCCTCTGGGCTCCATGTATTCTTGAAGCCTAACTGGTCTTTTGGGTAGTTTGGATTCGCTCTTCCACTATACCAAGGAAGAGTATGCATTCTACCTGAGGGGGTTTGCCCGTCTGGGGCCTCAGTCACTCCATCACTTAATACTATAATTAGTCGATCTGAAACATATTCAGCCCTTGGGCTGTTATACAATTGAGCTAATGCTTGAGAAAAACATTTTGTATAATATTCAATATCTATAGCTCCATTATAAGATTGTTCTCGATAAGGGAGTATTGTATCATAAGCAATTTTTTTATCAAAAGCAATAGGCACCTCTGACACATCATTAATTATAACAGGGTCTCCAACAAGCATACTGCCTATGTTTACTCGATTTTTTTCTATTTTAATTTTAAATTTTTCTAAATTTTTTACATCATAACCCTTGTCAGTAAGGTCGGCCATTATGTCAGTCTTACTTGTGTCGATTAAGCTATTAAGGGAGGAATCAACTGGCCATGGCGGCTGAGTCTGAGATATCGCTGGAGCATCAAAACTTCCATCATAATCTAATGTTCCTGGCACAATATAATCATCATAAGCAGTTATCATTTTTAAGACTAAATCGATAGAAGCTTTATACTTTGAATAGTTATACCCATTATTATTAGGACCAGTGCCTACTACTTGACGATGAGTCATGCTCCCTGTAGTATCTATAATAAAAATTATATCAACAGCTTTTCTTTGAATTTCCATTGACCCATCATTTTCATTGGTCAACATTTTACTGCCGCTGCAAAATTTTGCTTGCGCCACCGAAGAAAAAGTACAAAGATTATGCTCTGTAACTGGGTTATATACTTTAGCTCCATAGCAAGGCCCATCTGGATTTCCAAAATTTTCTTGTAGGCCAGTGCTAGACTCAATAAATGTAGCACTAATAGTATGATTATTTTTGTATACCAACTGGTGCTCCCAGCTTGGGCAATAAAAAACAGAGTTAAAAGGTCTTGACTGCGTGGTTAATTCACTACTATCACCTAAATATGGCCTAGGCATTGTAAACCTAAATTTCTTATAACCCAAATGGCTCTCTAGGAATTGTAAAATCTCAGCCGCTTCCTCATCGTTTCTCTTTTCAAACACAACATTAAATGTTGCCATGTTTTGGTTGATCGACTTTTTATATTTTTTATTATAAAACTTTAAGAAGTTACTATCAAACCCTTTTGGCCTTTGATTTATATTAAATGCTATACTTGGTTTTTGCTCAAAATTTCTGATTTGCAACCATGGATATTTTGGAATTTTATCTGGGTTTTCAATATATATACTACTTCTACCGCAAACCGCTGGTACAAGAATTTGAAAATCATCTTCTTTTTCTAAGGTAAAACTTGATAAAGGAGTGACATCTATAGAGAAAGTATCCTTATCTATATCCGACTCAAGCTGCAGCTGTCTATAGTTTTTTAAGAAAACAATTTTCTTTCTTTCTTCTCCAGTTGTAGGATCTATATCTTTATGGCTGATTTTTTGTCCACATACAGAATCTGGCAGTATAGGCTGGGAAGTTAAGCAATCTTCAGGGCAAAACAAAATTTTCTTTATGACTACAGGGACATCTCCTGAGTTTGAATTAGCAATTAATGTATCTTCAGAGTCAGTGTCTATTGGCTGATCAACATCTGTTGATAGTTGAGCGATGGCCATCACATCATCAGTACTTCCACTCGTGAGCAAAGAAGGAATTAACTTACCATCCACATAACCTTTTCCTTTTCCAAATACAAAATTTTTACTATTTAATACTTTAAATATTTTTCCTAAACCAATTGAGTAAACAGAGTCTACTGGATCAAGAACATCAACATAAATACAATCGCCTACTTCAAGATCTTGATCTTCTTTAAAAGTCAGAAGCCCAGCACTTGGAAAACCGTTTATTATATCTCCGTAAGAACTAATTTCTAATAATCCTTCGAGACTAATCGCCGACTTTTCCCCTCCTTCGCCTCCATCCTGCAAAGAAAAACTATTCAACTTAATTTTTTTTCCTTTAATGAACTCAGTCTTCTGGTCTATGTAGGCGGGAAATACTCCATCTATTCTTTGGTTAAATCCAGAGTGGCTTTCAACACTTCTTAATGAGCTTTCCGTGTTACATATAAATTTTGCAGATATAGTGTTATTGTTTCTATAAGTAACAGTATGATTAAACTCAATACATGTAAATTTTAGATCTTTTCTATATGGATGAGTATATATAAAATTAAATGACTGAACGTCGCTAGAGAGCAGTCTCTGACCTTTATAATCTAAGGCAAATATAGACTCATAAGCGAAATGTTTTTCTTGCAAAAAGTGAATTATAGCTTTTGCTTCTTTGTCTGTTCTGTTTTTAAAAGAAAGGCCAAGCTCGAGAGGCAGAGAATTAATTGCTAAATTATTTACATAATCAGATCCTTCTCCAAGCACCATTGATTCGTTGATTGCTGCAAAAGTAGAGTTAGAGCCATAAGATGGTCTCCAGCCAAAATCTTGAGTCCAGAAAGAAGATCCTCCTGGCATATTTTGGGGGCTAGATAAATGATCTTCTGTGCAGTAAAAAAATTTACTTAAATTTGTGGCTTCTACATCCCTGAAATCAAATCCTCCAACATCCGCTCCGTAAACAAAAATGAAAACTTCTCCTACAGCTGCGTCTTGAGGTATAAATTTTGGCTCGATATCTATCTGAGCTCGATACCATTCGGTATGACTTAATTCGTTAGATGCCATTGGGCGAACGGTCATCCTTTGGCTTTCGGGCTCAATATACTTTAAGTTAGAATCATAAAATTTAATTCCAACCCCAACCCCTACTGACTCATTGATATCTATTCTTTTTTCTTTTTCTACAATTCTAGTTAAGAAAGGATCTTTTACATCAGATTCTTCTTGGCTTTTTCTTATTGTTGCTTTCGCTGTATATCCTATTTGTGGATCTATCGGAAATTTTAAACCAAAAGCAATTTCAGAGCTTTTTGATATTGTTTTTTCAGTAAATATTTCTCCTCTTTCTACTTCTGTGACAATGTATTCATCTTTGTCTGTTAGTACATAATTACTATCATCATCACCTAGTTTTTTAACATATTTTCCAGCGAAATAATCTTCGTTCTTTATGTTATCAGGATCTAAATAAGGAGGCAAAGCAAGATTCCAAACCTTGACTATGTCATCTTTGGCGTATTCCTTCCCAGGAACCCATTCTTTTGTAGGAATATCCATTACCTGTAAGACTGTTTAACTGTTGCTCTCCCCCTGAGGAAACCACCCTCGGATACGCTAAGAGCATCTTGATCAACTACACCATATTGCTTCATTTCCTGAGGAACTTCATCAGGCAAAATCAAATTACCCAGCAATCTAAATTCTTTTAATTCTCCAAAATTATTATCACTATAGCTTTCTTCAAAGCCTAGATCGGAAAGTTTTATTGTAACATCAGCTCTTTGTCCAGTTAACTTAAGAAAAGGATCAAGTTTTTCTCCTTGTAATTGTACTGTAATGTCTACTTCATTTTTTGCTACCCTAGTTGGGAGCTCGCCTTCTGTATCAGAGTAACCACTAATAGGCACAGGAATTTCAGGAACTCTGTTAGCCGTAATGCTATAGTTAAAATTAAGAGGGTAGTTGATCCCAATTCCGTCTGCCCCTAAAATTTTTGTATTTACTGCATGGGGTAATGTTATCTGTTCTTCTTTAAAACAATGATATGTGCTTGTTATGGAGTCTGCAAAACCTTCTACATATTCCATTTTTCCATAAACATCAAGTTCAACATTGGCTTGTATCGGCTGAAATGGTTGTGCGTCAAAGCTCATTTCGCTTAAATATATGTCATGAAAATGATAATCTCCTAATGCACCTGTAATTTTTGATTCGTTGACTTGTGGATATATAGTTGGATCCATAAGGCCAGTAAGATCTGCAAAAGTGTGAAGGTTTCCAGTATTCATGTAATAAGATATGCTCAACCTTCCCCTGATTGGTCCTTCTGCAGCATAATTTCTAACAACTTCTGCTTCTCCGTAAGGTATATCTTCTTTTAAATCAAGTATTGTTTCTCCAGTAGATCTTACTTTAATATGATAATCTCCTGGCATTAAATCTTCTGCTAGATACAACGCTTGACCATTTGGATATGCTATTTTTTGGCCGCTTCTAATAACCTCTATGGATTCAGGAACCTTTGATCCAGGACCCTCTGGAGGACCCAATAGAAAACCCGATTCATGAGCTGTTTTAAAATGTATATCTTTGTCTTGCAGCGCAAAAGATATATTATAATCCTCCATGAATTTTTTCGCCGCTAGGGGCTGGTTGGCGGAGATACTAGCTGATTGAGCAAAAACCATGACAGGCTCCTGCCCCTCCGCCGCTAAAAGCAGGGGAACATCTTCGTATCTATAGAATGGTTTTTTACTTCTCACCTTTTATTATAATAAGAAATATAAGACAAATTTGCAGTCAGTCTTCCATCTGTAGAGGCAGACATAGTTTCACTTGCAAACCTAGCGTCTTTTACTAAATAATCCTGAATGTTGTTTCCAAAGCAATCATCTATCCTGATAGCTATATTATCGAGTATTGGAGATCGTAAATATTTTCTCATACTTCTATAACTGTATTCGTCAACCTCTATCGTAATATCAGTCTGCATTGTAACTGGCCATATAACATCCACCTGAACAGCAGAAGATGACCCGACAACATATATTGGTTCTATTGGTATATTGATAGAATGATTGAAGCTTGTTACCCTATCTTTAGTTATTCCATCTTCTCCGGCCAATCCTCCCCCTATCTCAAGATCCCCACCAATTTCTACAGACATTGATTGCTGATTAGGCACCCTGATTTCAGGAAATGGATTATTGCCTTTAGCATTATAAGTATCACTCGGATTATCGCTTTTTTCTTGCACGACTTTGAACGAATCTTCCTGCATTAAGAGAGAGTTATCTTCGTTCTCGACTAAATCTGGAGATCCTCCTATGTCTCCAAAAACAGCAATAGATGTAGAGGTCACAGGTAATTGACCTACAGAACAAGAAACATTATGGCTAGTAATATACCCGCTACTAAAACCAAAATAACTATTACCATGATGAATACTACCAGTAAAGGGATTATCTCCAGTATAATTTAAGAAAAAATCTTCACTAACTAACATTGAGTTAATAGAAAACGATCCTTCTAAGGGTGCGCTTAATACAGCTAAGCTCTCAGGGAACTGATCGCTCTTTTTTCTACTGCACAAAGTAGATTCTTGTAACAACCTGAATCCGTTTTCATCTAATATGAGCCCACCTTGGTCAGATTCAATATATTGAGCTCCTCCCTGAAAATTTTTATTTACATGCCCCCAGCCGAGAACATTAATAGGAGTTTCTTTTATAGAATATGATCCATCAACACTTTGCACCCCAGAAATCTGAGTTCCGTTGATGTAGAATTGCTGTTCATAGCCAAGTATTGATTGCCTCATCTATCGAGCTCTCCGCCTAGTCTTTTCTCCTCTCTTATAACTTCTAGAACCTTAGATTTAATCTTCATGGCCAGTTCTTGCTCTTGTTCGTATGATTCCTTAGGGCTTGATGCCTCTACCGTTTCATTCCCTGAGCTATCAATGGTTACGCTAACATTAATATTATTGGTAACCTCGTTATTTTGAGAATGTGTTGCCTTTTCTTTTTGTTGTGCTTCAGCAGCTTCTATCAATGGCTGAATTCTATTAACTGGTTGACCAGTCGACGAAGCACTTGAGGTAGGCATTGATGTTGAAGAAAAATCTCCAGTGCCAACTATTCCTCCCTCGTAATATCCTGTTTCCCCTCTCCTGAATCCGTCTGGGTTCTGAAGTGCAAATCTCATCATGTTCGGGTTTTCCCTCATGAGTTTGTCCGTAGAACTTTTTCGGATAATAAAATCTCCTTCACTTAAACCAACTGGCCCAACCTTGTCAATTCCTCCTGGGCCTTGAACAATCGGAAGAGATCCGGTTTTGTTCATTGTGTCTAAGTTTCCATAACCAATTCTTTTAGCTATTGACGCTGGTATAAATCCCTCTCCTGCAGTAAGCATTGAGGGTATTAGTCCGCCTCTATTTTTCCTTTCGTATGTTTCTTCTAAGTTTTTTAATATTTTTCTCTCTTCTGCGCTTCCAGGCCTAGTGGGCTCACTTAGCCTTGCGGCATTTGTAAATGGATCCCCCCATTTTTGCCATTCAAAACCATCAGCATATATTTGATTTCCTCCTATTCCGCCACCCTCTATATTAGATATTTCAAGTGTTCCTTTTTGATCATGAAAAGGTGTCTTTTTTGGACTAAATGTATATGTTCTATTTCTTCCATTGACAACTCTGTCAAATGTTAAATCTTTTCCGCTTTCGATAGATTCCCTGACATCGCTATATTTTACATCAAATCCACTTTTTCTTAAATGTTGATATGTCTCTGAATAATCCCCCCATTTTCCGCCAGCCCAGTCAACAACGGCTTCTCTGGCTTTAGAGACCATTGGGCGAACAATTTTATTTACACCCTCTTTCATGGCAAAACTAGCGGCAGTCTGCACAGCCGTACCAATACGTGATTTTCTTTTTTTGATTTTTTCGTTTTGCTTTTGTACTCTATAAGCAGCTTTGTCCATTAAATATGATCGATATTCTTCCATCACAGGATCATTCGCCAAAGCTTTCGAGCTTAGCCTGGGATCACCCCTTTTCATTGACACATCTGATTGTAAATTAAGCTGATTAAGCTTTTTCATATCAAATGTCGGAGGCTTGTCTTGCCTTTTATTGAGAGCGTCACTCATCAGTCTTGATGCATGCTGCATGGTTACCGCTGAGGTTACCGCTTGAAGCCCTGCGACCATACGGTTGTCTGTGTTTTGCCGATTCCAGCCAAACCATCCCTCTTCCCACCAATTACCAGTAGTTCCAGCGCCTCGCCTGCCTGTTCCTTTATTAAATTTTTGGACTTCATCCTTGGGCACAACGTATTCACCGGCGGTCAACATGGCAGGAACTTGATCTTTTCCTGCTGGCCCATTCACGAAGCCGCCTTCTGCAAATTTTTGAATTCTTCCGCCCCAGAATTTTTTTCCTAAAATTTGGCCTAAATCATCTAGAGAATCTTGGTAGATTTTTACATTTTTTTCCCTAACAGCACTTGTGTTAGCTTCTAAGGCGAGTTTTAATCCTTGCACATTGGGGTCCATCGCTAACGAAAGTCCTACTTCTTTTTGGCCTACTAGTGCCGGAGGGGGCGGTACTGGGGGCAATTTAGATGTGTCAAATGGGGGAGGTAATTGATTGGCTAAAGGAGGCCCTGCAAAGTCCTCTTTAGTACGAAAACGGCTATTATTAACACGATTTGGCTCTGTCATATTAACCCTCCCATAATTTTGATCCTCATTTCTTAGTTGCATGCCATAAGTGTTATTAAAATTCTGAACTTCGGTATATAGGCTCTCATATTCTCCTTTCGTTAATGGAGCTTCTCCTGAATTAAAACCTTCAACCATAGCGGTTAATACTTCAGCTCTATTTCTATATTGATTTAATAGTTCAACTTTTGCAGAGTTTATCGCTTTTTGTGCATCGTTTAGTTCATTGTTTATTCTTTCCTGTTCTTTTCTTAGTTCATCCTGTTTTTGCTCATTATTTTTGTCATAATCAATCCAGAAAGTTCCTGTATTATATACTTTCTCGTACCATGCTTTCTCTTCTTCTAGATTTTCTATATTTGAATTTATGGCTTGGATTTTTTCTTTTGTTTTTTTCTGCTGGTCCCTTAAGCTCTGACGCTCTTCGGAAGAAATACCTGTCTTTGATAAATCACTTTGAATTGAAGAAAGACCCACCCCGAGCCCGACTTTATTTGCTTTTTCCTTAGCAATAGCTTTAGAGAGTCTGTCAATTTCTTGTTGTGAAGCCCCTTGCAAAAATTCTCCATGAATCCTTCTGCCATCTCTGTATTTTAGTGTGTCACGATTCCCCAAAGGTCCTGGAGCGTTATATATATCAAACCATTTGTTGCTGTCGAATTTCTTTTTGTTTTGTTGATCTCTCCATGCTCTAAGGTTTTTTTTCCACTGGCGAATGTTAGATTCATTCTCTGTCTCATATGGAGTAGGAACAGCCCAGTGTCTTTCATATTCTTTTCCTTTAAGGCGACTAAGTTGGGCAAGCTCTTCATCAATTTCATCAAGCCTTCTCTTACCCTTACTTTTACTTCCATATGAAGCCCATAATTCACTCTTAACACCTTCTATACCAGAGTGGCCAGCTTCGAGGCGTTTGGTCATTTCAGCGCCCGCCCCCTTAAACTGTTGATCTATCAACTTTGCTTGTTCTTGCTTTTGTTTAACTGCTAATGCTTTTTGTGCCTGTTCGTTTACTTCCTCAACTTTGCTAGTGACACTTGCCAGGGACCGAGTGACAGCATCAACAAGATCATTTGCAGATTGCTCCATTCTTGGCCTTGCGGATTTAATAATGTCAGCTGGGGTTTGCACGAGTTTCTGGAAACCGAGGTGGTAGTTGCCGATTCCAGTTTTAGGTTTAGGGCTATAAGTGGCTGCATGCTTAGCCTCAATAGCTGCTATCAGTCGTTCTATTCTAGCTAATATTGCTTGCCTGTCACCCACTGGAGGTGCTGTATCAGATCTTATTCCGTCAGCATAAGTTGCTATTAGTTTCTCAATAGCAGCTGTATTCAAAGTAACCGCATCACTATTTTGAGCTAAAAATCTATTAGCTTCTTCAACTGGATCGATCCCGGTAAATGCGTAAGTTAAATCATTAATAATTTTGTCGACATTGTTTTGCATGATTCGGTCAAGAAGGCTTTCAGCAACCCCTAAACTAAAGTCTTCCCAGGCTTCGCTTGCACTTTTTGCCCCGCTACCTATTGATTTAAATAATTCAACCATGCCAGACCTAGCACCATCGATTCCTATGTCGACTAAATCAGAACCGAGGTTAGATGCAGATACGGACATTTCCGCCATTCTTATTCGTAGTTGATCAATAGCTTTTGTGCCTGCTCCAACAGTGTCATTATACTCCTTTAATCCCTCAGTAAATGCGAGGATGTCTTCAGGTCTTCCTGACATAATTCCCCTTGTTGCTGACCTCCTAAGCCCACCTCTCTGACCTGCTCTTTCGATTTGCATATCAGCATCAACCATTGCACTTAAGTGCCCCTGGTCGACGCTGGCAGAAATTTGAGCATTCCTCATTTCTATAAGTTTATTTTGTACGTCAAGAAGATTTTGAGCCCTGGTTTGCCTGCTTATTAATTCTTTTTCATTTTTAAGCTTATCTTCTTTTAATTTGAGCGACATAGCTTCTCGCTCTAACGCAAGAGTTTCTTGTTCGGCTGTTAAGCCTGATGTCTCAGCGAGCTTTCCACTATGCAAGGCATACTCAAACTTGGCGTCTTCGAGTTCTTTGTCGTACTTTAATTGCTTAAGTTCGGAGTTAACCTGAGACTGTGAGATATAAGCCCTGTAATTAGCATTTTTTAATAATTCTACTTTGCTATCAAGGAGCATTGATTCTTTTTCAATTCCTTGAACTTCTAATATTAAAGTTCTTGCCGCAACATCATTCCTATTTTTTTTGTTATCAAGAAGCTTCAGATTTGCATCGTTATTAAGTATTTCATTCTCTTGGTTAGCTTTTTCGGTTAAGAATGTTTCGTTCGCAATAAAATTTCTTTGTTTCCATATAGCTATAAAAGAATTTCTGTCTTGAGCTTCTAGCCTTGATTTTTGTAAATTTGTTAACTCAGCCTTGACTTTTAAAGCGTCTAATTCGGTTTGTTTATTTACGGCTTCCCTGATTCCTGGATTTCTGACTACAGCACCAGGTCTTCTTAGCCTCATGAGCATTACTTGTTGATCAAGGGTAGCAGAGGTATCTTGTTCTGAAGATAATTGATCCTGAACCTGCCTTCTTAATCTTTCAAAAATTAAAGCCTCATAACCAAGTGATTTTTTTGCAATTTTTGCTCTTTCTTTATTCGCGTCGTTCAAAACCTTAAGAGTTGCTATTTCACCAAGAGTATTTTTCTCTATTGTTTTTCTCAGGTCTACTTCTTTTTCTATTCTACGCGCTAATTCTTTTGCTCCAGCTAGAGTTTTTGCTTTTACCAGCTCTTCTTGAGTGGCAATTTTTAATTTTCTTTCTTCTGTTTTATTATTTTTATCTAAAGAGTCAAGGTTTTGCGCGAGCTTGGTAATAGCTTCTCTATACTTAATAGTAGAGTCTTCATTTACTGGTATGGTTTCAGATATAGAAAGTCCCAATTTCATTAATAAAGCAACATTGTGCTTTCCTTTTTCAACCATATCTCTTAAAATGTTATTGAGATGTTCTTGTGTCTCTACACCGTCTTTAACATTAGCAGCTAGACTATTTAATTTTTCTTGAGCCTCTGCGATATCATCCGTGCTTATCATGCTTTTCAGACGGGATACGGCATCTTCAGATAATCCTTCTGTTAAACTGTCAAGCATTTTCCCGCCCTCAAGAGCATCAGCTGATTTCTCCAATCCCTTTTTCAATCTATTAGTTGCTGCTTCCAGGCTTGCTTTATCTTCTTGTGAAATTAAGTTTTCTACCTTTAAGGATTCTGCATTAAGTTTAACTAACGTATTAGAATATTCTCTTGTCGCTTCTGCTCTTTTAAGCTCAAGATCTGTTTGAATGTCTGCAAGCTTGATTGCATTGGCGGCCCTAATAGCATCTGCTCTAGAAATTAATTCATTATCTTTTAATGATGAGACAGTATTACTCATTATAGACCTATCAAGCTTAAGCATAGAGGCTTGAAATTTTTGTCTTTCTGCAGCGAACTTAGACTCGCTCAATGCCATACTTAAAATTCTAGCGTGTACTTTCTTGCTTTCTCCAGTACTTTCAGCAATATCAAGAAGGTCATCAGTAAGATCACTTCTGGCTTTTAATTGTTCAGCGAGGATTTGCATGCCTGCTTTAAAGGCCTTGTTGGCATCCAGGCCATATTCATCTTCTTCTGTCGTATCTTCTTGAAACCGCTGTAGTTCCTTTGCTATAGCTTCGGCAACAAACTCACGACTAATTCCCGTTTTACTAAAATCAATACTATCAATACCAATTGAGTCGTCTATATCAGAAGCGCTCATATTAGCAATCCTTTGAACCTCCAGCATTACTTTATTCAGTATATCTGCATTTTCTCTTTCACTTTTTCCTGGCTCGTTGATTAATGGCACTATAAACTCAGCTAATCCCGCTCCGGCTATTTTAGCCATTGATGAAAATTCCTCTTGGCCATCCGATAAACCAAGATTATTGGTTTGTTCAGAGAAATTTTTTCTTATTTGAGCCATGGCGGTAAATGCCGACATTTCTGTAGAAGCTGCCTCTAATGCATCTCTAATACTTTTTCCTGAACTAGCGGCATCCTCTAGCACTTCCGTAAAAAACTTTACTCCACTAGCTCCTGCTTTTTGCTTGTTTGTAAGGTTTGCGATTGATTCAACTTCCTTTGTTTTTGCTTTCATTAACTCAAGCCTAGCTCTCATCAACTCGGTATCCTGCTTTAATGTTCTTTTGCTTCCTAGAACTTCTAAGTCGGTAACTTTTTTCTGAGCTTCAGTACTCTTGTCTATTGACTCCATTGCTGCAGATGCAACCTCAGACATTTTTCCAAGTCTTTCAATATTTTTTGCTGCTTTACTAGCCCTTGATGCAAGCAGGTCCATAAGTCCTTCACCCTCTTCAAGCCCCATGGCTGCACCAAGAGCAGTCCCACTAAGAAATTTAAGGGCAGAATTAACTCCTTGAAATATAGTATAAGCTTGACCAAGAATTGGTACAAATCTAGTAAATCCTCTTGCGAGCCCACCAGCAGATTTCAGAAGGCCTCCCAGCATGCCCTTGGGAGCTTTGCCCTTCCTGGCTTTTTCCATCTCTGATGCTTTAAAAGCTTTATTTTTCGCGTCACGAGAGCTTGAGTCAAACGGATTTAAATCACCTAAACTAAATGATTGATCACTATCAACCCCCATAGCTGAGCTGAGCTGACTACTTACTTCTTTTGCTGCAATTTGAGCTTGAACAACATTACCTATTCCTTCACCAAGCCGCCCAAATCCAGCAATGACAGAACTTGAGCTAGTAGCTAGTTCCTGAAATTGTCCATTAACCATCTGGATCATACTAGACATAAAGAACAATTTGGATATATCGCCTTCCTTGGCTTTCATGCCTTGTTCAGACAATTTGATGTCCTCTCTCTCTAAGTTATGCCTCTCTTCAAGTATTTTTTTATGTTCTTGCTCGGCGTCGGCACTTCCTGATTGTTCTATGTCTTTAAGGCGTTCGTTTATTGCTTTTATTAATTTTTCTAAATGCTTGTCAAAATCATCTGTTGTTTTTACTGAAGCGACAGCTTTTGCTCCTTCAAGGTTTTTCTTGGTTTCTTTTATTTTCTCTAAACGTTCCTTATTGCCACTAAGTTGTTTTTCTTCCGCTTGAGTAAGTGGGCCAGATTGAGCCTTTGTTTCTAAATTACTAATTCCTTCTTGTAGGTGACCTATTAAATCGCTTGTTTTATCTATCGCTTTTTCAATCGAGTCTACATCATCAGTATCAAGGCCTTTAAAGATCCTTGTGACCATGTTAACATTACCAAAAGATTTCTCTATTTTCTTTAAATTAGAAACGAGACTTTTTCTTATTTCATCAAGATTTACAGGATCTGCAAAATTAGGAACCAATCCTTGTGATGCTCCGTGGCTTTTCGGGTTTATGCCCATTTCTTTTGCGCGTCTAATTCCTTGCCCAATTCCTAGCGGTTCATCCCTAGTGTTAATAACACCAAGCCCCATTGGATTTTTCGGACCCCTGAGCCTGTCGTCTTGAGAAACTCTTATTCTGTTCTCAGGTATTCCTGCGGATTTTTCTCTACTTATTGCATCCCTTAATGGGTTAGAGAAATTAGGTATAAGACCAATGGCCGCCCTAGTATAAGATCCCGGTTTTTTGGCGGCTTTCAAAATTTGATCTCTATCGTACCCTTTGCTTAATAAATAATCAGTTACAGTATCTCCCCAAGGCCCTTTGTACGACATATTAGGATTCCTTAGGAAATCGTCTATTATCATATCGTCAAACATTCCCTTAGATTGTATAGAGAATTTCTTGAGCATTCTTTGGGCGTTGGTTTTTTCGCCTCCCCTTCCTCTAATTGCTAATTCTCTTATTTTTGATATATCTGCAAAATTGGGAACAAGACCTTGGTTGGCATAACTTTCATTATACTCTTTTATTAAACTTGCAAGATTTTTAATATAAAGACCATCCGTTGTAATTCGGTTTTGATCTTTTGACATCGCATCATAAGCAAGACCAGCGCTCTGCTTAGCCCTTCCACTAGCCCCATAGTTCTTATGTGCTTGGTTATAGTGTTCATTCATTGCCGCATTCTTAGCGTCAAGTTTCTTTTGTATATTATCTATTGATCTTTTGGGAATTCCTTTTTTGGCTAAAAATTCCATGAATTTTGGAAATGCTCCTGCTCCATTAGCCCTAATTCCATATTCTTTCTTTCCGGAGGCAGATTCTCGCACATCCCATTTTATCTGATTTGCTATTGATTGAGCCCTTACCTGCTCCATCTCCATTTCGCTCATTCCCCTTGGCCTGATAACATCTAGGTCTTTTATTTTTTGTGCGGGCAAATCAGCTATCTGATTAATAGCTCTAATTGTGTCTGGGTATGGATTTTTTGTTTGCAGTCCAAATTTAGACTGTTCTTTGAAAATTTTATTCTCTTTGGCATAATCTTCTACGCGCTTAGCATTATAAGATATGTGGCTATATTCTTTTCCTAGCTTATCAACTATTTTATCTTTGAGCGCTCCTGTGTATCGAACTTCTTGTGTTTTGGAGACAAACCTCATTACATCAGAGACATCCTCCCATTTCCCATTGAGCATCTCATCCCTGTATTGGTTATTTTTCTTTTGTTCATCTGCTACGCGTTGGGCGGCACTTTTTGCAGCTTCTTCATTTGGAAGATGCCCCCATGCTTCTAGGTCAGCCAAATGAGCACCAGGCCAATAGATATCTTTTCCAGAAAATGTAGCTTGCTTTAAAGCCCACAACTTCTTTTTCTGGTTACCCATATAATTAGAAAAGAAAGGATGGCCTTTTGCTAACAAGAATTTCTTTTGATTTTTTATTGTTTCTCCAATAAAACTTTTTCCGTAAGTACCTTCGTCGAAACCTTTTCCGTAACTAGCATGCTTTTGCCATTCGATGCCTTTAGCCATCCTGTAAGAAAAATTAGGAACCAACCCTTGATTGCTCCCGAAATAAGGAGAGCGCTTTGACCAAATCTGAGTTATTTCTTTTTCGTCACTAGTAAGTGATCCATCAGTCATTCCTATGCTTCTTTCTGACTCTCCAGCATTAGGACTAAACATATCTAAAGGATCTGTGCTTTGAACTTTTGGTCGGAATTTGTGAAGATTTAAATAAATGTCTTTTAGGGTTCCTTTGCGCATTCCTTCTTTAAAACTTCTTTTTACATTTTCTAACCCAAATCTATCTACATATTTTTCAAGTTTTTCCTGGTCGAATATTCTTGTATTCGAAACAGATCTTTCTTCAACTCTGCCCATTTCATTTGGGTCATATTCATATCCAGGAGTCAAGGCTTTTGCAAAACTCATAGCTACATCTTTGTCTACAGTTCTGCTAACAAATCCAGAAGGCTGGTGCTTAGGAGTAATGTCAACCCCTTCTTGCTTGCCCCATCCTCCCTTTATAGGCCTGGGGTATACATATCCTCCGTGAAGAATTTCATTTTCCGGTAGTTTTTCATAACCCCTCAGCTCCTCTAAAGTAGCAGTCCTTGCTCTCTCATTATAGCTTCCGCTGTATGCCCCCATAGAGTGAGATATTCCTAGGTGTTTAACGGCTTCTATAAATTCAGATTTTGTATTAGCCGCCATTATTTTGTCAAACAAGAATTGAGGAGGATTAGGGATATCATCCATAATCTTGTCATATCTAGGGCTAGTCCCTCTATATAAAGTTGTTGATGCAAAATTAGGAATTAGGCCTTGAGATTTAGTATTACCTGGATCTAGCTTGCTTATCTGATTTACTACTTCGTTTATGTCAACAAAATCTTTTGTATACTTATATGTTATTTCTTTATTATCTAGTTTTGGATTTGCTTTTATAAAATCCACGACCTTGTCAGTTTTTTTAAGTGGATAACCTGCACCTACAATTTTTCTTCGAAACCAGTTTTTTGAATGCTCTGCAATATCGGATATTGAAGCTACTCCTTTGATTACATCATCTGTTTTACCTCCAGTTGTACCTATAATATCTCTATAATTTTTTGTATTTAAGATTCTTTTAGATCTTTTACGACCTGTTAAAAAAGTTTTTATATCGGGGTCTTGTTGACGGACTGCTTTGGCTATGAAATGATCAACTGCATGCCCTGCTGGGCCAGCATATGCATCGCCATGACCAGTGGACTCCATCATTTCAATTCTCTTTTTGAGGTCTTTATCTTTTCCCTCAAACTCGTTGTTAATATAATCCATTGGGGCGGTTTTATCAGTCGCCCTGGTCATTCCAAATATCTCTAGTAAGTGATTCTCAAAATCAAGTCCTCTTTGAATATGGTATTTTTTATTCGACTTAATTTCATTTAAATCGCTTACATAAGCACTATAGCCTTTTCCAAGCGCTTCTTTAGCTGCTTTTCCTGACGTAGTGGACGGTTTCTTGGAGTTAGAAATCGTTGACTCTGATATGCCCATCTCAGCGGCGATTGTTGAGAGTGATTTAGTACCACCTCCCATTGCTGATAGTCTTACATTTTTAGCTAAGGCTATATAACTGAGATGCGTTTTATTCGAAACATTCTTTGGGTTAAATTCTGCAGCTATGCTTTTCACTGCCGGGGTCAAACCTATAAAATTAGGAACAAATCCACCACTCAATCCAAATTTTTTAAGTGTTTGAAGTTCTCTGTCACCTATTCCATGTTTTAATATCTTACGTTTTGGATCATTAATAAGAAGAGATTTGGTTTCTTCATTGGACATTCCAGTGAAGCTGTACTCTCCCATTTTAGCAAGTAATGATAAATTGTTTACTATTGTTTGCTCCTCAAATTGATCAACTGCATTAAGTAATGATTCTGCAATTTCTCCATTTGTTTCTAGTCCTGGTATAAGGTTGTTTCTTGAGGTCGAACCTATATGTGCATTTGCAAGCTGTCTAATGTTGTCTCTAAATGCCTGGTTTGAATATCTTCTTATGCTTTTTTCTGCTAAGTTTTGCAAAGATATAGATCCTGCTTTAACCTCAATAGGAATCTTACCCTCTTGTACGGCGTCTACAACTCCTTGGTCATGAGCAGCTGTTGACTTATAGCCCCCACCCTCTTCCGAGGTCATAAACAGCTCTTCACCCATTTTTCCCTTACTTGCGCTTGAGCCTTTACTTAGTCTAGTCCGATATGAACTCTTCAGTTGACCGCTCTTTCCTAAATACTCATCAGCATAATTTATGAAATCAAAAGGTAATTCCGTCCGTATGGTACTTATCCCCAGTGCAGATAAGTGGTCACCTATTCCAAAAAAAGTAGATTTATTTAAATTTGAAACAGGGGTTTCAAAAACTATGTTTCCGCCTCCAATCGCACCGCCAGTTTTCTTGATTTGGTTAATTACGTAATTTGGTAAATCATTAAATGGTGTTCCCCTTACACTAATGTTTCCTGAGGCAGGATTATCCATGTACCAATTGCCTTTTGCTTCACTATATTTTTTAGTGTTTCTGCCAGGGTAGTCAGCTTTTCCCCATCTTGCAAAATTAGGAACAAAACCACTTCCAGCATAAGGATTAAATCCATGCTTGTCACTAAACGCATTTTTATAATGCTGTCCAGCAGGACTATTCTGTGGGGGCATAATAGCAGGTTGCGCCATTCCAGGAAACTGCTTAATGGTTTCCGCTTTATTGTATACGACCCTTCCAATACCAGGAACATTCATATCCGCAACGGCGCCAGGAGTATATCCTCCTCTTCTTGCTCCAGCTCTTTCCTTTTTTCTTTCTCGAGGAACTACTCCCCCAGAAGCGTTAAAAGTATCTGGGATTCCATCTCCATCAAGATCAACTAAGCTATCACTAGTAAAAGACAAATCTTCATTAACTCCTTGCCTTACAAGCGGTCTAGCGAGTCTTTCGGCTAGTTTTTTCTGCTCTAATAAAGCATTTGTTTGTCTTTCAATCATGCCAAGGACAAACTTCTCTTGAGCCACTCGGTCATCAGAAAGATTATTAAGAGCTTGAGTAAGATCTTTATTCTCCCCTAATATTTTAACGATAGATTCTTCGATTTTTTTAACTTTTTCCTTTTCGGAAACTATCCCCATAACATCTTTAAGAGATGATCCTGCGAACTTAAAAACATTAGCCAAAAGCTTTGTGAATATAACCGTAAAGGCAATCATGCCTGGGCCGGTCAATACATTTCCTATGCCCCTGACCAGTCCCTTAGCAAAACTACTTCCTTCGTCTTCTCCTCCACCTAAAGATTTTTTAAGTCCCTCTATAGATTTTCCAAATAAATCAAGCCATCCACCAAGATCGTCTTTGATTGCTAGTTCGCCAATTATTCCTGCAAGCTCTTTTAGTCCGGTTCCTGCTCTCGAGGCAAGAGCTGATAAACTTTGATTTAATAGCTCGTTTTTTCTTGCTGCTTCACCAGCTGCATTAGCCGATATACCTAGGGCTTTTTCTTGTATGCCCTGAGCCTTTGAGAGATCACTTAAGGCTGCCCTAAAAATATTAGCCTGGAAGATACCAGCTGAAAATTGAACAATGTTTGATTGCTGGGCTTGACTTAAATTTTTAAATGATTTTGCAATATTTTTTAATATTTTATCTGCTGGAAGTATTGAACCAGTCAAGTCTCTGACTCGAACATCCATTTTTTCCAATTGCCTAATTGACTCAGGCCTTTGTATTCTTGTAAAAATAGTTTTAAGTCCGTTACCGATAACAGCACCACCACGAGCAGTTGTCTGCTGAAGCGAGGTGATAATACCAATTAAACTATCAAGGCTAACACCAGCATCAATAGCAACAGCACCAGCCCGCTCAAGACCATTGATCAAATCCTCAGAGCTAACCGCAAACTTAACGTCTACTGCGGCTAGTTTATCGATAATGTCCGTAGTAGTAAGCCCAGCTTTACCAAACGCATTAACTGCAGCGGTTAAGCCCGAAACTGCTTCTGCAGCATCTAAACTCGTAATACGAGTCAAAGTAAGAGCATCATTTGTTCTTTTTAAAACCTCTGCAGTACTCAATCCCTGACGAGAAAACTCTAGTGCGGCATCGGCAGCTACATTAAATCCTTGAGCTGTATTCTGAGCTACATCAAAAAGGCCTTGCCCGAACTGCTGCAATTGTTGATTAGATGCATTAAGTACAACATTAATATCTTTTAATGTTTTTTCAAACCTTACGGTTTCAGCAACAAGAAATTTGAATGAGTCAGTTACTCCATTAATAATTCCAACAGAAGCACCGAACGCAATAACACGAGCATTAGAAGCTTCTAAAGATTTTGTAAACTCATTAGCGGAGGCAGTAATTCTGCCTAATGGCTGGGTGAAGCTTTTTCCGTTAACATTAAAGTTAACTCCTTTACCACCTATACTATTAGTGATTTTATTGATCTCAGCAGCAGCCCGCTGTATACTTTTTACAGCAGGTGCTACATTAGCATCTATCTCAAAATTTGCCCTAACAGCCATTTAACCTTATTCCTTATATATAACATACACCTAAATAATAGCTTTATTACAGAGCTTCCCCGCAGCCATTTGATGCACTAACCAAAAGCTTTCCTGCCCCGAAGGAGGTTCCTCCGCTTTGATGAGCGCTAAATGTCCCATTCCCACTAGAATCAAGAGTATAACTTGAGGTCTTTGATATTGCCGTGGGATTTACATTATTTAGATTATCAGCATCAAGGGTTCCAGGGTAAACTATATCTGATGTATAAGCAATCTTCCCCTCACTAACCCCAGCATGCACAGATGCATTTGGAGATATATTCTCAAAAAGAGGATGCGAACCATCTGGTATATACTGAGTATTGCCAAGAATAGTGCTGACTTTATATGCATTATTTCCTGCATTACGATCAATGTTTCCGAGAAACTGAAAACCATAATTATATGCTATCTGATTAACCGCTCCATGAGTAAAGCTATGATCTACAGTTATAAAAATACCCCCTCCATTATCCTGGAAATCATGTATCGATTCAACAACATTAGCATCAAGATAGGCGGATCTTTCAACACCTACCCAAAAGATACAGTCAAACTGGGCTAAGTATGCATCCCATTCAGCTTTATTATTTTTACCTACAGTATTGCCGTTGCCATCGGTAAATCCGTTTTCAATGTTGACCCCATGAACCCATGCGTTGCCGCAACCAACGGTATGAGGTAGAGAGGTAAAGGTAAACCCTGCATGCTCTGAAATGTCTTTAATTGTAGAATACCATTTTTGAGAAGCATAATATGACCAATGTTCGCCGCTAGCACAACTATTAGTAGTACCCTTTCCTTTGAAAAAATCATTAATGTAAAGTATTTTACCAGTAGGATTCTCATCTCTTTTTATATATCTTATAGCATTATAAAGATAAGCAAAGTGGCCCGGTATGTTAGTAGCATCATATATGCTTCCCCCTCCATCTAAATGGGCTTTATGTGCCTTGGTCCATTGCTCATACCCTCCTTTTTGATGCGGGGTTATCTGTACACCATTATCTAGTTCGGTATCTTCCCAAAAGGCACCTTGTCCTAAGTGATTATTAGATGTTGTGCTCCATCCGTTTTGCCAAGTCCAACCATTACCAGCAGTGGGATCTGTAAATTCATCAGGTATATACCCAATAAACTTTGGCCACCCACCATCAAAAACCATTTTTCCTCCGCCTTCTGCGTTTTCCCCGACGCCAATAAATGCATTATTATATTGATCTGGGGCTACTAACCGAACATGCCCTTCTAGTTTTCCAGTATGCCCCGAAAGTTCTTCGGTGATTGTTATCGTGCTGTTAGGCTGACCCCCCGTTACACTTATTGTGTTTCCGTTTCTAGTTGCAGAAAATCCAGAACAAGGATTAGTTATAAAACCTGCAGATTCGGAATTTGACCCCGAACCAACCATTGATCCAGAAATGCTCAACCTGGCCCAGTAGGTTGTGTCTTTGGTTAATCCATCAAAAAACTTCACATATTTAAAAGAAGAAGCTGATATTACATCAAATCCAGATAGAGATGTAAGGGTTTCCGTTTTAACAATGTTTGAAAACGCATTGTCTGTTGCTATTTCAAATACAAATGTACTTGGTGTGGCTGTAATAGTTTGATTGCCTACATTTGTTATTGCTTGAGGGGGAGTGCTAGATTGAGTTATGGTAAACTCATAACTTAGCGAGTAATTTCCTTGGAACTTGTTTTCTATCCCAATAGAAACTGGATAATTTGCGACATTCGGATCTGGATCTGCAGAATCCACTATACCGTCACCATCAGTGTCCAAATCAGAGAGTTTAAATGTCTTGGTAACTGACACAGGTTTCCAATCTTCCCCGTTCACCAATCCGCCAGATTGAGTAGCGGTAATAGATACTACCCTATCGACAAATACAGAACCTGTACCATTTGGAGTCACAGTAGATCCATTTATGGAAATAACATCGCTATCTGGAGTAGAAAATGTTACAGGAAGAGTTGATTCAGAAGTTGCTGTTAAATTAAAATCCCCCATAACAACTTGCCAATCAGTGATATCAGAAAATGTAATTGATTGATCCTTGGAGTGATAGGGATCGGTGGAGTCAGGTATTCCATCTCCGTCAGCATCTCCATCGGCGGTCACTGAAACGGTGAATTCATCAGATATAGTCTTTCCGTTAGATTCAGCCGTAACAGTTATTAATACATTCCCTGATTGACCAGAAGTAAAACCTAATACAAGATTATTTCCGTTAATAGACGCAGAAACAATTGAACCATCGCTTGATTGAGCTGTTATTGTCATTGGATCACCGTCTGGATCAACAAAGACATTGGATACATCAATAGTCATATCACTTGAGCTGTCCCATGCATTAACATCTTGAAGGGCACTTGAAACAGATGGGGCGTTATCTGTAACTACAGTATAAGTATTTGTTGCGCATGGTGATAAACCTGCTGGGTTTTTTGCAAAAGCGGCATACCTCCATGTTCCATCTAGGACATTTTGATCGGTATACCTTGATCCGTTGGTAGTATAATCAGTTGTTTCATAAATAAAGTCTCCACCCAAAGTGTCTGCGCAATCAGCGCCATCTTTTTTTCTATATAATACTATACTGTCTATATCGGTAGTGTCGTCTGGTGCTTCCCATGTTATTAATAAGTCTGGCATTGTCTTTTCCTCTTTGGTGCTATTGTTCTTGAATTTCTAAATTATCAGGTGCATCACTTGATTGAAGGTATTTGTCTATTTCTAGATTAGATGGAGCATCCGAACCTTCCAGTATTTTATTTACTTGTAAGTTGTCTGGAGCTTCGTTTTGACCTAATATTCTATTAATCTGCAGGTTAGATGGTGCATCTGAACCCAATGGGGTGCATTTGTCTAGCCCATAAAAATTAGGTTCGTATTTTCCTTCGCTATTAATACTAAAAGAATTCATTCTTGTTTCAGGCTTACTGCCAAACATATATACTCCTTGCGACCTGCTTACGCCAAAAGAAAAACTACAGTCTACAGTCCCTATAGAACTGACGCTTTTGGACATTGAGTATCCGTCTAGCTTTGCGTTTGTGATAACTAACTTCATGAATGAATTTTTAGGTGCTGCATTACAAGAGAAATTACACTGATTATCGAAGTTGATTTCAATTTGATAAAAATTATCTTGACAAAAAATATCAGAAAGTCTACCATTTTTAAAAGCACTAGACAATAAAGATATTGATATTTTCCCTAACTGTGGATACTTCATTTTTCTTCCGTATACGTGCATCGATTGAAAACCAGCCAAATCTTCTCTCGCAAAAGGTATTGATACATCAAAGCTTTGTATATTAGCGTCGCCAGTAAAACAATCACCTTCATCTTCTCCGTTGATTACGGGACCTCCTACATTAATATTACTCACTTTTAAAGTAATTCCCCCAGGCGGAATAGCGGAAACTATGGAGTTATACATTTTCGGATCAAAGATAATACCATCTATATCATTCAGTGACCCTCTGTTTGGTAAATTGAGCGATGGATTTCTTACTCCTGTAGACTCTCCTGTTTGATAAGTGTTTTGAAGAAATATTTTTGTTTCGTCTTGAAAAGTAACAAAGTCAGGGCCCTCATCAGATAGATCCTGAGATCCCTCCGTAGTGTCTGAATGCGGTGATCCTTGCCTAAGCAAGGCTGAAAGCTCTTCTAGTATCTCGGTCCAAGTATGGGATCCTTCGCACTCATAGGTTAAATCAGACGCAACCATTGTTACTGAAGCGACAGATAAACTGCCAACACTTGAAGATATGGAAAAATCAGTAATAAAACAATTACCTATACCTATAATATCCAACCCTTTATACTTTTCTTCTTTATTGCTATATCTTATTAAATCAAATTGCTCTCCTCCAATTGCTAGAAATAACGATTTATTATCTTTTATATTTCTATGAATTGTTCCTCCGTCAAACGGAAAGTCTGGTCTTTTAATATTAAGCCCCAAGCAATCCTCTTCATATCCATCGGTCATCAAGTAATCCATTTGTATGGATATACTGGGTGCTGACACTATTTTCCTTACTAAGAAATTCTCAGACCCTATATGTTGAACATCTTGCCTTTGAATATCAACCGATAATTGTACAGATTGAACCCTATTGAAGAACTTTAAAAGCTTTTTTTCTTCAGAGTTTTCGGTAACAAATAGCCCTACCGAGTTGTACCTTATTACATTCCTTTTGCCTAGCATATATATAAATACACCACAGCCCGAAGACTGTGGTGTATTTTTTTAAGAAAACTGTGGGTTCTTATGCTCGGTACCCGAACAAGTATCCATCAATCGCATCAATCGTGCTTCCGTTCAGCCCCGTCCAGGCGGGAGGAAGACCGTTGTTAGCGCTCAATACTGATTCGGAACCGTAGATGTAGAGGCCGTTCCTCATGTCATCGGAGCTTCCGATCTGAGTGTTAAACGTAAGATCAACACTCTTATTGTCACCAATTGTGCTGCTGAAGTTTTCAGACTCAAGGCGAGCGCCCTTCATTGTAAACCTCATTGCAATCTTGTCTGGATCATTAACATCCTTAACAGTACATCCTGCACATTCTGGCTTGAAGATGGTGATTCCAATATCAAACTCTTCGCAATCGCAAAGTAGATCCATCATATTTCCTTCCTTAATATCAGCAACCAAGGCACTGAAGCTCATGGATGTGGAAAGAGGAAGGTCAATTGCCTTGGAAAATCCAAATACAGATCCGAGACGCTGAAGAGTAGTCCGTCCCAATGGCAAGCTAAGGCTTGCGGATTGAACGTGAGCACTTCCGATTACTGGGGTGTCAGAATTTCCTGCAACAGACTTCGAGATCAAGCTCTTACTGGAGAGGTCAACAAGAACATCACCAGGGCGAAGAGCTGCGATAGATCCGATAGAACCATCGGTAGCGCAACCTGTGTATCCGCTAACTGCGGCTGGCAAGGAATATAGTCCAGTACATCCGCCATCCTTGCAATCTCTTGGGTCGGTACCGTCCTCTCCTCTGTCCCAAGCATCACTGATCCTGGATCCGTTCTTCATGTCTACGGCTGGAACATCGTTTCCGGTTGTACCGAAATCACTACGAATATTCATACCTTCGACAGTAACGCTGGCAGTAGGAATAGATCCTACAGAAATATCAACACTATAATCAGTGATGTATCCGTTACCCAAAGCGATAACAGACTTATCCGTTTCCTTGCCTGCTTCATTAAGAGAAACATCTCCCTTTACTGCGTCACGAGCTTCGGGAGCAGTAAGAATAAAGAAGTTATTTCCTGCTTGGTAAAGCTCAGGAGTAAGTAAGCCACTAAGTGTGTTTGTCGTACCATCGGTAACGAACTCAAGAAGTCGCTCATTCAAACCGTCAAGCAAGTAGTAACTGAAGTCCAAATTAACTGTGGGCGATTCAATAACAATACTATCAAGCCTGGAGGCATGACCGAACTGATTGATGTCTTGCCTATTAACGGTAAATCCGTAATTAGCAGATTGTACGCGTTGAAGCTGTTTAATAATTGTACCATGAGCTTGAGCGTATGCCTTTTCCCCACCTGTGAGCTCAATCTCTACTCCAGTATTCACCACTTCAAGCTTGGCGGCGTCTTCTTGAGCCTGGCTAGGAAACTCGACCTTTGAGGCGTCGCTTGTCTGAGCATTATTATGCTCTGTAACAAGATCAAAAAGGGTCTTTGCATCGTCTCCGGGAGGAAGCTTAACGTTTCCAGCTGTTCCTCTTTCCTTCGCAATAAGTGTTGCAACACCGGGAAGAACTTCAAAACCAACAGTTGCTGTTACAGAGGACTTAACTTCTACAACTTCGTCCACACCGCCAGCGGTAACTACGCCTGTATCATTAACAAGGGTGGCACCAGCTGCACCAAGTGCGACAGTAATCAAGGTAATAGCGGTAAAATCAAGGTCTCCAAATGTGGTAACACCATCCTCAAAAGTTACAGCAACCGTATTAGCTCCAACATCTTCAGTAACCCCAACGGCTCCAGCGGCTCCTGCAGTAAAATTAATGTTAATTCCGTCACCAGCAGTACCAGCAGCAACGGCGGTAAAATCAACACCTTGCTTTGATATTGTTGCATTTACATTTGCGACAGGATCAACCCCGCCTGCCAAAGTAAAAGTCTGACCAGGGTCAGGAAGGAGGGAGCCATGATCGTCAACGCCAATATCTGCAGCAGTAGCTTGAGCATTAAGATCAGTAGCGCCAGCAGTAGTAAAGTCGCCGTCCCCAGCTGTACCAACCAATGTAGAAGTAAAAACTACTTCTCTTGTAAGGTTATCCATCGATCCACCACCACCATAGGTAGCTTTCTTGCCAGATTTGCCTTCTGGATCCCATTCGGGCCATGCAGCGACTCCGTCAGTGCAGTTCCAGCCTGCGGCCTGACCGGCTTCGTTCTTAACAGACCCGATAACCTGATTGTTATCGAGAGGGGGAGTAGAAAGTCCCCAGTGTGCGCTATGCTTGCTATTGTCTGCTGCGGTTACTTCACCATGTGCTCCGGTAAAGTGATATCCTGTTGAATCAGGGCTTATGAACAAAGCCTCAGATTGGTAAATAACTCTATTTCTATGAACTGGCATTTTATTGTCTCCTATTTGGTGGAATAAATGTTTGTATAAAATTACATTAGGTTTGTATTATTGGGAAATATTATTTTAAATTCTTGGATATCTTGCCTGACTAACCTCAAAATCAACAAAAGCCAAGTACAAGTCTGGATTAGTTGTTTTTGTTAATCTATCGCTAATTTTTGAAGCTCTTACATCCTCTATAAACATTAAAGGCGATGCATTAGTTGAGTTTTTGATTGTTTCTGAATAACTATAATGTCCAGTTTTTAAATCACTATATTCATTTAATGGATGATTTTCATATCCTACATTCTTAATAGCTAAGTTATATGTATCTGTGCAGGCAGAGATAAATCCATCTAATTGATATAAATCTTCTGCAAATAAAACAACCCTATAAAATAATTGAGTAAGATCTTCTCCTCCGAATGCATAAGGAACGTTTTTAGAACTTTCCATAGATACAAATGCTGCTGGGGCAACTCTTTGATAAGGAGGTAATCCTTCGCCCGCTCCATATTCTGGGGTAGTTCGGCTATTTTTGTTTAATTTGCTTTGTATTACTAAATTTTCTTCTGTATCGTCAGATAAATAAATATTGATATCTTTTACTGCAAATTCAGCCTTTATATTAAGAGTGTCGTAATTGGTTGGAAAGTATGCTCCGCTTAACAATACTCTTCCATTTTCAAAATCAATCGCTAATCCACTTTGACCTCTTTCGCAAAAATTGTAAACTCCATCGCCAGTATCTATAAATACTCCTTCTGGAATACTGGCATCAGTTGCGTCACTATCATAAACCCATTGCTTGTATTCGCTATTATAAGATACAAACCCATCTGGATCTTCAGGATATGCAGGCATTCTTTCATCAGGTATATAATAAAGATCCGCTTGTCTATTAGAATATGCCTCAAGCTTATTGGTTAAATGATTATCCAACCATAAAGAAAAGCTAGTAGTAGCTTCATGCTGAAACTGGGGTTTCATTGTTTATCCATCCTTGAGAATTTTTTTTGCCATTTTTTAATAAAAGAAGATATATATGAGGTATTGGAAAATCCTCCCTCTCTTACGTCATTCTTAGATTGTACACCCGTAGATGACCTACTTGAGTTTGATATAGATCTTTTATTTAAATATTCTCCAAAACCAGGCATGCCTTGTTCTATTCTTTGTGCCCAACTCAATCCAGTCGCCCATGGCATTGGTGTTACTGAAAATATATCATCTCTACCTGGCAAGGTAACTCTAATAGTTATTCTTCCTCTGCGATCTATTTTTGTTACATTCAAATGAGTTTGTTGCAATAAATCAACTATAGGCTGAATTGGTTTGCTTCCTTTCGTGAACCCAATAAAAGAAAACAAGTTTCCATAACCCCTTAGGGTGCCACTAACATTTGAAGCTGAAGGGCCAGACATGATCTCTTTCGTTACTGGGTGCGCAAGAAAATCTTTAACCATTTCTTGTTTTAATTCCTCGAATCTCCTTTTAAGAGGCTTTCTTCCTATGTATAAAGAATTAAGTACGGTACTTTGACTGTTTTGCCTAGAGGCGCTGGAAATTATAGATTTACCTAGAGCTCTCGCGTCAACTGTAAAATGAACACCCATATTAATCGGTAGGTCTTAAATAATAAGTAAAGAACTTTGGCCTGAATAACCCATGCCTTTTTACGTCGGTAACTTTAAACATTAAGCGTCCGTCGATTTCAACTCTTTTAGCATCTTTAAAATACTCATGCCCTTCAGTGTCAAGCTTAACTCTTATCTCTCCTATATCATGATGAAGTTTTAGGGTACTGTTAACCTCCGAATCAAATGACACTTCGTTTTGTTTATCCATGTACATTATTCTTGCTTGTATGGATTGAAACTGGGTTTTACTAATCTCTTTCTTGACTCCTTTTACATTATTGTATAAAAAATTAAAGTTTACATCTGTGCTAACTATGACTTTTTTGGAGTCTTTGTATGCGAAAATAGTTCTAGCGAATGTATCATGCATATTCTGCATTACAGATTCGAAAACCTCTTTTTGTGAAGAATTTAAATAAGACGACATAAAACTATATACACTTTACAATTATATTGTATTGAAAAAACCTTTTGTTTAAATTATTATAGTAAGAATATGGAACCACAAGACTCTATCAGCGCTATATACAAAAAAAGCACTAAGGTTTTATTTAAATCTTTTTTAGTGTTAATCGAGGATCTATACCAAGATCATTTAATTAATTTCAATAAGCTTAGAAAAGCACTGCCTAAGGAGCATGAAGACTTAATTAATCAAGCTGATTATTTCGATCAACACAAAATGCAGTATTTAAGAAAGAAAATTTTAGATATGGGAAATGAGTCTATAAGAGAAACAAGTAATGATTTAGAAAATTTTACTATAAGTTTTAAGTTTTAATTTTATTATAATAACACAGGCATAAGGTAATATGAGTAAAAAAGTAATATACGAATTCACAGTAAAAAAGGAAGAAGAGGTAGAAGAGGAATCAACTACCAATAAAAAGAATAAGGAGACTGGTGAGATGGAAAAAGTCACCACGACTAAGACTGTCAAGAAAGAAGTTCCTTATAATATAGTTATCTATCAACCATCCAGGCGTCAAATAGAGGATGCTGATATGGAGTTTAGTGTTGAGATGAGTAAGTGCATCAAGCGAGGAATCCTTACAAAGGCGATGCTCGCAAAGAAGTATAGTGACTCTGGGGGATTGCTTAGCGAAGAAGATTCTACGACTTTAGTTAGGCTCTATAGGGAATTAGGCGAAGTACAGAATTCACTAGGAAAGCTTTCTCAAAAGCAAAAGAAATCTGATGCAGAAAAAAAGAAAGAATCAGACTTGACTGAATCCTTTGCAGATATACGGAGGAATATTGTAGATCTAGAAACTACATATCAAAATTTATTTAATCATACGGCTGATACTAAAGCTCAAAATAAAGCTATACTTTGGTACTTGCTTAATTTGTCATCCGTAAAGGACGAGGAAGGAAATGAAAGAGATTTGTTTCCAGGTTCTACAAATGAGGAAAAAGAAGATGCGTACTACTCTCTTGAAGAAGGTGGGGACGAAATCTTTGATTTAGCAAAAGAAAAGTTAATGACTTTTGTGAGCTTTTGGTATTTTAGCCAAAACCCATCCGAAGAAGAGTTCAAGAATCTTGAAGAAGAGCTTGATTCAGAATTAGTGTGATGAGTGGAGCTAAAAAGCTACAGAAAACTTCTTAAGGAAATTACCCAAGGCTTTTCTTCTTACTATATAGGGGAAAAGCTGAGATTCATAAAGCATCAGTCAACTGCTGATTTAGTTGATTTTGATGATGTATATCAAATGTACTTTGATCGCGCGAAGGAACGCGGTCTTCCTACTGAAGAAGAAATATTTGATGATTTAAAAAAAGAAGGGTTCTGGACAGAAAAAGATGACGCTGAGCTAGATACTCAGAAAATGTACTGGGAAAGCTTGGTAAAAAATAAGAAAAATGTTTTTCTTAAAAGTGCCCTTGAGCAAATCAACAAACAAATTGAAGAAGCTGAAGAAGCGTATAGAAAGCTTCAAAATAAAAAATCTGATTTAGTAAAAAATAGTTGCGAAATATATGCCAGCAATAGAGCTAATGATTTTTATATAGTCAATAGCTTTTATAAGGACAAAGAACTAAAAGAACCGCTTTTCACTCAAGAAGAATATGAATATATGGAAGGCGCTGAGGTATCTAAACTTATAAGAACTTATAATGAGTTTCATTCTAGGTTTTCTGAAAATAATATTCAAAAATTAACATTACAAGGATTCTATAGGATATATTATGCTTTCTCTGAAACAGCTAGTGACTTTTTTGGTGATCCCATATTATATCTTACTAATTTTCAATTGAATCTAATAATGTATACTAGAATTTTCAAAAATATATTTGAGCAATACGACGATATACCTGAAAGAATAATGGATGACCCTTCGGCCTTGCTTGATTTTGCAAACTCCGCTAGCGCCAGAGAAGAAATGAAAAAGAAATTTGATGGTGATAATGCTGCCTCTACAATCATGGGTGCCACCAAAGAAGATATGGAAGAACTTGGAATTACTCCTAGTGAAGGAAATAGCCTTGCTGCTGCCGCAAAGAAAAAGGGCGGAAGCCTTGATATGAAAGACTTAATGGATTTGAGCGGAGTTTAATTTTAAGTGTATAGGTCTATATGGCCAACATTAAAATTAGAAACTTAAATCCTGGCTCTTATGAGCAAATAACTAGCGGATCTTTTTTAGCTACCGCTTTAAATGAAAACGAAGGAACCAATGAAAAATTAACGGTAAGAGCTACGGCTGAACAAATTGTTTCCGGCGGAGCCGTATATGCTGATTTTAGTGAGCATTTATTGGTCAGCGGTGTACCTGTTTCAACTGGATCAACTACGGTTGGTGGGAAAACTATTATTAATGAAGGAGCTGGGGGATCTATAGATTTTGGAGACACAAATAGTAATTTAAATATTGAAAGCCCTTCTATTTTTAAAGAATCAGTAACCATAAACAAAACACTTGACGTTACTGAGGCGGCAACATTTAACAGTACTTCTCTGTTTAAGGGTGATTCAACTTTTGAGAGCAATACTACCTTTGGTACAAATGCAACTGATACTTCAATATTCAATAGCACTTCAACGTTCAAGGAAAACTCTTCTTTCGAAAAAGATGTTTCTATAGACGGAGGCCTTACCATAGGTGGAAGTAAGGCTTTAGCTTTAGATTACAGTGCCGCAAATAACGATAAAGTCTTAAAAGTTGTAGGCGGTGCTCTCTCGTGGGAAACGGATAACGCTGGGCTATCAAGTGTTAACTGGAGTCAAATAACAGATGCTCCTGCTGTATCATCTAATGATAACGGAAAAGTACTGAAAATAGTAAATGGAGCTTTAGCATGGGCCACTGACGACTCTGGTCTGTCTAGTATTGATTGGAGTCAGGTTGATAATAAGCCGGCAACATTTGCCCCTTCGACTCATACTCATGCAATAGCTGATATAACGAATTTGCAGACATCTCTTGACGGGAAAGCAGCATCTTCACATAATCATTCTTGGACTGATATAACCAGCGGAAAACCCACTACTTTAGCAGGATACGGAATAACTGACGCTCAGCCTGCAAGCCAAATGAGTAATTATATCACAGCCAGTGCGTATAGTGCAAAATTTGGATCTAGTGCAAGTTGGGATACAATAGCTTGGGGTAGGTTTTTAGCTAAAAATAATACGAATAGTAACGCTAGTGGGTCTGGAAAACTAGCAGTTCAGGCAAATGATGGCAGTGGGGAAGGTTGTACAATTGGATTAATAGGTGACAGCACTGGAACTAGTGATAAATTTCTTACTATTTACTTTCGTGATTATTCCAAAGCTTGGGACGCCGTAAATTCGGCTAACAAAAAGCGGATGGGTATAAATATGGGTATGTCAGGCGGAAATTTTAATATAGGATGGATTGGATCTGTACCCGCCGGAGATCCATTTGATAATGAAAACATTCTCGATTCGAGCAGAGATGCAACTACCGGAGCGGTCACAACTCATTTCGATGGAACCGTTACAGGTGGAGCAAAAAGTTTTAAAATCAAACACCCTCTAAAGCCTGATACGCATTGGCTGTATCACTGCTCTATTGAAGGACCAGAAGCAAATACTTTATACAAAGGCAAGGTAACCCTAGTAGATGGATCTGCAGAAATAAATATTGATTCTGCATGCAATATGACAGAAGGTACTTTTGTTGCCTTAAATACAAATAATCAATGTTTTACAAATAATGAATCAAATTGGGATCTTGTGCGTGGATCCATTAATGGAAACATCTTAACTATAGAGTCTCAAAATTCAGACAGCACAGCAGAAGTTTCTTGGATGGTCATTGGGGAAAGACATGACGATTTCATGAAGAATAAGAATATCCATGCCGATTCAAACGGGAAACTTATACCTGAAATAGAACAAACAGAAAAAGAAAAGAATCCTTCTGATTTTATGGGTAATATCGAAGATATTGATTAATATCTTCCACTAATAGGAGCATCATCCCCTGCAACCTGTCTAGGCTGAGCGCCATACATATTGTATGCGTAAACTAAATCTTTTATTTTCTCTTTAGCGGCCTCTGAAAGGGCTCGGAAGTCCTTACTCATTCCCATTCTATTAGAAGCAGAATTAGATAGGCTCCCGGGGCTTCTACGGATGGTTGTGTCTCCTTCTGTCAACTCAATCCACTCGGCTTCGTTGTCTGCTATGGAAGATTCTATGTTATTATCATACAAGCCCCTTAAAGTTTTCTGGGCTTGTTTAACATTGTAATCCCTCATATATATCTGCTGAAGAATCTCACCTTCTTCAAGACCTAATCTAGGATAAGGGTTTCCATCGCATCCAGTATAAACAAATGATTGATTAAGTAATACGTTTAATTCTCCTAAGCTACCACTAAGCCCCCCAGATATTGTATAAAGCTCAGACCGCATAGCACCTGAGCCTGTGATATAACTAAACTCAAACTCAAGAAGCTCTCTAGCAAGACCTCCAATTTGATTTAATTCATCTAAAAAATTGCAATCTACACAATCACCTATAGATAAATCATATCCAGTTGATGGACAAGGAGATTCTTCAGTCATTGTTACTGGTTCTTAATAAGGTCCAACAAGGCTTTGCCTTGTTCTGAATCAGGGTCAACGATTGGCTTCGTTACCTGAACTACATTATTAGATCCTAAGCTATGCTGCTTGAATGCTTTGGTAAGCTTATTCTTAAGCGTAAGCTTTGTTCCAGATGGAAAAACACCAGCATTAACTGCCAGCTCTTGCATTTCAGTTATGCTCATACCGTCAAGATTTGATTCGAACTCAGATGCATTGCTAGTTCCAAATGGACTTGGCTCATTATTGCCTAGAATCTCTTCTAGGTTTCTGGCTTCTGCAGATTCTTCCTTGAGGTGATCTTTCCCATCAGCAAACTCAATTGGCTTGGCTTGCTTCTTTTGTGTTTTCTTTACTGTCTTTTTTCTTGGCATTGGATATCCTTTCTCCTTTTTATATATTATAACCTCTATAAACAAAAAATCCACCTTGCGGTGGACTTTTTGCAAAAGTTGGGAACTTAACCCACCGATTAAGACTCGAAGGTAATTCCGGTCAGTACACGATCATCAAGGATCATGCGACCTTCTTCCAACGAACCGTAGTAACCGATCTTGGACTGACGAACGCTATATTGATCATCAGCAAGAAGGCTAAACTCAGAACCGGTTTCAGCGTCAAGAGCAACAGCGCGGAAGAGAGACTCACGAGAGCGGTCAAGGCCGATAACGAGATCTGTGGCAGTTAAGCCCCTCAAACCGTTCCATACCTTGGTGAACTTCTCATTGTTGCCTGCTCCGGCATTAGCGCCAAGCTCATTGATTTCCATGATATTAATACCAAAGAACTCAGGAGCTCCGCCGTTGTTGTAGATAGCGTCACGCATCGAATCCGTGGCAGGAATATCTGTACCGGCTGGGCTGTTTGTGTTGACGGGGTTGTAAGCCATCTCACGAAGACCCTTGACTTGCTCGGGCGACATGATAAGATCAGTAATACCCTTAGAGCGTCCACCTTCTGGAGCCGAACCGGTCCATGCGGTGTTGATCCTCTTAGCCTTCAATAAGAGCTTGTTGAAATCGTCGAGAATAAGGGAGCTACCAGGAGTCTTTGTGTCAACATGGCTATTTCCATTTGTCTCAGCAGCGTCAAGAGCTCCAAGGATCAGGTTAGCAGAAGTCGACTCCTGACGGATGAGGATTTCCTGAGCAATCCGGGTGAAGGTCTTTCCAACAACATCCATGCGGGACTTGGCAGCGTAACGCTTGTCAAAGTCAACGGCGCTATCAAGACGATAGGTGTTGAACTTCATTTCCGATACGGTAGGGGTCACGGTGTTGGTAGGAAGCCCACCAGGAACAGTCGTGCTGTATACCTTTACGTAGTCAGGAGCAGTAACGTCATAGTACAGATCCAGAGGAATGCTCGGGCTGTCCATTTCGTTAAACTGGAAGTTCGTGAATAGATTACTCAGTGTAGGAGCTTGATTAACGACCTCAGCCAATACTGGTCCGATAAATTCGGCCAGAGCTTGTTGAGCTTCGTAAGCAACGTCCCTATTACGAGAGGCCATCGCCTTCACAAGTTCTACTTGTTCGTCAGTTCTTTTAAGTGTGATTTTCATTTTTGGTTTGTCCTCTCTTTATTATCTAAAAATTAAAGGTCAAGTTGGATTACATAGTACTTACCAGTAGTTCCGTCAGTCGCGTAGTAATCTTCAGCTTTTGAATCATACTGATCGTTCCTGTCACCAACTGCGAGACATTTTCCTACTACTGTGTTTGCGGTGTTACCAGTAAACACTCCGTTGGCACCAGCGTAAACCAATCCGCCAGCGGATGGGGCACTTGCGCCAATCGCATTTTCACCAACTGTGATAATTCCCTTAGTAAGAACCGGAACGGCTTCACCAGGAAGAACAGCTTGATGCTCAAGAGCTTTCTGGCGATAGTAGAGCATCTTTTCTCCGTTCTCGTCATAAGTAAGCGTTTGATTCAAGGTTACTCCAAGAATTGCTGCGTCTTGAGCTCCAGCTGGACCGATCTTTCCGGCAGCTTCAGGATTTTCGTTAAATCCTATATGGGGATAATCTGTTTTACCCAAATACCCCTTGAGAGCAGCATCTCCGCCGTATCCGGCACCAAGGTCTCCTGTGCCAAGAGAAACCTTAACAAGAAGGCCGGCGTCGTGCAGGCTTGAGTTAGCGTGAGTATTTACAGTAACATCCGTAAGATCGAGATGAGCAGTGCTCAAAGCGAACATGTTTACTACGAAATGTTCGTTATATTGTCTGAATGGAAGTAGTCTATTAGCCATTTTATTTAGTCCCCTATATTATAGTTGAATTGTTACGTTGTCCTTATTGAAAGCTTGTTTGAATTTTTCTTTCAAGGAGAGTTCTTCTTCTGCAGTGGAAGCGTCATTGTTAGCAACCGAATCTTCTTCGGCTTCAACATTTTCGATTGCTTCTTCTGCAACTTCTTCGGAAGAAGCTTCGACTTCGGTTCCCTTTTCGGAAAGCTCGGCGAGTCTCTTTTGAACTTCTTCTTCCAATTTTTCTTGATAAATCTTTTCTTGTTCTTCCTTGAAAGCCTTTGTCTTATGCTTCCAGACAACAGAAAGTTTTTCCTTATATTCGTCATAACCTTCAGGAGCAAGTCCCTTGAGTTCAGAAGCAAGGATGATTCGGTCTTCGTCTTCAAGATCAAACATGTCGTCAAGCTCGCTCATACGCTCATTAAAGCGGTCAGAGTCTTCACGAGCACTAACTTCGGTTTTGATCTTTTCAAGCTCTTCGGATACCGAAGCGACTTCAGTCTTAAGTTCTTCAATAAGCTTCGAAGATTCTTCGGAAGCTTTCAGCAACTCTTCCTTTTCTGATTCAAGGGCAACCTTATCGGCTTCCCATTGATCACTTTTTTGGATGATCGCGTCATGAAAGACTTTGGTGATATTTGCAATCGCCTCTTGGGAAAGCTTCTTTTCAGATGCTTGAGCCTCGAGGGTCTCTGTCAATTGTGATAGAATTTCTTTTTCCATAATTTGTTCTGGTTTTTGATTCTTGCATAAAATTACATCGCCTTTTTCAGAATGGGAAGTTTTTTCTTCAAAAATATTATTATATATTTCTATTCTTTCATAAACCTCAGCTTCAGAGCCTTCTTTTTCTTGTCTGCTTAGCTCCTCTTCAATTACTGCTAAACCTTTTACTTCAGCTGCTGGATTAGCTGTAAAGCCAATTCCAATCGGATATATATCGCCAATAATTAATCGACTTACTTCTTCTCCATCATCAGTCCTCCCGTTACCACCGTAAGACTTTAAAAATTCTGAATAGGCGTGTTTTTCTTCGCCTGCGACAATTCTGCACTTATCTAAATCTTTTCCGCCGATTGCTATGGCATAATCATTAAACCCAATCTCCCAACTAGCAGATACCATTTGATAGTTTACATTTTCTTCGTCTACTGAATCTTCAACTAATTGAGCAAACTCAGGATTAGCGCTTTTATATACAACTGCAGATAATGCAATATTAAATGGACCACTAGCTTGCTCCGCTTCCGATGGTTCAATTAATTCATTTGTCTCAAAGTCAGAAAGAGATGCTCCTACAACATGACCTACAATTTTCTTTTTATTGTGCTCAATATTAGTGGGCTTATGGATGAAATAATCTTTGATTGCAACAGCAGTTTTAGAATCTATTCCGTCCCCGTTCTTATTGAATTTATTAGCTACCGCAGCATTAAATACAACTCCGACAAGATCGATATTCTTCTCGAGGTCAATGTCCTTCGGCATAATATCCTTAAGGGGATCAAGTGACGCAAAAGAACTTAGCTCCTCCTGCTTGATTTGTGAAACTGCAATACTTTCCGTAAAGTTCGTGATATATTTAAAAGGAAGTGCCATAACATTTAAATACACAAAATTATTTATTATCGTTTATTTTTTTACTATGATAAAGTATTGCTGCAGGATAAGATGTGATTTCATGCTTTTGGCTTAAATCTAATATATCAGACATAACATCTAGGTTTTCTATATTATTAAAATCTTCAATACATGCTTGAACTTCATTTTCCCATTCTGATATATCTTTCGACATAACAACACTTTGGGATAAATTCAGTACCATTTCTTTTTGCTCTTTCGAAAGCCTTTTCTTGTCGTAATGCTTTCTTAAAGCTTGCTCTGAAAATTTTTGTAAGCCTTCTATGGCGTATACGACATCTTGAATATCCTTCCTACTGTGAGTATCAGATGCAAAAACTTTATCTGTCTTAGTATTTGTTCCAGCCGGCCTACCTCTTTCTTTTGGGCCACCGCTTTGCTTTGGGTCTTGATTTTGCTGTGGTGGATTCTTTGCTACCTTTTGAGCTGTCTTCTGTGTTTCCATTTGCATGTCATGGGCTTCTTCCTTCATTTTTTGATCATCTTCAGAAAGAATAGGCTGAGTAGCGGTAAGGGGAGTATAGTATCCTTTTTCCCTGTCTTCCACAAATTTTTCTTGCGCAGGACTAAGCTCTTCTGGATTCGGGTAAATGCCCTGCTTGATAGCGGTCATTCCTTGCTCTGGAGTAATAATACCCATTTCAATTAACCGAGATGCAACTCTTTGAAGCTGAACTTCATCCTTAATATCAATCTCAACAAATTTAGCTGTTGGAAAATTTCTAAAACCCATTACCTTACATACTGACTTAATTTGTGGTTGAAGGACATCATTAAGGAATGCGTTTCTAGCTTCCTTTAATCTCTCTAAGAAAATTTGAGCTTTTACCTGAGTGCTAGAATAGTTTTCTTTTCCTACAATAATGTTTTGCAGACCTTCTTTAATATCTTCATTAACAATTTGATATTTTGTTGGGCCAAGAACCTTATTTAAGTCAGGGATAATAAACTCAGCTTTAGTTGTATAGTCTGCAATCAATGCCCTGCCGATACTTTCATTTCTAAAAAGATCTTGCATGGCCTTAAGATTATTAGGATTAACCCCTCCTTTGTCTGGAGTATTACCCATGGTCACTAGTAGTATAACATTTTCTATAGTTCTAGTAATAGCTTGATCTACCTTTTTAAGCTCCATCTTCCAGTTAATGTCGTCAAGTACTGGAAATCCAAATGGAACCGCAAATGGTTCATAGTCCTGTTTTTTATAAAATGAATAAATTAACTTTTCGGAGTCTAGAAATACTTTAACTCCATCTGTCATATAACTTTTTGAAGAAATTTTTTCTTTTACTTCGTCTGGCAATGCGTCAAAGACTTCCTTGTCATAATCTGTTTTTGGATTTTTTAATCTTTCTAGATCATATTCGCTTAATAATTTTTTATATACGCCATTCTTCTCTCCAAAAGTAAGAGTTCTTTCTGCTACAAAATCATAAGGATTGAGAAAAACATATTTGACGGGTATCTTTCTGTTCGGTGCTATTTTTGATTCAGAACCATAAACTTGATTTAACTTTATAAGATCTTCCGAGTTAAACTTTCCAGAAATTTTATATATAAATACATTACCTGACCTATAGTACTCTCTGAAATATTGGTCTTTTAATTTCCAGGATTCTATTCTATTTAGCCACTTGTCAATAAAAGTCCTAGACTTTTCTGATCCTCCATCTAAATAAAGATCAGAATTAGCGAACTCAGCCATTACGTCAACGGCATTTCTAAAAATTGGTACATTAGCATATGCTTTCTGACAAAGACTGATAGAGGATCTTGGACTAATATAGTCACTATTTTTGCCATAAGAGTATGGCATGCTCATTTCACTTACATTCTTGAACTTGTTAGTCTTTCTTTTGACAGTCTGACTATTTCCTCTAAGCCTAGTATAGTCATCTTCTGCGACCTGGTTTACGTTTCTCGTAATAGAGGCCTCCGTATAATAAGACTCTCCAGCGGTTGCAGGCACCACACTGTCAGAATCAGACATTAAGTCTTCAAGGTTTGAAGCGCCAGCTTCTTCTTTTCCAAATTTTTTCCAGTAATCTGATCTTTTTGTATATTTTCTAGGCATAACTTATGTTACACCAAAGAAGCCTAAAGTCTACTTAAAAAGTTAAAAGTCAACTTTTAGACTTATACCATTATGGGTGTAAATGTAGCAGCAGCAGGGTCAGATTTAACATTCATAAAGTCATAATAAGTCTTTATCATCCAATTACCCAGAACCAATGCAGAGTAAGAGTCTTTCCTGGTTTTGCTAGGACCGCTTTGCCTTCTTAAATTATGGGGCAAGCCAAAAGTTTGATTGCCTTGAGGCGAAGAAGAAACCTGTATTAATGCACACTGGTTTTTAGTATAGTTTAGCATGTCATACTGATGGTCAAGAAAGTCTATTATATTGTCTTGACCTCTACCTAGCACCTCTTTTTGGTTCGGCATAAAGATCAAATCCTTAATAGGTATGTTCTTCTTGATTTGCATATGATAATCTTCATCTAGCGGTCTAGACGCAAAAGATATTCTTTTATGGTCGAAATTTGCCTGGAGTAATTCGTTGGCTCTTCTTATCCAGTCTGATGTTGGCTTTCTTAATACGAAGATTCTTTTATCTTCTATATTGTACTGGTTTTTTGCATCCAGCAAAGCGTCTTGGTAATTTTCTATATTATCAAAGTCTGCGTTTATTTCTTGTAGTTTAATTTTAGACTTGCTAAATTGTTCACTAGCATTAGCAGCTTGCATGAACTGAACACCTCCACCATAGTCACCAATAACACATACTATATTAAAATGGGTTAACAAGTAATGAAAGTAATTAATATGATCTTGCATCTTCAAGCCAGGAACAGCGTAACTATGAACTAATGTGCCAGTTTGATTGTTATCATTTAATTTAAATACTTGTATTGCAAAGTCATCAGAGCTTTCGCTTTCTGCCCAACTAGGGTCAAATGCTAATAAATATTTAGAATCTTTATCTCCAGCGATTTCGGTATGAGCACCCTCTCCTTCTTTTATGGTACATTCCGCCATAGTAGATGTCTTAAAGAATCCAGAACTGTCATCAGTAAATACAGCATTAAACTCTCTATCGAACTGAGACTGACTCATTGTTTGCTTTGATTGGTTTATCAAATTTTGGTCATAAAGAGCCTCAGGGGCTACATCATAGCTAAAATGCATGATGACCCTCTTGGATGTGTCTTTTGAGGCCTCAGGCACACCATTCAAGATTAAATCTTCAAATGTCTCATATACCTTGTATAGGTACTCAAACTTATAGCTTGCAGACGAAAGTGCTATCAATTTATTGTTCGGCCATTTATATCTATCTTCTTCCTTCATCTGGCCTTTAGCTATCATCTGGTCTTCTATTTTTCTAACTTTTTCTCGCTCTGTAGGATTTTGAACAACACTCAAGAACGGCAGAATAACTTCGTTATAAATATGTTCAGGCATCAGCAAGAACTCGTCAATAATAATTCTATGAAACCTGAATCCACGAAGCTTAGATCCATCACCAAGAGGTAGTGCTATAATCTTGGATTCACCAATTTCTAATGTCCATTGGTCATTTTTCTTAGATTTTTTGGTTATGCATTGTGATAAAAACTGTGCGCTAGGACTTCTGGCTATATCCTCAATTTTTTCAAATATCATTTTAGACTGCCTAAATGTAGCGGCAAGAATACCTATCTGAACTCCTTGATTAAATATAGCATCCAAGAAAGCATATATAGCGGTGCTAAAGGATTTAGACATTCCCCGACTCCATATTCCTAGGAAATAATCCGTTTCTAGCATGGACTTAATCGCTAGATGTTGAAACGGAAATAGTTCAACTCCAGAAATTAAGTTTGTAGTAAAAGTTATATTTTCTCTTAAAAAGTTATGGAGATGGTATTTGGCATCTTGTTCATCAAGATGCCCTTTTATTTTGAGCAGCTCTTCATTTACGTTTGAGCCCCCGCTGCTAATTGAAAATTTTCCTTCTTCCCAAGTCATTAGTTATCTAAAAAATATTGAAGATCTACCCCCCAGAGCTTCCTGCCATAAACAAGTAGCTTGGGAATAAGGGCTTCGGATTCGCTTCTGCTGCCACTAAAAAGAAATTGACACCTTCTAGGGAACTTATGGGCTATAATACGCATATTATGCCAAACATAAGGAAGATTAGATTCATGAGGTCCAAAAATATTATTTTTTTTAATTTTATTAATAGAGCTTTCCGTGACGATAAAGAGATATGCGTCAAACTCAATCACCCGCTCCATCTCTTTAATAAATCGATCAAAGCCAGTTGTCATGGTGCTTTTAAAATCTCCTTCACTTTTCCGATCCACATAGGTATAATCGTAGTGAGAGGAGCCTACGGCATAATCTCCAAAATCAAGTTTAAGAGATGAGGACTTAGGAAAACTCAACGGCCTCTGCTCCCTTGTATCTATCAATATCTTCGCAGAGTCTACGTTTTCGTTGTCATCGAAAAAACCATTAAATAAATTTTTATTATATAATGGTTCAATATTTAATTGGCTGCAAGCCTTAGAATAAGAACCAAAGTGTTTTTTATAAATATCTAAAGAGGGAAGGCCATGCAGTTTAAGCTCTAGGTGAGATGGGGCATACTCGAGCTTTTTTGACTCTATTCTTGATTTAAGCTGACGGAGCATATATTCGCGTACTTCTTCTGGCTCCGCAGCCTCTGCCCATTTTTCAAAATTTTTTAAACAAGAAAAATCATTATCAAAATAATCAGTCTTATTTGTGAAGGGCAATAACTTGCCAGTATGCTTATCCTTCTTCTGGTAGAAGTTTACGTAATACTCAGCAAGAGGAATTTTATGGATGCGGGATATATGGGTATGCAAACCCTTGTCATTCTTAAATGACTTCCCACATATCTTACATGTGACAGGCCCCTCAGGAGTCGCTTTCAGAATCCGAGGCTTCCTCTTCTTCAGCCTGAGACTCTTCAGCTTTCTTTTGAGCTTCCTCAATCTCCTTGAGGACTTTTTCCTTTTCCTCAGGACTCATGTTGGCTACGCTAGTCTTAGCAAGATGAATTGCATAGAATCTAGCAGCCTCAAGCATTCCGTTAATATTAAACGCATTAAGATTCGCATTAGCGATTCCTTCTACGATAGCTTCTTCTTGTTCTGCAGTAATCATAACTTAAATTCTACGTTTCCTTCCTCAAGGGACTTGTTTTCCGGCTCAACGATCTTTTTAACTGTTGTTGTGTATGTCTCTTCGCCGCCGACATTTTCTTCTTTAAGATTAGATTTATTTATAATTTGCTTCATTGCTTCAATTATAATCTGATCTTTCTCAGTTATAGGTTCAAAGTCTGGTTCGTTCTCAAATATTTCTTCTATTTGAGAATATTCATAGTCTCCAATTAATAATTCAATTTTTTTCATGTTGCATCGTGTTTAGATATTCCTAGTATTCTAGCTTTCCAACTATCCATATTATCAAGTCTGGTTGTCTCTTCTTCAACTAATTTTTTTTGCATTTCGGCTAATTCGATCATTCTCTTCCTTTCGGACTCCGCCTGGAAGTTCTTTACAAGGGATATTATGGTCGCATTTTCCTTATTGCGGTTCTTTAACCTTTCCGCACGATCACCGTTAAGCTTCTTAATTAAGGACTCCATTCTCTTTTCGCACTTATCATATTCGTCTGTCTTGGATTTGAGGACTTCTGCCAGCCTTACTGTCATATCTTGCTGATCTTGGACTTCGTTGAACATAGTGTTTAATTTTTCAATATGCCCCGCAATATTTTTTAAATTAATATAGTCTACGCATACATTGATATATAGATTTATTTCATCACTTGTTAAATCTGGCTTATCCCATGTAGCTCTTATAAATTCAGCCTCGAATAATTCCCTGTCTTTCATGCTGCTATAATTACTTATAACTTGTATTAACCTTGGTGCGGAAAGGCTTCTCATCAATGATTCTATACATTCTTTTTCGTCATAAGACAATTTTTCTTCATCAATATCTAGCAAAGTAAATTCCTTGACTTTATTCAGGGCAGTACTAAACAGTTTTGGTGGACAATAGGTTTTATTTACCGCAGTTTCAGTGTCATGAACATATGCTGGCTCATACTCCCTAAGAAACTCAAGAACAGTCATGTGGTGCTTGCAGAACCTTACTATGTTAATGTCAGGGAATAATATTTCTGCTATTTGAAATGCGCTAAGTCCGTTTTGGGCTTGAGCTTTAATAAATTCTATTTGCTGGTCAGTTAACTCTATATCTTCCATTCTAGGCTTAAACCTAGTTTGGTATTCTAAATTTTCGTCAGCCAGAAATTTTCTTACAGCCCTACCTTCTTTAGACCTGCCGTCAATATCGTCTTTTTCAAATACTAAACGAGTTAACTCCAGTAAGTCAGGAGTTTTTTTAAAGTTATCTCTAACAAGTTTTTTTTGGTCTTCGTTAAGTTTCATCTTCGCCTAAAAATGTGACTCCTTTTTTATTTAATATTTTTGCAGCTTTATCTTTTAATAACTTTTTTAAATTCTTGATTTGTTTGTAGCCAGCCTTTCTCCCTGCCTCCGTACTTTTAAAGCCCATTTCTTTTGCTACTTCTTCGTCAGACATATTTTTAATAAAAAGCATATCAAATGCTGAATACTGTCGTGGGGTTAAAATTTTCTCTAATTCTTTAAATAACTTTAATGAAGATTCTTGTATGTCTGAACCTATGTAATGTTCTGATCCAGCATTCATTTCGTGCTGATGATTTTCTAAAGAAAGAGTAATTTTTACATTATATGCATGTTTTTTAGTGCCTTCCCATTTTTTATATAAAGGGCATGTGCTATCCTGCTCACCACTAGAAGTAAAACTACATAAGTTATATTCAACATCAGAATTAAATGGACAATTTAGACAAGGCCTAGCGTAATTGCTATAATGATTACGCAAAATATTCTTCATTTGGTTTGCTATGATTTTATTTAGCCATGGCTTAATGGGTCTAGACTGATCCCACTGTTCCCATTTTTTTGATATGTGAGCCCTAATTATTTGGCAAACATCATCAAAATCTATCCAGTTAACTGAAGTTAAAAACCAATTTCTTTTTCTTTTCTGAAGTTCATTATCAATAATATCAGAAAAGTCTTCGTACAGAAGTTTGTTTTTATTGGTTTTCTTTTTTGGCTTCTTCTTGGGTTTTTCTGCCATCGACTAAATCCCTCATATTGTAAGTCTGGTAACCAACAGCTGAATCGCTGCTTATTTCGTATTCCAGTGACCTTACATCGGGGACATAGTCTACATCTGAATAGTCTTCAGATGCTTCCGCTCTTTCATTTTTTTTTGGTAGAGTTTTCTTGAGCGTCTTTTTTTCAGAAGAAGCTTGTCCATTAATAGGAGATCCGCAAGAAGAGCAAAACTTAGGCTTTTCTCCGGAGTAAATATTTTTAGATCCGCACTGGGTACAATATATTGCTTGCATTTATTTATTATAATAAATAATTAATAAAAAATCAATTTTATATTAAATAGCCAGAAATGATCCTAGCTTGGCGACGCATAAATAAATTAGTTTCCTCTCCAAAGGCTTCAGCTTGATCTTTATCGCAAAAACCTATAGTGTTATCTTTTACGCAATCTTTTACGTAATCAACGCCTAATATTCCAATAATTTGACCGTTTAATGTCTTAATAGGAATGTTATAAATACTCTTAATTCCCTTGCTTCTCATTAATGTACCAAAAGCATGATCATCTACATCGTCAGGGTTAGTAAAGCAAAACTCTCCGCCATTAACTAAGTCATCAATATAAGTGTGGTAATTTGATATTATATAGTTCTGAGAGAATTCAGACTCCCTACTTATACCTTTAGTAACTGTTTCGTGCGTACAACTAAATTTTTGTTGGCTTCTGCCTGATATGTAGTATGAACCATTATGAAATTGAAATATATATGCTCTGTCAGCATTCATCTCTTCCATAACAAAATTTAATGCGGTATAAATATTTTCGCTATTCTTGTGTTCGTCTATAATCGGATCCTTGGTTTTCTTCTTTTTCATCCTTTGGCTAAGAAGAACACTTGCTATCGTTGCAGAAGCACCGATAATCGCAGAAACTATTATGTATATACCATCCATGTAAATTATTACACTATTTTGATTTTAGCTTAGAAATAATATATTTCAATATCTCACTTCTAAAAATATCATCTTCGTTAAATTTAAAACAATGAATACCCTTATCTTTGCTTTCTTGGTCATTAAAAAGATGCATCATGTCACTAAAGCCACTTCTGCCATTAATATCGCTTTGCATTATATCCCCGCAAATAAATAATTTACTATTATCTCCGATTCTAGTTATAAGGGTGATGAGTTCTTTAAAGGTAAAATTTTGAGACTCGTCGGCAACTACAATTTTATTTATCCAATTAGCTCCTCTTAAAAAATTTATCGGCATAGCTTGAACTCGACCCGTTTTAATTAGCTCGTTTTTAACTCCAGTAGTTTTTGGCAATAACTCATCCAACTTATCTTCTAGGGGTGCCATATAAGGATTAAACTTCTCTTCAAGTGTCCCAGGTAGTGCTCCTAGGCCCTTATCGGCACTTTCTATCGCAGTTCTAACGTAAAGAAGGTCTAGGTCTTCATTTTTCTGCAAATGCCTTAATGCGGCAAAAACGGCCATGTATGTCTTTGTTGATCCAGCTGGCCCATTAACAAACATTATGTTTGTATTTTTATCACAAGCAATTTTTAAAAATATTTTTTGCTTATCACTTAGGCTTTTACCTTTAACTATTATCTTGGGACTAAATGCGTTAGTATTTAATTCTTCGACTAGCTCCTCTGGATGAGATTTTTTTCTACCCATATTATATTTTAGTTGTTAAATATAAATACACAAAGTTTAGTGTATAATATATATGTAAATGTCAAAAATATCAAAATACGATGTATTGAGCCTTCTGGCCAAAAAGATGCCGTTCTACGGCGCAACGCAATGGTTGAAGACTGAAAACGAAGGTCTTGGTGGGGAAATACCATCTGAGTTGTTAAAAGATAATAAAGCAGAAGTTGTTTATAATCAATTAGAAAAAGAAATAAGCGAGAAGAAAAAGAAATGAGCCTCGGAGAAAGAGCGTCAAAGGCAGCCAATACAGTACATCAGGCCACGGAAGATGCAATAGTTACCGCATCATACCATTATGTTAGCTCGTGGCCTATTATGCGAGCATATGCAAGCACAGACCAGAGCAAAGTGCAAAACATTGATTCCGCAGCTTTTATTGGATGGCAAGGAACTGATGATGATGGCGGAGGTCAGGGAAGTATCACTTTCGTAGTTAGAAAAGATGAATACTGGCAAGTATATATTAATGGTAACTATTCTAATTTTGTATGCTGGTATACGCCACTATCAGGAGGGGTATCTCAAGTTGCAGCGCATGATCATCCTGAACTTAGCGATAATGATCATGAGCATGACCCCCATCAAAATGTAGACTGTGACGCAGTTGGAGAAGATTGCAGAACGGCGATTAGCGAACTGGATGAGTCCACATCCTTGAATGCTAATGATGAATTTATCATATCTACAAAAGATTCCAGCGACATATATTCTAGTAAAAAAGTAAAACTTTCCCTTATTGAAGACTCAATCAGCCCAACAATACCACCAACTTCTCCAGGTCCAGGTGGCGGTTGCGGTGGCGGCGCAACCTTTAGCACAGGTTGGTCAACAAACATACCATCTTCCTTTTCTGAGGAAACTTATACGCACAACTTAGGTACGGATGACATAATATATAAAGTTTATGTTAGAGATAGTTCAGGTAAAGAACATGACATAACAGGTGGAGAAGCCTGGGCAGGCATGAGTAATGCTAATTGTAATTGTGTAAACATAACATCTACCCAGATTACCATTAAATTCCTTCAGGAGTATTTAGATTGGACGCCTGTTGCTCAAGGGGTAAACGCCGTGAGAAGAGATTGGTCTACAGCCACCCACATCAAAGTATTAGCTTTCGCTAGCGGAGGCGGAGGTGGAAGTGGGGCAGTTGAAGTTTACAGAAGTGAGGAAACTGATATGCCTA
>CERT01009907.1_pt1 | contig 49306 bp, 49 predicted proteins | sample 530691 | NCBI WGS metagenome assembly CERT01 (sample SAMEA2620861, study PRJEB7988) | marine metagenome | biome: marine biome (ENVO:00000447); feature: surface water layer (ENVO:00002042); material: "saline water (ENVO:00002010), including plankton (ENVO:xxxxxxxx)" | depth 5 m
GAACGTAAACAATAGTGCTGTTGTTTTTGTTAAAGGATCTAATAGTAATGTTGGCATAGGAACAGATAATCCAGCAAACAAGCTAGATGTAGGTGGAGGAGTAGCTATTGGAGCGAGCTATGTTGGAAACTCTGCCCCATCTAACGGGGCTATTATTCAAGGTAACGTAGGAATTGGAACAACCAGTGCATCTTACGCGCTACAAGTAAATGGCTCTATTGTTGGATCTTATAAATCGTTTTTAATTGATCACCCAACTAAAGAAGGCAAACAGTTAATGCATTCTTGTATAGAGGGTCCAGAACACGCAGTATATTTTAGGGGCAAGAGTAATTTAAATGTAATTAAAATGCCAGATTATTGGGAGGGTTTAGTGGATCTAGACACTATGACTGTAGAACTCACAGCAATAGGAGCCAACCAAAATATCTACGTTGACTCTATCGCAGAGAACGGAGAGGTCACGGTTGGTTCAAATACAGATGAACCTTTGAATTATTTTTATGTCGTTTACGGAGAACGTAAAGACATAGACAAGCTAGAAACAGAAATTATTAAACCGCAATACGCAGATTAATCAGCTTCTTCTTCAGGAGCATTCTCTAATTCAGCGGGTTCAGCAAACATTGGAGAACTTTCTACCTCTTGCGGTCCTGTAGGTTGACCTGATACTTTAGCCGCTAAAGTAGCGCCAGCTTGAGCTACATTCAAGCCCCCAGCTTTAATTGCGATATCAATAAGTTGCAATAATGCAGAAATTTCTCCGTCTGTAAATTCAATTGTTTTCATTGTTTAAAAAATCTGTGTTTTGATATAATTATATATGCTCAATTGTATTTTTCTAGTGCCAATTGATCACAGAGGTGTTCAAGGCAAATTAATCAACAAATATCTTCAATTACAATCTTGGTGCGATAGAAATAATTCTGCCATTTTAACTATAAATGGATTGTTTCTTAACTTCGCTAGAAATTATTTAGCGACTGGTGGGAAAGGGTTTGTAGACACTTCGCCACCAGATGCCGAATGGTTGTTTTGGATTGATTCTGATGTTGATTTCACAATAGAACAAGTGGAATATATGATGTCACTCCCAAAAGATAAAAAGTTTTTATGTGGCTGGTATAGATCTGATTACTCTGACAAAGCAATGGTTGGTAATTGGGATGAAGATTACTTTAGGCAAAATTATCACATGCCATTTACCTCTGTGAAATGGCTCGATAAACTCGCGGAGGAAGACCCAAATAAGCTAGTCGAAGTTGATTGGTGTGGATTTGGGTTTGTAAGAATGCATAGATCTGTATTAGAACAAATGAAGTATCCTTACTTCCCTTTAAATAAAGTATCAATTGAGGGGTGCGATGACAAAAAAGGAGGCACATTTGATCTAAATGACCTTAGTTTCGAAGATGTTAGCTTTTGTAGAAATTGTTACGAAGCCACTGAAATAAAGCCTTTAGTTGTGCCTAAACTAAGAGTCCCACATTTAAAATCATTTTTTGTATAAAATAGTGTAATAAATTATATAATAATATAAAATCATGCCAACCGACGATACACCAATTGAAGATCCTGAAGAGATTTTGGGAGATCCTATTCCTAGAGATGAGCCTTTTGTGGTTCCAGCCACGCCAGAACAAACATATGACTCTGTATGGTTAAGGAGTATTAATATTTACGCCCCGAACACTTCTGAAGCTGCCCCTACAGAGGGAAGTATTAATATAGAAATGTTGCCATACGATGGGGAGAACGAAAAAGTATTAGTAACTGCTGACAATGAGGGGGTTGAGTATGTCAACGTCCCAAATCGTGTCAACGGAAGAAAACCCTTTTGGCAGTGTATTGATGAAGTCCCTGAAGTCAAAGCAGCTATGGATGCGATTATTGCGGCTATCCCAGCTTTAAGAACTTGGGCTACTACACCTCCACCAGACCCTGATCCACCTACAGAGTTTTAATTACTCACCCACGGAATAAATGTGGAAATGAGGAGTGTTTCCTTCTTGGTAATCATTTTTGAACATCAAGCAGGGAACCTTTTTGCCGTCGATAATTATCTCTCCAGATAAGTATTGTCTACCATTACTCTTGTTTTTTATCCAAAACGATCCGACTTTGTTCTTTGTCCAAGTTGATTTGGGCGAAGGTTGATTCAAGGAGTTCGATGAAGTCTCTTTTTGCATGGTGTGGTAATCTAGTGTATTGCCTCTTCAGCCTACGATAAACCCTTTTTGATACAGGGTCAATAGGGTTACAGATTTTTCTAAGTTTTTTAGCTACTCTTTGGTTCATAGTTTAGCGATGTAAGTTTCAGAATCTTTTATAAAGCCCATTTTTTCATAGAAATTAGCTACTTTACGGGCTTTGGGGTGAGCTGCCACACAGCTCATCATAACGTATTTAAATTCTTTTTCTCTAGCAAATTTCATGGCTGTTCCTAACAGTCTTTGGCCAACTCTAGGATTTTTAGAAAGCCAAATATATTCCGCAAAAATTTCCTCACCGAACTTCTCATTTTTATTATTTAAAAATGCGATAACGGCATCAAATTTATTTTCATTATTTAAGTTACCCCAAACAAAAAAATCCCACGCTAGGATAGACTTATCGGAGAAAGCATTAAAAATATATTCTTTATTGTGTTTTAAAAGAGCGTGTCCTTGCTCTTCATTTTCCATATCAAATAAATCAAAGATCTCATCCAAAAGCTTTTTAAATTCTTTAGGATCTAAAATGCGCTTAATCATTTATTTAGAGCGACAATGAGCTTTCGAGCTTCTTTGGCTGGAATGTCTGCGAACGAATCCCATTCCGCTGCCGATTCATTACGGTATTTGTCATCCTTCCATAAGTCTCTTAAAACCTTCTTACAAGACTCAAAAGAGTCAACCCCATGCTTTTCCCTAAGAGTCTTTTCGAGGAGGTCTACGGGGGTGATAGGAGTCGCAATAGCATCAGCCTCTACAGCTTGGCCAGAGCCTTGAGACTTGTCAATCTCATCTGCTCCGACAATGTGGATATTAAGATAATTACGAACACAACGGACAAAGGCGCGATTACAAGCGATTGTTTCCAAGAATTTAGCACAGAAGTTATCTGTATTTGCAAGGGTGGCATTTGCGTAGTCTTGATAAACAACTTCGTCCTGTGTTTCGTAGTTTTTATTCCAACTAATTGTGCATTTAGCGGTGACATAACCATCTGAAGAATGAACCACATCAAAAGCCACAGTAGAATACCCGCGCATTTTAGCCAATTCTTTAATTCCTCCAAGCATAATCAGAAGCTGTTTATCATCTAAGCCTTCTGTAGACGTAGGAACAGGTTTATTACGGACATCAAACCAGCCCTTGTTTGGATAAAGGAACTCTGGCTTAATCATAGCTCTCCAGTTTACTGTGCCGTCCTCATTAAACTCGTAGTCAACATTCTCTAACAAGCCATGCTCATTACGCTTGTAGGCATCGGGTCCATAGAATTTTTTAGCAGTCTTCTTTTTAGTAGTTTTAGTCGCGCTCATAAATGTAGAAATGATCTGATTCGTTCCAATATTCAGGAGTATCTAATACTTTATTATTACTGTCAAGTCCTTTTTTCCAGTGAGCGTAACTTAAATATTCTTTACCTCCCTCAATTAGCCTTAAAGAAGACATAAATCTAGCGTCTTCACTAAAATTACATGGAGCTTTTGTTGAGTCAGAATAAAGACTAACAGGTATATCAAAGTATTTATTCCTAATATCGTTTAAATATTTTTCTTTTTTTACAATCATACTTAAATTAATGTTCATATTTTTAAGTATATTAAAATAATTGTCGGGTATCGTGTCCCATTTTTCATCTATGAACAAATAAAAATTACTTAAATTATGAGCAATTTTTTTTAGACCATGAGGTTGGATCAGATCTTTCGAAGAGATCATCACTGGGTATTTAAAACAATATTCTAAAAAAGCATCTTCGTTGCAGCCATAGTCACAGCGAACCATTAGTCTTTGCTCTGGCAAAAGTCTTAAAGGGACAAATGAAGTTGGGATAACCTCCACCACAGGAGAAAGGAAAGATGGACCTATATATTTTGTTGTAAACCTAATTTTTTCTTTTTCTATTTTAAGATATTTTAAAACTGATTCAGCTATTAGTTCAGGTTTAATTGTATCTATTTGTTTTTTAGGATCTTCACTATTAAAACAGGGTTTTTTGTCCCACTCTGGTTCTAGTGTGGTGTTTAACGAGCCACTAGAAAAAACAGGTTTAACATTAGAAGCAAAAGCGTTACCACATAGTGTGACTGTTGGAATTTTTTTATGGCTAGATAACTGCGCCAAAGAACTATCGCAACCTAAGTGAGCCAAAGAGTTTGATAATACAAAAGCTTGCTGCTTGAATGAAATATCCAAAGCTGAATCTACGCCCTCTATTTTTTTATTACCTCCCAGTTGCACGATCTTTATTTTAGCTCTCTCTAAAAACGGCTTCAAAAGACTAATAACCACATCGTAATGAGAATAGGTTTTAGACGGCATATCAGAGGGTTGATGAATAGTTATATATTTATCAAATAAAACAGGAAAGTAGTGATCTTTTAAAACTGGAGAAGATATTTTTACTCCTAAATTTTTAGCGTATTCTTCAATTAAATGAGACATTATCTTAAAGAGAATTGATGTTTATTTACACCATTGTGTAGATAAGAAATAGATTTCTGTGTTGTAGTGTGTGGATAAAAAACCATTTCAAAAAACCCCTCATGATCCGATACCCCCTCCATAGTTAGCTGATTTTCGATAATTGGACTATAAGGTAACAATTTATGAACAGCGGGATTATCATCAATAAAAGGGTAAAATTGAGGTTGTGTAAAAATATACAAGTTGTGTTTTTTATACTGCGACTTTAAGTTTTTTAAAAGAGCGTTAATAAGAAAAACATCCACATCACTATGCGGTATGACAATAGCTATCTTTTTTGAGCCTGACTCTTTAGATAAAAGTTGCTCTAAATCAGGCAATTCAATCTTTTGTTTTTCTTGGATAGCTACGTTTTTGAAATAATTAACTATGTCAACAGGAGTTTTGCCAGCTTGTAGTTGAGTCATCCAGTGTTTAAAACCTTGAGAGTTTTCGTCAACGTCATCACATAAAATATTTTTATATATATCTATAAGGAACTCTTGATGAGAAACATAATTTTCCTTGGGTTCGTAATCAGGATTGTAATCTAAACCTTTCGACTCAAAATCATAATCAACAGGAGGCATATTATCTATTATATCCTCTAGCTGTTTGCCAATAACTTCGACGCTGAAATTATCTATAACCCACTGCCTAGATTTCTTCTCTCTAGCTACCCTTTCTTCTTTATCCATAGATTGGACAAGCTCTAATTTTTTAGCTATATCATCAGCAAAAGTAGATGCTTTGATGAATTGAGTCCCAGGTTCTCTGTATTCGCTCCACTCTAAAGGTAAACCTCCAGATTCTGGAGAACAACTGTCTTCTCCACAAGAATAATTAGTCACAAGAGTAATTAACTCTGTAAGTTTAGCTTCTTGAATTGGAATCTCTTGACCGCCACTAGTAAACGGGTGACAATATACATCCATCAAATTATAAATTTCATTTAATTGAGCATCAGTTACGCCTCTGCCTGTATTAGTCGTGTTTACTGACCTTTGACTACCGCAAGAGACGCATGTATGCTCTTGGCCCTTAAAAGGAGAAATGTGATATATCCCACATTTGTTACAAACATAAGTAGTTAGCACATCTTCTGGATTAATTTGTTTCTCCTTCATTAATCGCGGGATATCCCAACCCTCTGACCAATGGGTATGCAATAGAAGTTTTGCCTTGGGGTTTTTTTGTTTAAATATCTTGAAACCCTCTAAAATATTAGGAACACTTTTTCTTAATTGATTTCTAAAAACAAAGCCAACAATATATTCGTCAGACAAATTAAATTTTTCTCTTATAGCTTTTCTTTTTTCATCACTAAGTCTAAAGAATTTATTGGTGTCCAAAGATCCGCGAAGGGTTTTTACATTATAATAACCCATTTCTTTCATTGCTTTTTCAGCGAAAGAAGCCCAAACATAATAATGTTTGATTTTAGGAGCATACTCTATAGCTTGCGGTAAAATAGGCAAACTGTCTAAAGTAGTCCAAATCATTGTATTTACTTTATTCCACCAAGGTTTAGTATGAAAAGTGTTGAACGCCCAAATGTCTTCCATACCAATGTAAACATCTGGCTTGAATTCTTTTATAGCTTTATCTACTAATTTAAGACCATAACCTTCAGCTCTTTGCTGTTCAGGGTTTAGTCCTTGCATTTCATTGGGTGGAGGCATTGATCCCCTGCATTCCCAAGGAAGAAGTTTTGTAGCGGGATCTTCCCATCCAACACCGTTAGCTAATTCAACAATATTGTATTTGCCAGTCTCGTAGAGATATCGAAGAATATTTTTTTTGTTTTTGCCAAAACCTGTATAAGCTCGGCAAAAATTAGAATGTATTAATACAGTCTTTTTTTTACTCATTTATCTCTCAAATTGTTGTTCTTTGTGAGCCTATGAATATAAAGCTCTTGGAGATAAAATTTACAAAACTCTAGGAGATTATAAGCCTCTGACATTTCGACACCTATACCAAATTTATTAGCTGAATTACGAGTTACGCCAAAAGAAAATGCGGCGCTGCCGTCTTTCTTTTTATAAGGTTTAAAAGAAATTGAAGTTTTATTGTCTTCGTAAGAATGAAAAGCTGAAAACTCTGTGTATTTTTCTACAGCATGAATAAAACCACCAATCTCGTTTTCATTTAACTTAATGGAAATGGATTTGTCAGGATCTTTAGCATTTTCAGAAAAAGAGCCTGTACGAGTTTTATCGTTCCAAGAATGTTGCTTTACAGCCCGAATGTAAACACATGGCTCTTGGTTTTTATTATTAGCTCCGATATCAAAACTAAAAGCACAACCTGTATTCTTTGAATTAGGTTTATAATACTGAACAATCATGTAGAATACTAAGCAACTAAGGCTTTTTTTCTACATAAATTAATTTTTTGCTTTTTTAATTTGTTCAGGAGTAGGAGCGCCTTTGTCGCCTTTTTTACGCATTTTTTCACCAGAGCCGCTTTTAATTCTTTCCCTCTTTTTCCTGATGTTTTCCCAAAGACTACTGTCTGATTCTTTTTCTTTTAGAATTTCCTCATGGCGTTTCATAAATGCCTCATGATTCGGCCCAGCCATGTATAGAGTTTTACCAGTGTCTGTTTTGTGGCTATGAAAACCTTTCAAACCTAGTTTTTTGGCATCTTTTAAAGCTTCTTCTTTTGTTTCGAAGTAATGCTTATCTGCATCTTTTGCTGAATTACTAAAAAACATAAAGTTTTGTGTTTCATCCCAAGGGTTTGTCACGATAATAGACGCTTTGCTTTCAGCTTTATCAAACTGTGAAGCGCACACAGCAGCCCTTTGTTTAACATCTTTAAATTCATTTTTAGCCGTGAGATCAACCATACAGCGACTCATAAATTTGGATTTTTTTTCTCCGTCTCTAGGTGATGGTAGTGGCATACTTAAGCTTTTACACCAAAAATAGGCTCGCAGATCGTTTTCATGATAAAATCTCTATTTTTATTAAAGATTTCTATCTTACAAAACCTTTCGTAACAATGCGAAAAAATATCAGCTATATTTAAGATATTGTCGTACCTGTAAGAATCATAAATATAAATTTCTTTTATATATTGAGAGATTAAATCTCCTAATTTTTTTCTTAACTGTATCTCATACAATTTTTTGAAAAACTCTCTATCTTCAGAAATTTTCCCATATCTACAAAATTGAGAAAAAAGTTTATATTGGATATCCTCTGAAATTCCTAACTCTAGTAATATATCAGTAAAATCAATGTAGGGGTGACCCATAAAAACACACTCAAAATCATCAAAATAAAAGTTTGTTTTATCAAAAAATATATTATCTAAAGATAATTTACCATGACACTTAAATCTGTAAGGGAGTTCGATATTGTTTGATAATGAAACGATTTGCTCTTTTAAATGGCTCATAAATTCACGGCATAGAGCATAGTCTGTGTAATTCTTAAAAGCGTCCAAGGAATCTTTGGGTAGATAACTAGAAGGATCTAAATTTAACAAAAACTTTTTTAAAGAGCTATTATAAGTGGGTTTTACTGGTTTTGTATTTTGGAAATCAAAATAACTTTCGAAAAATGAATCCAAATTTTCTACTAAGCAAGATCTGCCATAATTCCTGATGCTCTCGCAAGGAGGTGTCGAGGTGAGTAAATAAGAAATTTCTTCTCCGACCTTGAGTTGACCATAACTTTTAAATTTAGGCACCGCATATGAAGAGCAATTTTTTATCATGCTAGCTTCTTTTTTTAATATTCCATCTGAATCATCTAAAGAAATTTTTAATCTATATTCACTTTTATTTTTATCTTTTAGCAAAAACACATCATAATTATCTTGTATCTTTCCTATCGAAATCGCACTAACATCCAAATCGGGGGCAATTTCTCCGATAACTTTTTCAGCAAAAGCTAAATCTTGGCTTTGATTTTGAGTTTGAGGGAAAGCGTAAACTTTACCTTTAAAAAGAGAAGAAAGCTTCATGAATTATAATAAAATAAACCCCCCCTTTTTCAAGGGAGGGTTTATCAATGAGCAAAACCACCTCAATATTTGAGGCGACTATTATTTAACAAGACTAAAACACCTTGCCAAAATTCTTTTCTGCAATTCTAACGCCACACACACTAGTTTTTGCAAAAGTGCGTGATTTTTTAGAATTCCTATCATAAACTTGCACGTAGCTGTCGGTCTCTTTCATTAATTGAGCATTAAGGGACTCTCCTTGAGAAGTATATAGACCAAAAAACCTTCCTTTGGAGTTACGAATAGCCCTCATGACTCGCGTATTGACTTTGTTCATGTCGTTATCTTATGCGAACTGGAGTGATTTGTCAACTACATTTATAGAAATTTTATCAATTCCTCTATTTTTAACAATATAGTTTGATATCGGGACTTGAATCAAAACTTTAACTGCGCTTTTTATTTGTCTAGCGTGATTTTTTTCTAGTTTAATTTTATTTAAAATATAATTTTCCACGCTTTTGGTAAAAGATATTTCGATGTTTCTATCTTGTAGTCTTTCCTTTATTGCTATAAGTTCTGTTTTAATTATTTTCAAAAGTTCTTTTTCCCCTAACTCGTTAAAAACTACTACTTCATCAACTCTAGCTAAAAGCTCTGGCCTAAAATATTTTTTTAAAGATTTTTTATAAACATCCGTGTCGCTTTCAGCGTCTTGAATAAAACCCATACTTCTCTTTGTTTTCTCTTTGTGACCCACATTAGAAGTCATAACTATCACTGTTTTAGAAAAATCTATCTTTCTATTTAAGTTATCTGTAGCATATCCTTCATCTAAAATATGCAAAAGAATGTCTAAAACTTTAGGCTCACATTTTTCCACTTCATCAAACAAAACAACACAGTTGGGATTATTCCTGACATATTCTGTCAATAACCCTCCCTCTTCATAACCGACATAACCTGCATTTGCCCCCATTAGCTTTGAAATACCAGTTTTATCTTGGTATTCACTCATATTTAGTTGTAAAAAAGCCCTCTCGTTGCCGAAAAAATATTTAGCAATTTTCTTAGCAGTGAAAGTTTTACCGACACTTGTGGAACCCACAAATAAAAAGTTACTTAAAGGTTTACAGGGGTCATTTAGACCAGCTTTTACGCATGAAAGAGCATTGTGTATAATTTTTATATTTTCTTCTTGCCCGAAAATTTCGCCATTCATTTGATTATAGAACTGATTAAAAGAAGAGGTATTTTTAGCTATGGTTTTAACTGATAAACCTGTTTTTTCTTTAAAGACGGACAAAATATCTTTCTGTCTTATTTTTTGTTTGCGCCCTTTTTTAGCTCCATATCTCGCCATGACCTCTAAATAATCTTTTAGAAGACTTGTGAATTTTTCTTCGTCTATTTTGTCTTCTTCAGATGTCCCCATCAAGAATTCACAAAAAGAAGTTCTTACTTGCTCTACACTAGAGGGAACTTCATTGTATTTGATTTTTGTTCTAGCTCCTAACTGATCTATAATGTCAAAAGCTTTATCTGGAAACTTTTTGTTGCTTAAAAACTTTTCACATAAATCAATAATTGTATCGATGTCTGATTCAGAATACTTAACGTGATGAAAATCCTCATAATAAGATAAAGCATTCATTACTATTTTTTTAGTATCAGCTTTAGAGGGTTCTTCTACCATTATCTTGTCGAACCTTCTTTTCATGGCGGTATCTTTCTCAAAAAACTTTTTGTATTCTTGAGATGTGGTTGCGCCGATACATTTTATATCACCTCTTGCTAAAGCTGGTTTTAACATATTAGATGCGTCCACCGCACCTTCAGAGTTGCCAGCTCCAATTATAGTGTGTATTTCATCAAAAAACAAAATGATGTTAGATTCTTTCTCTACTTCAGCTATAAGGGATTTAAACCTCTCCTCAAACTCTCCTCGATACTTTGTACCTGCTATCATAGCGCTTATATCCACAGCGCAAATTTGCATAAGAGACATATGAGGTGGGCTTTCTTGACTGATAATTTTTTGGACAAGACCCTCTACTATTGCTGTTTTGCCAACACCTGCATCACCGACCAAAATAGCATTGCTTTTATTCTTTTTAGATAAAATCTCTATTAATTCATGTATTTCTTTGTCTCTACCTGAAACTTTCGACGTTTTTTGCGAAACAAATCTTTCGTTTAAGTTTACGCAATATTTTGACAGGTTTGGCAGTGGACCTTCTCCTTCTATCTTTTTACTTTTTATTTTTAGGCGAACATCTTCTATTTTTTCAGGATCTAAAAGAATGTTTTTTATTTGATCAGTAGGAGGTATGCTGGTTTCTAAAACATAAGTTTCAATTATATCTTTAGCGTGGATAGTATCTATGCCATTTGCCTTCATATATTCAACAAACGGTCCTTCCATGTCTAGGATGGTATAAAGAATATGTTCTATGCCAATAAAGTAACTGTCAAAATTATCTGAAAAATCTTTAGCAAAAAATATAATTTCATTTACGTCCTCATGCCAACCACCTTGACCTTTTGAGGCTTGGAAATAATCTTTATTCTTAGCGGCATATTTTTTAAACAATTTAATAAAACTTTGCCCATCGAAAGAAATGCCATAACTTTTTAGTCTAACAGCACAGCTATCAGATATATTTATTAAACATCCGTAAACTAGATGTGCAGTTGTAACCAAATTGTGTCCATTAGCTTCTGCAAATTTTTGAGAATCTTTTAGTCCCTTTTTGGCTTTTGGGGTTAAATTGAAATCGGTTAGACCCATCATAATTCTTTACACTATTTAAGTTCAGATAGTTTCATGTAGATTTTGTCTTTTAATGGGAAGATCTTGTCAATAAACACAATATCATCCCCTTTAGACCCGTATATTATCACAATATCCGACTTTTTGGGCAATTTTTTCCCAGAATTTAAATAATCTGTTAATCGAGCGTCTCTATTGCTGTCTAGAAAAAGACCCTCTAAAATACCTCCTTCGTCTTGCATTGTAAGGCGAGCGTATTTGTTGCCATTTCTGCTTGTTCTACGCATTATATCAGTAAGCACACCGACAAATTTTATATTAGATCGCTCATTCAAATCTTTTACTGTATCTGCTGAATGAAAATCGCCTTCATAACTAAAAACCTGTCTTATATTATAAGAATAACTATAACCCAAAAGCTTTTCTTCGAAAAACCAATTAGCATATTTTATATGCTCTTTGTTCATCTCATAAATTTCTTTATATGGTTGGAATTTTTTACGAAATGTTTCGAATCTTTTATCTGAAAACATTTTCCTATTATCGTCACCAATCATATCCTCTTGTTTGGCACTGTGGATAGCTGTGATTATGTCGTAATTGTATTTATCGCCAATAGATATAAAATTTCTTTTTTCTCTATCAGTCAAAATATTGAATGTTTGAGCTTCTAGGACTAGTCTAGGTCTATTGCTTTTTACAAAGGAGTCTAGTAGACCCGCTTGAATTAAAGCTGAAAGAGTACCGATATTTAAACCAGCTTGTTTCGCTGATAAAAACACTTCATACTTGTTAGAGAATGACTCCTCTCTAAAATCAAGTAAAGACTGTAAAACCTTGGTCGATACGCCTTTTATTGAATTTAAGCCATATCTTATGTTTTTACCCTCTATTTTAAAATCTATGTCTGATTTATTTAAGTCAGGTGGCAAAAGCTTTATGTCAAAATGAGAAAGTTCTTGAGATATTTTAGCTATCTCCTCATGAGAATTAGGTTCAAATTTCGCGTATTTTAAAAGACTTAAAAAGAACTCTTGCGGATATGTAAACTTCAAATAAACAGTTATAGCAGCTAAGTGTGCATAACTAATCGAATGGGATTTGTTAAAAGAGTAATTAGCAGAGTCTTCTGCCACTCTCCATAAAACATCTCCAATAGCAGGGTCTAATTTATTTTCTTGAATCTTATCCTCGATTCTCGCTTTCCATGCTGGCATTTGATCGACTTTTTTCTTGCCGACAATCCTTCTTAGTTGCTCCGCTTCATCTAAAGTAAAACCTACCTTTACAGCCATTTTCATTAACTGTTCTTGGTAAAGAGGAATACCACCTGTGTAGCTCAAAATATCATCAAAAAACTCATGAACCGATTGGAATTCTCCAGTGCGAACGTATGCCGCATAACTATCTTTGAAATCTAAAGCTCCAGGTCTTGCTATAGCTACTACAGCAGATAATTGTTCAAGATTTTGAGGCGCGATCAAACGACAAACTTTGAAGTTTGTCTCCGCTTCGATTTGGAATAATCCTTGTGGAGAGCGCAAAGAGGATAAAGCTGTATAAATAATTTTATCATGAACGTCTATTTCTGATACATCTATACCCACTTGTTTGCAAACGTCATGAACAACAGAAAGCGTTCTTAAGCCAAGGATATCGAACTTAACACTAAGGCTCGCGACATCATTCATGTCATATCCAGAAACTAAAGCGCCATCATTAGTTACTTGAAGAGGCATAATGCCATCTAGATTATAATATGAAATAGAAATGCCAGAAGGATGCACACCAGTATTTTTATTTAACCCTTCTAGTTTTTTAGCTATCTTAAAAACTTTAGGATATTTATCGGCATAAGATCTAAAAGATTCGCTGTCATCATAAGCCGCATCTAATTTGGAAACAATTCCGAAATTCTTTGGTATAGTATCACTGATCTGATTAACGTCTATTTCAGACAATTCAGCGACAATTTTACCGCACTCTTTCATGCATAGTTTACCACTAAGAGTGTTAAGAGTAAGAATCTTGGAAGTTTTGCCCTGATATTTTTTTTCGATGTATTCAATAACCTCTGCTCTCCGATCATATGAAATATCATTATCCACATCAGCGAGCAAACTACCATCCAGAAAAACTTCACCATTGTGTTCTATTTTCCTAGCTCGACTTTTTGATACAAATCTCTCAAAAAAGAGATCATATTCAATAGGATCTATATTAGTCACACCGATGACATACAGAACCAAAGAACCAGCGGCGCTTCCCCTACCTGCTCCTGTAGGGATGTCGTTTTCTTTGCAAAAATTTATAATATCCCAATTAAGAAGAATGTAGTCAGTAAACCCAAGATCATCAAAGATGGTTAATTCTTCTTTTAATCTATCATAATAAGTTTGTGCGTTTTCAAACTTATCAATACCTTTTTCTTTTAATCTGGCAAAGCAAAGCTTTCTCAAGAACTGGAAGTTATCCCCCAGGTCTACACAAGCAACCTCGTCATAATATTTTTTTTGTATTTTAATTTCTGGGAGCTTAACGCCAACTGGAAATGGCGTATTGTAGCCTTTAAAAGTATTAGAACTCATATTTCTAAATCAAATAATTGCTTACGAAAAACTTTAAAGTTCATCTCAATATCGTATAAAGCATCATGCAACCTTTTAGGGTCGTGGTCAATATTATATTTCTTAAGAAGAGTAGCTTGAGATGTTTTTAAACCCCTCTCCTTATGATTTAAGAGCCTATACTGCCAACCAATAAAATCATCTTTATCTACAGGGATTTCTTTGGCTATAGCTGTGGCAAGAGATTTTGTGTCTATAATCCTAGAAACAAATGAGTAATCTGCTTTTTTACCCATTAGCTTTCTCCAAATGTTAACCATGTATACATCAAAACCCAAAAGATTTTGGCCGATAATTAAATTATTTTCGTCATAAAGGTCTTTTGAAAATTCCTGCCAAACTTGATTGGGGGCTTTGCATTTCTTATTGTATTCTTTCATGGAGAACCCCGTCACTTTAGCAGCTCCTTCTGAAACATCTAGATTGGGCCAATGTATAAACATATCATTCCGCGCCACAATTTTATCTCCCTCGACCACTAGCCAAGCGACCTGCCAAGGTCTAGAAGTGATTAAATTTAAACCTTCGGTTTCTGTGTCAAAGACTATGTATCTTTGTTTTTTATTAAATCTAAGCAGTGGTTCGTTCATTTTCTAAATATGATTCAAAGCAAAATTCATTACTACCAAAATGATCTAAGTTGGGACAACTTAAAGTTGCAGCCCTCCCGAAGTTTCTATTACAGAGAATTTTATATGTCTGCAAAGCCTCGACATCGCACCTGTTCTTATAAAGAATGCTTTTAACTTTTCTTATTGGTCTATTTTCTGTAAAAAGATTACCCCCAGCAAACCTTAAAACTTTTTCTTTTAGGAGATGGTCAAAGGGCAGACCGTTATCTTCAATCCAAAATGTAGGAGTTATTTTGTTAAAATTTGGAACACACTTTTTTAAGTGAAAGTTGTTGTTGAATATAAAAGAATCGTAAAATGGAATAATTAATTCTACGCTATCATCCCAGACAGAGTTTAAGAATTTAAAGTCTACTTTTCCGTTGCCAGTATGGGCGTAAGAGTAAATTCTGTATAGCAGTCTACATCCATCATCATTGTTTGCAAATATGATAATTTTGTGATCTGAATTATCCTCTTCAGAGATATCGTTGCAACAAGTCAACCTCAAACCAAAAACCAAATCAATCTCTCTCTCTTTACATTTATTATGAGCTGTAACAAAGCCAGTCATCGAGTCTTCAACAAGAACTAGTGATTTAATGTCGTTCTCTTTGCAAATAGTAAAAATGCTATCTGGCCCACCTTCCTTATCGCTATCATCAAGAGTCAATATGCTCTTTCCTATTGAGTAAGTAGATTTAAATACAGGTATCATTACTGCTAGCATACCTGCTTTTCTAGCTCTGTCAAGAAGAATGTGCTGGACACCCTTGATAATATCTTAATTCGCAAAAACCGCCATTTGGAACAAATTTATCCATAAAATCTTCTTCAAAATAAGATTTAACAAATTGACCTTCAGCGTCATAGACTTCGTAATAAAAGAAATCAAACTTCATGGGGCAGTGCCACTTAGGAGATCCATCTTTTTTCAATTCTCCTTTTTTAGTCGCAAAGCCACACAAAAGTTTGCCGCTAAAAGAGTTGTCTTTTGGAAAGCCTTGGTGGGCTGCGAAATTGTATTTAGCGTCTCTTTCTGAAAAATTATCTAAATATTTTTGTATCTCTGTGAGTTGTAGCTCGAAACCTTCTAATTCATCAGAATCTAATGGTTTCATTCTGACAACGCCAGATTTAGCAGCGTTTGGATCAAGATCAAACTTTAAAAACAAAAACTCACTTATCCTATTGGAATACTCTGGGAAAAGTTCTTGGACAGCCAAGCTATACATCAAATCTTGCAAGTTGTCTGTTTGGTCTTTGCCTTTGAACACATCTTTACTTGTTTTGAAATCCCTAATTAAAGCAAACTTTTGTTTTTTATATAAAAATAGCTTGTCAATAAATCCTCTTATTTTATAAGCAATGTCCCCATCTTTTTTTATTATATCAAAATCTTTTTCGGAATACTCCTCTGTAGGCTTCGATAGATCTCCCCCAAAAAAGTCATAAGATAGACCATTAAAGATCATATCCTTCATTAAATCGATATTGTCTTTATCGTCCACGCCTTCTCTGGCAGCGTGTTTCAAAATTAATCTTTTTATAGATGGGACAGAGAAAACATCTTGGGTTTTTATTATTTTATTATAATATTTTTTTCTTTTTTTAATGCCTAAAACCTCAAAAACTAGATGGCATATTGAACCTCTACGAGCGCCATCGTTTCCCTTTTCAGGAAGGCGCAATTTATATTTGCACCAATAAAGCCAAGAGCAAGATTGTGCAGTCTTTATTCTACTGGCAGATAGAGGTGTTTTAGGTTCAGGCATCACTAAGTAATAAAGCGGTCTTTATTTCTTTTTTAGTGAAGCTTGAAGAGTTGTTTTTAACAAAATCGCAAATAAATTTAACTTGTGCTTTCTGATCTATTGATTTTTCCGACCAATATTTCCTAATGTCACAATTATCTAAATGAGCATCACCAAAATCATTATATGACTTAGGTGGAAATTTTACACTCAAAGCGTCAAGATCGAAGTAATTAGATAATTTTAAAAAGCTCTTTAACGCTGCAATAAACCCTCTATTTTTCCCACTATTTTCGTCGTTATTTGTTGAAATATATATATGGCTGATAGACCTACTACTAAGGTAATTAACAATATTATTATTAACAGATAAGCCAAAAATGACAAGAACATTTCTAATATTTTGTTCATAAAGCGCCAATGCATCACCTATACTTTCTACTAAAATTACTTCTTTTTTTAATTCAATCTCTTCATCGACACCAGTGTCTTTATTATAGGCTGGATAAACCCAATTATTTCGTTTGCCAATATGTTTCCACTTGGCGTAATCATTGTTGTTATCAACCTTTCTTCCAGAAAATCCAATAATTTGGTTATGTTCATTATATACAGGGAAGACCATTCTTCTATACATCTTTCCGACACCTGCCAAACCTACTTGGAAAGCTTTTTGAGTTTTTTCTGATATCTTTCTATCTTTGTAAAAATTATAATTTGGGAATAATCGTTCTAATGAAGAATTTGGGTAAACTTTTTCCATTTCAATTTTTTCTTTTGGATAATAAGTAACTACATCGTTTGTAGAAGAATTAACTAAAATTTCATCTATTTGTTTTTTGTCTTTAACTGTAAGTCTAATCAAAGCCTCGAAAGGTTTGCAGCCCTTGTTTTCTACAAAATCCATCCATACGCCTGTATTTTTGTATATTTTTACAGCGGTGTTGTTATCGCCATCTCTGTAGAGAGCTTGAGTTCTCCAGTGATCTCCACAGTCTATAAGTTTATAACCTATTGACTCTAAAATGCCTTGGAAATCTTCAGAATTGATCGAAGTCTGGGATTGTTTCTTGGATTCCATCATTATCTAACTCTTCATGTCCCTCCAATACCCGAGCGATATCTCTAAGATCTCCTCTCTCTGTAATATTAAAATTATTAAAATCTAAATTAATTGCATTTTTTCTTAGAGAGTCACCTATTCTAACTGGTTCTATAGCTCCTGCTATATCACTACCTAAATGACGAGCCTTTACATTGATTAGTTTATGAGTTCCAAATCTACCTCCCTCTGTTTCCATTTCATCAGAGGTTTTGCTACGCAAGATGAACATGTGAGAACAAAACTGTGTAATTCTATCTGATAGAGAAACAATAGATTCGTCATCAACTATGTTGTCAGAGCTTCTATTTGTTGTAATTCCATATCTATTAGACTGCACAGATGTAATCATAGGTATTACGGGATTGCCATCATTTAAAATCTCTTTCTGAACACATTTTTTAAATTTATCAACCATCTCTCCAACAACTTGCCATTCTGACTTGTTGGAAATATTTTCAGATGTTGTCTTAATGTAATCGAAAGAGAAGACCATCTGGTTACCGCGCCCTACTTTTGCATAATAGAATCTTTTTAAAGTGTTGACCATCGAATCTACATCCATACCTCCTACGTTGTAGTAATAGAATTTGAGATTTTTTATCTTTGGCCAAACAGATCTTACTTTCTCTACCACTTCTTCGCCAGCTCGCCTCCACTTACCGCTTTCTAGTAAATGCATAGGCACACCAGATAGGGCAGCACATTGCCTCATAATTAATTCTTCCTTGCTCATCTCCCCATTGTCGAAATGCAAAACAGGGACATCATATTGTAAACTAACTTTAGTGGAATAGTCCATACAAAACTGTGTTTTGCCCACGCCAGATCGCGCAACAATCACAGTGATATTTCCAGCTCTTAAGAGAGATCCATAAATATCATTGATTTTTTGATGTGGACCCATCATCCCGAATTCTGTAACAGGATTATCTCCCCGCTCCTCTACAAGAGCTTCCATCTCTTCATAAATGTTTTCTGGAGTATCGTTTCCTATCTCATAAAGGTTTATACGAGAGTTATAAACATTATCAGCTACCTCGATAATATCCCTGTAAGAAGATTCGGGGGCTATGTTTTTCATCTTCTTAGCTATCTCTTGAGATGATTCTAAAATTTCTCTTCTTATCGTATATTTTTTTAGCTCTTTAGCTGTCTTAATAATATTACCTTTAGGAACTTTTCTTAAAGATAGGGACTTGATATAATCTGAAGGGTTTAAATTATCTTCGAACGAAAGCCCGACTTCGTTGACTCTTTGAGCCACAATGATTTCATCTATTTCATCTCCAGCGTTAATTGCTTGTTGGATGATCCTAAAAATTGCAGAATGTAAAGAGCTTTGTTTAGAATAAAAATCAGAGTTGCTAATAAAGTTAGAAATCTCTGCGAGACTCTCTGGCTCTTTAATAAGTCCAGCTAACAACTGCTTTTCTAGTTCGAAATTATATATCATTAATCTTCCTCTCTTATTTGTTCTGCTGGGTGTTGGAAATGATTCTCCAGAGCCTTTGTTAAAGCAAACTCTGTCATACCGCAATCAAATTTGCAATATATAAGTGGCTTACCATTTTCAGATGAAACAGCCATAATAACTCCTTTGTATTTATCTGCTCCTCCTGATAACTCATAAAGTTTATCGACCATTTCTGTTGGAATGCAAAATTCCCCATCATCACTTCCTTCTGGTAAATTCATAGATAAATATCTTGTTCGCTAAATAAAGATGCTTGTATTTCGTCTTGAGGGTAAACTTCTGCTAATTTTATTTTATTAGCTTGGCAAAAATTTAATTTCTTCTCATCTCTTTTGAGTTGATCGGCATATTTAAAATGATTTTTATGAAAGTGTTTAACGAATTTAGTATGTTGAGCGCCTTGAACTTCCACAGCTATTTTTTTATTAGCATTGTAGAAATCCAAAGTCAATCTGCTGCCAACAACTCTAAACTCTTCAAACACAATATCATTCTCCCAATATGTTCGCAAAAATTTTTTTACGTTTGTTTGGAACTTACTCCTGCTAGGTTTGTCCCAATCAATTAAATATTTCTTTGCGTTTTTAAGGTTTCTTTCTTTTCCATACTGGTCAATGAACTTCATGCTCCGATTTGTTCTCTGAAATAATTTATCAAAAATTTACATAAATCCTCATCCTGATCCAGTGTTTTGAAAAGATTATTGTCGCCTTGTATTTGATCTGGGAAAGTTAAGCTGTTTTCTTTTAAAAGCTCTTGAAAGTCTTCGGTGGGTTTAATCCAAGCACCCTTCTTTTCCACAAATTCCCAAGCGTATAACAAGTCTACGATTTCTTTCTCAATCCAAATAGAGTTGCCACCAGATCGATTATATCTGACAGGGTAAGTCAAGCTTACATTAGATTTTTCATTAGGAGATTTGCAGATTAAAACTTTTGCAAAATGACCAATGATTGGGTTTTTTTTCTCGTCAATAGTTTTTACGCTAGGATTTTGAAGAATCAAATCGGATTTGTATCTAGGCTGAAATTGAATAACGCTGTTAGCGTAATGCTGCAAGGCATATCCCCCTGTTGCTACAGACTGTCTAGGGGGTTCTTTAGAGTATTGGTCTCTCATTTCTGACCTTACCTGACTAATAAAAATAGCCATATGGCCCCTCTTGCCTAAAGCAATGCTGGTTTGTTTGCACCAAGTAGATGCGATGCTAGCTCCTGCGGCTATTTTGGCGAACTCATCAAAACCTTTAGACGCATCATTCTTGGCGACTAAACCATCAACAGAATCTAATATAAAACAATATTTATGTTTATTCTTTTCATTGTCAATGAGTTGTTTGATGCAAGTCATTGCTGTTTCATAAATATTCGTTTCTAAAACAAAACAAGTGCCGTCTACCCACTCATCTGCTGACCACACAAATTTGACCCCAGACCTCTCTCTCACTTCTTTACCTAACCTGCCTTCAGCTTTAATATACAAGCCTCTGGGTTTTTCTATTGTGTTTAGAAAGTTTTTCATAACTTCTAAAGCCTCGGAAGTTTTTCCCCCTTCTGTTAGACCAGTAAAGCGATGTAACCCAGGTCCAAACCCTCCATTCATGCACAAATCAAATTGAAGAGAGCCGCTAGAAACTTTGTAATCGCATTCGTCTTCAAAATTGTAGTGGTCGCTTTTGTTGGATTTCAAGAAATTACCTAGAATATCGTTTGGGTCTGGTCCTTCACTCATTTAAAAAATCTTTTATAGTTTTATTTTTACGGGATAAATTGCCGTCTTTACCCACCTTCTCGCCAAGATTATAAGTCTTGTATTTAGAAAAGTCAACCTTAAAATTGAAAGCCCTGAATTTTTCATCAAGAGTGGATTTAAGCTTATCGCTGACAAGATAAGCTAATGAATCAAATTTTTTGTTAAATGACACTATCGCCATAAACTCTTGAGAATAACGATCACACAAATCGTTAAGCATTTTCATCTCTCGGGCAAAAAAAGGTCTTCTGCCTTTATCTGGAACCTCTAATAATCGGAAGAGTATTTCTCTTTTATTCGGTCCTTTAGATTTGCTCACGGAAAAGTTTGCAATGAAAATACATCACAGTCAACCATTTTTTTAATCAATTGTAAAAAATTAGTTTCTGGTTTCCAACCAAGCTCTTCTCTTGCTTTGGTTGAGTCTCCCCATAATAAATCCACTTCTGCTGGGCGATAAAAATTTTCGTTCACCTCCATGAGACAATCAGGCCCATGAAAATATTTTTCTTCCATTCCTTTACCCTTCCATTTGCATTGAGTTCTATGAAAGCCAACAAAATTAAAAGCTTCTACTACAAACTCTCTAATGGTGTGGGTTTCATTAGATGAAAGCACATAATCTTTTGGGTTTTCTCTATCTTGATTTAGCATAAGCCAAACCCCTTTCACAAAATCTTCAGCATCACTCCAATCTCTTTTAGAGTCGATATTGCCTAATTGAAGAGGTGTGGTGGTTTGCCCTGATTCATACTCTTTTAGGATTCTAGCAACATTTTTAGTTATTTTCCTTGTGACAAACTCCTCTCCTCTTCTAACTCCCTCATGATTAAATAGCCAACCCTGAACTGCATAAATATCATAAGAATCTCTATAAACCTTGACTAAATGTCTAGCAGACGCTTTAGACGCTCCATAAGGGCTTCTAGGGCGCAAGGGATGATTTTCTGATTGTGGAGACTCAATAACATCCCCAAACTCTTCAGAACTGCCAGCGTTGTAATAACGACAATGAGGAACATGGCGGCGAATTGCTTCTAGCTGATGCAAAACAGACATACAGTTAGTTTGCATGTGATTAAAGGGCATGTCCCAACTACTACCGACAAAAGAATTCGCTGCGAAATTAATAAAGTAATCGGGTTTATGTTCTGAAATAACTTTTTCCGTATTTTGCGGATCAGATACATCTAAATCAATTAGAAAAAACCTTGGGTTGTCTTTTAAATGTTTTATATTCTTATGGTTCTCGACACTAAGCCTACGCACACCACCAATAATATCGTGTTCAGTGTTTTTTAGAAGATAATCTGCCATCAGACTACCATCTTGACCAGTAATTCCTGTTATTAATATTTTTTTCATTATTCGTTAATATACCAGTTGTAAGTTTTTTCTAAACCTTCTTGCAAGGTTGTTTCGGCGGTAAAGTTAAGCTCTTTTTTTGCTTTTGTTGTATCTAAACATCTGCGAGGTTGCCCATTTGGTTTGCTTTCGTCAAATTTTATTTCACCTTTGTAGCCAACAATATCTTTTATTAGAGTCACTAAATCTTTGATTGATATTTCTTTACCAGTTCCGATATTCATTGGTTCAGGAGAATTGTAAGAATCTATAGAAAGCTCTATGGCTTTAGCACAATCACCTGCATACAAAAACTCCCGAGAGGCAGATCCATCTCCCCACACTTCTACAAATGGCGCATCCTGCTCTTTAGCTTCAATAAACTTTTTTAAAAGCGCTGGTATTACGTGAGATTTTTCAGGATCAAAGCTATCATATTCACCATACATATTAACTGGGATAAGATGTATAAAATTGCTGCCGTATTGATCATGGTATGCCTTGCATCCTACTAGAAGATTTTTTTTAGCTATCCCGTAAGGAGCGTTTGTTTCTTCAGGATAGCCGTTCCAAATATCATCTTCTTTAAATGGAACTGGAGTAAATTTTGGGTAAGAGCAAACAGTGCCTAATGTAATCAATTTTTTAATATTAAAAATATGACAAGCAGACAAAACATTTAAGCTCATTTGAGAATTTTTTACAAAGAAGTCTGCTGGAGATTTTTGATTAGCACCAATCCCGCCGCACACAGCAGCCAAATGAATAATACAATCGGGCTGGTGATAAAAAACATAATCATTAAAATCTTTAGAAGAGCAGACATCCAACCTAGACTTGCTAGGGGTGAGAAGTTTGTATTTTTCTTTAAGAAGCTCTGTGAGATGCTTTCCTAAAAACCCCCTTGATCCTGTTATAAGTATTTTTTTCATTTTATTTAGAGTTAATTGAACATGTTTTCCAATTTAAGAAAGGAAAAATGTTTCCATGCCATTTAATATAATCATCAACATCAGGACAGATTACATTATCTTGGTTGCCCAAAAAACCTATCCACCAACTAAAGGTTCCTAAAGATAAAATCTTATTGGTAAATCTAGAAGCAGTTAAAATAGTCTCTTGTTCTTTAAGGTCTAAAAATTTAAAATTATAGTCTGAAATTAAAGTTTTTACAAAATCATGTTCAGGAGAGTCACTAGACAATACAAGCTCTCCTTTTAAATCTGTTTCCTCTAAAGCCTTTTTATAATATTCCAACTCACAATATTTACCAGGAGTATCGAGAATATCCCCTAGCCTTAAATGAATATAAGTTCCTTCTATTGGCTCTTGTTCTCCTAAGTTATTAAATAGTTTTGATTTGTTTTCGTTGAATTTATTAATAACCTCTTCGGCTTGAAAAAAACCATTTAGGAAAAAATTTGATCTAGATTTATTTCCTCCTGTAAGGAAACCTTTAAAATTTTTATCGTCAACTTTTGCAAATTGTTTTTTATCAATACAGTCTAAATATAAATCATCTTCTTGTGAAGAGTTTATAGAAAAACGATGATGAAAATGTTCGTTGTACCAATGGTTAGTATTTTTATTATTAATACTTGTAAATAAAGGATTGGCTACGGTTTGACCGTAGTTTTCAGATAAAATTACCGCTACAAAATGCTGGAATAATCTATTACCAAATCTGCCTTTATAATCTATATAAATCATAATTCACCCACAACATCCTTAATATAATTAATATCTTCAGTCGTTATTTGATGATTGTTCGGCAAATAAAATCCATAATCATCAACATAGTCTGCATTTTTCAGACTAACCTCTCCATAATTTTTTGTCCAAAAAGGTTGCTTGCCCAAAGAGCCACAAATTAAAGGTCGTGTCTCAATATTATTTTCTTTTAACTTTTTAACTATTTCCGTCCTGTTTGGATGAATAACTGGATAAGCAAAACTAGAAATATACTTATCATCTGTAGACTTAGGAGGTACCCAAGTAGAGTTAGTAAAAGCCTCTCTATACAGAGCATAATTATCATTTCTTTTCCCTACAATCTCATCAAATCTTTTTAACTGGTTGATACCTAAAAAAGCCTGTAGATCTGTAGATCTAAGATTAAAACCCAAATGATAAAATTTATATTGTGATTCGAAATCATTATCGACAGAGAATTTTTGTTTCAAAATGGAGGAATGTTTAGAACTCATGTCCCTGTCCCAGCCGTGACTTCTTAAAGATTTAAGTAAATTGAAAATATCTTCGTCATCTGTGCAAACCATCCCTCCTTCAATAGTTGATAAGTGATGACCATAATAAGTAGAAAAACAAGACATTGTACCGAAGTTTCCTAGCTTTTTGTTTTTGTAAGAAGAGCCTAAAGATTCGCAAGCATCTTCGATCATAATGATATTTTGCTCTTCACAAAATTCTACAATCTCATCCATTTCTGGCACTAACCCTAAAACAGAAACTAAAATTAAAGCCTTCGCTTCTTCTGTCGCAGCAAGCTCTTTAAGGTGATTAACGTCCACGGAAAGATCTGTTAGATTGCAGTCACATAAAACTGGTTTTAGACCAAGCTGCACAACAGGAGACAAATCTGTAGCCCAAGATAAAGCGGGGACAATAACAGTATCTCCCCTTTTTAAAGCTCCACTTTCTATTAAAGAGTAAACTGCTATTAGTAAAGCGGAAGAGCCAGAATTAACAAAAACAGAATATTCGCAACCTATTTTTTTAGACCAAAGCCTTTCATACTCCTCTGTTAACTCCCCTTTAGTTAATCTGGGTGAGGTTTTTAACCATTCACAAAGAGAGCTAATCTCCGAATCAGATATTGTGTCATAAGCTAGTTTAATCATCGGGTTTAAATTTATTTATTACTCCGCAGATATATTTTAATTGTTTTTTGCTTATATTGTATGATGAAGGCAAAGATATTCCACTCTCAAAAGCTTTTTCGCTAATAGGTAATTTTGAATCTGTATTGATAAGTTCAGAATTTAAATAGCAAGGTTGTTTATTCAAGGGATAGAAAAACTCTCTTGTTTGAATTCCATTATTTTTTAAATAAGAGATTAATTTTTCTTTGTGATCTGTAAAAAAAGAAGTGAACCAGTGGACTGGAGTGGTTTTGTGGTTTGTCGGGATTTGTTGTAAAAAAGAATTTTTTATGTTTTTATAATAAAATTCAAAAATTTCATTTTTCTTTTTGATGACTTTTTTAAGTTTATGCAATTGAGATATGCCGACTGCCGCTTGCATTTCTGTAAAGCAGAAATTAAAACCTATTGATTCATGGACAAAAACACCTTTACCCGATCTGCCATGATTTTTCATTTTATAGCAATCCTTTATAACTTTTTCATTTGGGCTTAAAACCACCCCTCCTTCTCCACAGGTAATTGTTTTATTGGCGTAAAAAGATAATACACCTGCATCGCCAAAAGTCCCTACATGCTGCCCTTTGTATAAGACTCCCATGCCTTGGGCTGCGTCTTCTATAATTTTTAAATCATGGGATATAGCTAACTCTTTCAAGCTGTCCATGTCGCAACTTTTTCCATAAAGATGCACGGGCATTATTGCTTTAGTTTTTGAAGTAATAACTTTTGAAGCTTCTTCAGCAGACATGCATAAACTATCTTTATCAACATCACACAAAACAGGAGTTGCGCCAGCAAATATGACTGCATTCGCTGAAGCAATAAATGTCATATTAGGAACTATGACCTCATCTCCCTCGCCAATACCTAGAGCTTTCAAAGCACAAAAAAGAGCAGCAGTGCCATTAGTCATAGACACGGCATGTGGAGAGGATGTTATTTTTTTGATTAAACTCTCAAATTCTTCGTTTAGCTTATATTCAGAAACAAAGGTGGACTTAACAACTCTTTTTAATTGTTTGAGTTCTCTTCTATCAATCCAAGGCTCAATTTGAATTACTCTTTTCATACAGTGAATCGTAAGCCTTCTGCTCTCTAATTTCAGAATTATAGTGTTCGTTTATTTTGTTTTTCATTATAAATCTTTCGTCATTATACCGAGCATTTAACCTAGCGAATTCAACAAATTGATTATCAAATTCTTTTTTAGATTCTTTGTCTCTAAAACCAGCTTCGGTTTCCCAAATTTTAGAATTAATTAAAAACAGTGGCTCATAAAGATGACTTTCAATTTCGATTCCTTCCTCTTTAAGAGCATCCAAAAGCATCTCCTTTTCAGCTTTAATGTAAGATAATCTATATTCGTCTTGAATGTTTTTTATTTTTAAATCAAGAATTGTAATTCTATCGAAAACTTCTCCTATGGCTACTTCTACTTTCATTTATTTAGTCGCTTAAATATAAATATTTTTTTAAGTCTTTTCTTAGTTGTTTTTGTTGTATATTTTCTTTTTTTCTAAAAACGTGTAAACTGTCAGCTTGATCAATTCTATCAAAGTATTTTTCTATTGCTCCATATGATCTTACCTTTGCATCAAAATCGTGAACCAATAGATATGAGTCTTTCTTCATTTTCCCAATAGATTGTAGGCAGCAAGCCACTCTGAATCTTCCATCAACTAAAATTAAATCGGGAAAATAATTTCTTCTGCTTTTCAAAAAAGCTGAATATTTTGGCCACTCATCTATTTTTTCATCATTTTTAGGATGACCGTGATTTGAAGAATTAGCATTTATGTCAACATAAAAAACTTTTGCTTTTTTAGGTAGATCATCTTTTACGTGTTCTATCCATTCTTTATCAGATTCAACCGAGTAAATTTTTTTTATATTTTTTTTAGAAGAAATATAAAGAGTGCTTCCTCCACAACCAAACTCAAAAACAGTTTTTACTTTTGAAATATATTTTTCTAGTAAATTGGTTTCTGCACTGTTCATAAGAGGCATAGGGTTTTTTTTGTTAAAAACCTCTAGTTCGATCTCTCTACGAACCCAATCTGTATTGAAGGCAAATTTAATTGCCTCTATCGCGTGATTACCTACTACATCAAACATTAGTTATTATATTTTTATAAGTCTGTATTTCTAAAAAAGCTTGGACATTATCAAAGCAGTAATTACCTTTAAATTCAACTTTGTTTAAAGAGTCCCAGTTTTCCAAGAATATCCCAGGAACTTTCCAATATTCAAACAATGCGGTTATAGAATTATCTATGGCTATTGGTATAGATCCTACTAGTAAAGTTTCATAAAATCGATGTAAGTCTTGCCCAGAACCCTCCAAACAAATAACAAACTTATATTCGTTTAACAAAGAAAGATATTTTTTAAAAGAGAGTTTTTCTTCTTGGACTTCTACGAAATCTAAAGAACTTAAGGTTTTAAGTAATGCCGCTCTATCTGGGTTTGTAGAAGCTGTGTGATAAGGTAATAATATTTTATCTTTTTTGTTTTTAAAAGATTTTTTGTTTTGATATAGCTCTTTAATTGCATCTTGATTCCCTCCAGCCCTTTCTTTTTCCTCAAACCCAATTGGAATAGGGATTATTTTTTGACTTAAATTTCTAGGTGCATTAGTGCAATACCATTTTTTTAAAAATGGATTATTAATAATCGAACTAATTTCAGACCCCTTAGTTACATCAAAAGATGAGATGCCAGAAATTAAAGTAAAGTTATTTTTAATTTTAGGTAGAATAACCTTTTGGAACTGTCCGTGGTAAATGTAATCAGTTTTTACAAAAACAATATCTCCATTTTCTATCTCTAGAGGGTTTATGTAATTTTTATTATGTAACCTACTGACTCCAGCACCTTTGTAAAAATCTTCACCAACATCCAGAACATGGTCTGCTATTGTCGGCATCCAATTGTAATTAATAAACTTAAGGTCCATCAACTTAAACTTTTAATTGTTTGATCATCTTTTCTCGCTAAAATAGCCTGATATGGTCGAGGACAATCATCTGGTATTTTTTTGAATAAAGAATTGTTTGTTTTAAAAAAATCTCTTGAGAATTCTTTTTGATTTTCGTTTTTGCCCATCCACTCTTTAGAGGTATAGATGTTATAATTTAAATCTTTAAGAATAGACCTGCGGTGCCAATCCTCATCCCAGTGAAATTCAACTTGGAAAATAATTGAGTTATTAGACATGATTTTTCTAGCCCCTTCAAACACATCCCATTCAGCGCCCTCCACATCCAGTTTTATAAAATCAACTCTTTTGTCTTTAAAATAAGTATCTAAATTAATAGTATTAACTTCAAATAATTTTTCTTTATAGTCCGAAGAGTAAGCGTAAGGTGGTGCAGTTTGTAAATTACCCACGCTACAATCTTTTAAATCCAAAGAAAAAATCCCTTTACCGTTTTCTTTAGTAACAGCACAGTTATTTATTTTTAAATGTTTGTTTCTTACTAGATAAGAATATTTTTTTATTAAAAATTGATAATTTAAAGGAGAGGCTTCAAAAAGATGTCCAATTTTCATTTTGGGTAATAAAAAATCTGTCATGTCGCCTACACATGCGCCTATATCAGCGAAATGCCATTGACTTTGAATTAATCTTGAAAGTCGTTGTGATTGATTTTGTATCCAAGACATATCTAATATTTAATTTGTTTCCAATTTTTATTACTTTGCGAACCTAAAGGATGACCTCTAAAATCATGGAAGAACAATTTTTCTTGATCGCAATAAATATCTACTAATGTTTTAAAAGAGCTTTCCATACAATGCACCTCTTCGGCTTTTTCTAAAATGCCTATAAAATGAAAAATATTTTCTGATGTGTCGTTTTCTATTATGTGCAATTCTTTGTTTTGTATATGGCTTTTATCTAATGTGAAACCCCTATCTTTATCGTCGTGGACAAAAGCAAAAGGTAAGTTTTCAGGGTTTAACTTTTGCAAAAGTTTTTTTTCTGCCTCCAAGTCTCTTTCGACATAGAAATAAGACTGTCTTATGTCATATGGGATTTTGACTTGATCATAAAATATTTCCCAGCAATTTTTTCCTACAGCCGCATGGTCGTAGTTTTGATGCCCGACTACTAACAAATTGTCATCGTGTTTAGCGTGTGTATTGAGAGCCTTTTGAACTTCTTCATGTTCTTTAGATCCATCTATTGCAATGATGTTAATTTTATCATTTTCTCTATACATGTAATCAACCATCTTATAATAGCTATCTTTAGAGAAGATTGTTACTTTTTCATAGCCCCATTTTTCTTCTATATATCTTACCATTCCGTTGCAATCAAAATGGTCTCCCAAACCTAAATGATGATATATAAATAAATTATTTTTCATTACCAAATTCTGTTATCGTTTTCATCCACTGGTTCTCCAATAAAATATTTTGGATTACCATAATGATCTAACCCCTCTCTTCTGCTGATTGGGAATGGCTTTTTCTCAAAAAACTCGTCATGAACAAAAGAGTTGTTTTTTACTAGTGGATAGATTTTTTCTCTTAAAAATTGTTGATCCAACTCTCTGAAATTGTCTTTTTTGTATTCGTCAATTAACTCTCTCATTTCAGATATAGATCCTTGTTTAGCTCCCCACATTCCAGCTAAAATTGCTGTTCCATGAGCGGGGTGATCTCTCATTATATGAAATCCTTTGTCGCTAGATATCCATTCGTCAACTGCTGCTTTTTCTCTAGCAGAAAGTCTACTGTCACTATCTCTACAGATCATGATCTCTACATCATCTTCAGAGGCTGGCAAAAACCTCCAAAGAGTGCTTAGATAATCTCCAGACTCTTTCATTAAGACAACCTCCACATTGTCTTTCCCCTCCAAACTATTGATAATATCTTTCGGGGTAGAAGATCCCAAATAATAACGACATATCCAATCAGGATATATATCTTTAGCTAAATCTGCATTTTTTAGCGCTCCAATAGTATATATGGGATTATCTCCCCACACTGTAAAACTTATAATTTTTTTCATTTATTTAAGTTTTTTATGAATTTTTGCAGATACTTTAAAAGATTGTGTTTACCAAAATAATCTTTTTTGCATTGTTGGATGGCTGGCAATCTCCAAGAAATAGGTTCATCCATTATTTGTTTTAGCTCTTCAATAACATTATCAGACTCTGGATCAAAAGTAATAAAAGCATTTTCATCATAAGCTTCTTTGATTTTTGAACACCCATAATAAATTGGTATACAGTTGTTTAAAAATGCATCAAAAAACTTTTCGGAAATGTAAAAGTCTTCACAACTGTTTTCCATGCATATAGAATATTTGTAATCTTTAAGAGCTGTCTTTTTTAAAGGGGGAGCGCCTTTGTATCTGCGGTCATTTATGGACCAACCTTTTCCATAAATATCTATCTCTAAATCTGAATTTAAGATTTTTAATAATAAATTTTCTCTGATATAGTAATTAGATTCTTGAGGTTGAGATGATCCCGCTAATGCTCCATGATTTGCGACCATAAAAGACATCTTTTTAGGGTAATCGGGAGAATCTATATTTTCAGGGAAAGAGTCATTTTTTAAATATTCGCTTTTGGTTGGGCCATATAGGTTATCGGTGTGAATATTGTTTCTAGAATCATGGGTGAATAAAAAAGAAAATGTATGATGAACATTCTCTCCTTGTATTTTTTTATCACAAGTAATCACATGCTCGCAGTAATTACCAAGATCTTTTAATGAATTAACGCTCCATGTAGGCTCCATAGTAACAGCTATGTTTTTTTCTTTCGGAGACGAATACATTTCATTGCTGTGATTTAGAATAATCAAATAATCATAGTCATCACTAGTCGTTAAATCGAAGCAATTGGGGAGTTTGCCCCAATTGTATAAAACGCGAGCGTTGTTTTCCTCTGGCGAATCCCAAGGAGAAGAAAATTTTAATTTTATTTTTTTAGACATTAATAAGAATCTCTTAATGTTGATTTAAGGTGGCTTAAGTTTTCTTCATCAACAGCTAATACGCTGCCATGTTTTGTCAATGCTTTACCCCAATATACTTGGAAATCCATTTCTTCAAAAGCAGTGTTGAATTCCCAATCTAAAGGTTGGGTAATTTTGGTTGATTGAAGATAGTCGTTTAATTTTTTTAATGCATCTTTTGTATATAAAACTGTGCATAATCCATTAGTGGCTGGATGGTCTTTTTTCCCGAAAATATCTCTATCGTCTCCTTTTCTAATCCAAGCTTCCCCTAAAAATACACAATCATATTTTAAGTTATGATCCCTGCATAGCTTATTCATTTTGCTAACATACAAAATTGCATCTTCTTTAAAAATTACATCGTCTTCTAAAATAAAAAAGTATTCTCCTTCATCAGATTTAACTATATCTTCAATAGCTTTTTTATATTTCATGCATAAAGACATTTCTGACTTTAACATTTTTCTTTTAAACTTTTGTTCAAAAACTTTTAAATCGAAGTTATTATTTATAGTTTCATCAGAAAGTTCTTCTTGATCAAAATCTTCTACGAATTCATGTTCAACTTTAGGAAACCAAGTTTCCATTTGTTTTTGCATGTGAGTTTTTCTCTCTTCTAGTTTCGTATAATGTATGATGTAAATTTTATTTATGTCCTTCATTTAAATAATTCAAAGTTAATTGACTTTGGATCAAAATCTCCCCATATTTTTGTATACAATTCAGGAGTCAAATCTAAATCTTTGAAATCTGACCAATCATCAATAATTAAAATAGGTATACCCAATTTTTTAAACTCTTCTACCCCATGCCAACGAGTCACAATTGGGATGCTTTTCATGTAAATAGCCTCCCAAGTTTTATGACAATCAATTCCGTTTCCAATTGGAGATAAAGTAAAATAAGAACTAGCTATGTCGGTTAAATATCTTTCTTGAGTTGATTCAACAAAGTTATCATGATCTTTAAGGGAAGATGCATCTGGATAGTTTTTTTCCAGTTGTAGATTATATGGAAAGCCTATTTTATCTAAACATTCTTGTCTTGCGCGTGGATTGGTGGAGATGTTAAAATTGACATATACATTTTGAAATTTATTTATTTTTTTAGATTGTATCTCTATAAATCTATCTTGATTTCCATGAGACCACTTTGGATTAGCTATACCAATTGGGATAGGTTTTACTTTAGGATGTTCTACAAGTAAGTTTTGAGTATACCAAAATCCAATATTCGGAAATAAATCTAAAACAAAATCAATTTTTTCATTATCAAAATTAGTGTCTGAATTATGAGTGATTAAATTAAATTGTTCAGGAAGTTTTACAGCCCCTATTTTTCTATAAGTATCTAATAAAGTTAAATGCTCTGGCTTACAGAATACATAGTTGTTATCTAAAGATTCATCTTCTTGCGGAAAAAACTCTGCCGTTCTTGGATCTTTATAATTACTTAGTTGAAGCTTACATTGATGCTTAAAATATGTCCCACAAATAAAATTCATTTTACAACGGTCTCCCAAAATTTAGACGCAGCAGACTCACAGCGATCTTTAAATTTATCATATCCTATTTTTTCAAATTCTAAATACGAACCAATTTTAGATTTGTCACCTATAATTTCTTCAACCCCACACAATAAGGCTTCTGCTACCATTCTGCAAAATGGTTCATTAACAATTGGAGAGTGGAAGATTGCATTAGATTTCTGAAAAACCTGTGCTATTTCAGAGTGATCTATCTGACCGTTGTGTTTTATATTAGGATATTTATCAAAAAAACCTTTAGTGCTAAAATCTGCCCATCCAAATATGTCTATGTTTCTGTTAGGGTTTTCTTTAGCAAATTTAAGTAGATTGTTAAAGCCTTTTAGGTGGTGTAAATAACCACAGTAAACAACATCATATTGTTTATCACAATCACTTTTTTTAAATACCTGTGTTTCTATTGGGTCATAGATTATTTCTACATCATGGAAATAATCTCCATAAAGTTTTTTGAAAAAATCAAAATGGAAATCGCTTAAAAAATAATTTTTTTTAGATTTCGAAAATAACTCTAACCTAGTATCATCATGCAAATATGAACAAGAATCATGCTCAAGCCTAATTGAGTTAGGCATTTTAAGAATAAAAGGTAGCTTTTCAGGAGAGATTTTACTAATTACCTCAAGATTTGAGTTAATAACTAAATCGTAAGATGTTAGAAAATCAGTAACTGATGAAGAATGGCTGTGTTCTTTTATTTCATAGCCAAGCTCTTTACCTTTTTTGATTAAGATATTATTGCTTACTTGAGCGCCACCTTCTCTCTGTTGTAGTGTGAAGTCAGATATAAACAATACTTTCATGCAAATGCATGATTATAGTCTATAATTCTTCTTCTTCAACAACTTCCTTAACTTCAGACAAAAATGGTAAAGAATTTAATAGGTCTTGTTGATCTGCAAAATTAGCATCATCCCAACCCCACTCACTTAAAACTTCTTCATCATCCCAAGCTACAACCTCACTTGAAGTCATTTTGTTTACAGGTTTTTTGCTCCAAAATCTACAAGACCAATATCTAGCCTTATGTTTTGGACCTGGGTTTGTATCGCACTGGTGACGCGCTCTGAAATTTCTACGTCTGTCTGGATCATCTCGCTTGATCTCCATATTTGGATCTCCAAATTTTACCATGACAGTATTTCCTTTTGGGTTTTTTACATAAACACCAAATTTCTTTTTGGAACCAGAAGGTAATCTAAAGGGTTTATTTAGGGTTTTTTTTTCTGCTTCTGAATAATCGATATCCTCTATGTCTTGATCCATTTCGACTTCAGAAATCCCCGCTTTCAACAAGTCTATTTTAGCTAGACCAAATTCTACTTCATTAAAGTCAACATATGCTTCTCCGACTGGCTCATTGTAGTATTCCTCGCTACCTCTAGCAATATCTCCATCAGCAGCTCTGTAAGATTCTTTGACTTTTCCCCCACGAACCATTTTTAAGAATGTATTTACGCGAGCCATCGCCCACTGACCCCTGCTTTTACCAGGTCTATGGCTACTTGAAAATGCTCCTGCACCCCTCCTATAAACCTTTTTAAGTTGTCCAAGAGTAACTTTTTTAGAGTGTTTAGCGTTATGCTCCTTGACTTTATTCTTAAGTGAAGTGATTACTTTTTCAGAAAAAGTAATAGAGGGAGTTTTTTTGCCTCCTCCAGCAGATCCTTTAGGATTCTTTTTCGAACCTTTTTTGCGCTCCGAAGGTTTAGCTGGTGTTTGAGCAGAACTTCTTGGTCCTTTGCGTTTTGCGCTTTGGCTTTCTAAAAAGTCTTTAGCTTGATCTGAAAAGTCGTATTCCATCAAGAAATTATTACACTTTTAATTATTAAAAATGAATATTTAACCCTCGCAAGAAGAGCAGTTTAGAATAGATCTAGCTAGTTCTTGACTAGGATTAGCGCTTCTTTGATAATAAAAGCTTTTTACTCCTTGCTCCCAACCAAAAATCAAAAGCTCATTTACTTGTTTTGGTGGGCATTTAGGGGAAATCATTAAATTTAAGCTTTGTCCTTGATCAATATATTTTTGTCTTTGAGCTGCTTGGATAACAACTTCTTTTTGTGAAATCTCTCCAAATGTTTTAAATACCTCTTTTTCTTCTTCAGATAAAAAGTCGAGATGTTGGACAGAACCACCTTTAATTAAAATTGATTTCCAAGTTTTTTGAGTATTTTTCTTTTTCTCCTCTAATAATTTTTCTAGATAAGGATTTTTGTAAGTAAATTTACCTTTAGCTAAATCTTTGGTAAAATAATTACTATTGAGAGGTTCGATAGAGGGAGAAACTTGTCCCAGAATGAAAGAGCTAGAAGTTGTTGGGGCTATAGCCATTGTGGTCATGTTGCGCCTACCATAACCTTTTAAATGTTCTGGCTCACCCAATAAAACAGAAAGTTCTTTTGTAGCTTTATCACAATTGTCTCTGATTGTTTTATGAATTTCATTATTTATAAATTTAGCCTCCATACTTTCGAAGCTAATCATTTTATCTTGAAGAAATGAATGCCAACCTAATACGCCAACTCCTAAAGCTCTTTGCCTTTTAGCAAAATTGTGAGAAGCCTCCATGAATGGAATATCTTTAGTTTTGTTGATGTATTCCTCCATAACGGCATCAAGAAAATAAACAAGAGTTTGAATTGCGTCTGTTTCTTTTATCTCGTCCCACTTCACAAGATTGAGAGATGATAAACAACAAACAAAAGACTCCTCTTCAGAAGAATGTAAAAATATCTCGCTACAAAGATTAGATGAATGAATCTTAAGTTTTTTATCTCTATATGCTTTGGGGGCATTTGCATTCGCCGTGTCTGTAAAAAACAAGTATGGATAACCAGTCTCAAACCTCTTTTTAATAATCGAGGCCCAAATAGATCTTTTCTTTCGGTCACCATCAATCATTGATCTCATCCATTCATCTGTAATGCAGACCCCAAAAGACATTTCTTGAATTGGGTTTCCCTCGCTACGAATTCTTAAAAATTCAGTTATATCAGGATGTTCTACTGGAAGATATGCGGCAAACGATCCTCTTCTTACGTTACTTTGAGATACGACAGAAGAAACTTTATCAAATAACTCCATAAAGTGGACTGGACCGCTCGATGTTCCTCCAGCAGATATTTCAACTCCTCTACCTCTTAAATCACCAAAATAACCAGAAGTCCCAGCGCCATGTTTTGTTTGCATACCAACCTCCGCTTGTTTATCTAAAATCGCGTCCATTCTGTCTTCTATAAAGACACCATTGCAAGAAATAGGAAGACCCCTCTCTCTCCCAAAGTTAGCCCAGATTGGGCTTGATAAAGAATAAAAACCTTGAGCTAAATAATCAGAAAACTTTTCAGCAAACCCTTTTACTTTTAGTATTTTTTCTGCTGCGAGAGCAATGTCTTCGCCTCTTTTTTCGGCAGTTTCACCATCTTGTAAATACCCTCTTTTGAGAAAGTCTCGGGCATCTTTATTTAGCCATTTGTATTTTTTCATTAAAAAAGATCGTCAGCGTCGAATGTTTGTGAGTTTTTCGAATATTCTACAGGTCTAGAATGAAAGAAATCTGTGGCGTTATTGCCCATCAGTTCCTCTTCGAACCACATTGTATCTTCTAGTAAAGAAGTGTCAACATCAAACGCTGAATCAAAACCTATTTTTTCTAGAGAGTCATTAATTCTGTTTTTAATGAACTCTTTTAAAATTTCGGCATTGAGACCTTTTTCATCAAATCCATTTACCATCCAATCGACAATATTACTTTCTGCGACAAAAGCAGCTTTAGCTTCTGTAGCTATTCTTTGTTCAAGTTCTTCGTCAAAAAGCTCTGGGTGTTCGCTGCGGATTGTGTTTATAATTTTAATTCCAGCCAACGCATGAATATTTTCTTCGTTTCTTGTATATTTTACCTGTTGACCAGTGTCTTTAAGTACATTGCGATAGCGGTTAAACCAATTGATAATGTAAAACTGTGAAAACAAAGATACGTTCTCCACAAAAAGAGTAAACAAAATGATGGAATACACATATTGTTTTTTAGAATCTTTGTAAAACTTGTGATTATATTTACGCAAATATTTTACCCTGCCTTCGATAAAATCGAGTTGTAGGTTTTTTTCAAAAATATCTTCTAGCCCCAGAACTTTTAAAAGTCTCTCGTAAGCATTATTGTGAATAACCTCAATGTTAGCCATCACGTAGCCCAGATCGGTTAAACTTGGATGAGGGAGGTTGTCTCCTAATTTGCTCCAAAACTTTTTAACCGCTACCTCAATCTGACCAATAGCAGAGAGAGTCCTCACGACCATCTCCCTTTCATCTTCCGTTAAGTTTACGTTAAAATCCTGAATGTCACTACTGAAACTAAATTCCTTGTCGGTCCAAAAACCGTTATGCATTGCCTCAATAAACTCTTGCGCCCAAGGATAATGGTCGGGCTTTCTCGATACTTGCTCTTCAAAAATCATGGTTAAAGGATTTTACACTTAGCAGGGGTATGAAGCAATGTCAAAGAGAAAATTTCGGAAAAATTTTTTTTGTTGACAAAGTGGTTTCACGGCATATAATAACCGTGAAACGGGATAAACGCAATTTACACCTATTACGGTATAGATTAAGTAAAACGTAATACTATAAAGTATACGTTTTATAAATATTATATAAATATAAATCAGAAATTTTTTTAAATTCTGTGGAAAAAGGAAAGCCAGAAGATACAATGGGGTCAGTGGAAAGCGATCTGACACTCATTTGTAAAATACAAGAGGATAATACCGATCAAGAAAGCTTAATAGCTTTGGTAGATCGGCACTCTGGCATATTCCACACGATGGTAAATCATTTTATGTCTAGTCCTCAATGCGCTCTCGACAAAACCCAAATCGTTGAGGATAAAGAGATGACAATTTATGATTCAGCTCTTAACTACGACCCATCAAGAAACACTAAGTTCTCGACGCATTTAGCAAACCAAACAAAATGGAAATGCTTGAATGCTCTTAATAAAAAGAAGAAAAATAAAGAGTGTTTTATTGATGATGAAAATAGTTACATCGAACCAAGTTGTGATTCGTTTATAAAAGACATCAACAAGGAAGAAGCATTAAGTGTGTTCGAAAAGTGTTTAAAAACAGAGGAAGATGATCGCGTTAAAAAAATAGTTGACATGCGCTATGGTTCATATAATAATAAACTCACTCCTTGGAGATTTATTGCTAAAAAACTTGACTTAAGTATTCAGGGCTGTATAAACATTCACAACAAATTTATTAACAAAGTAAAAAAAGAAGGAAATTATGTATAATTCTATCACTGCCGCAGCTTATCTCGTCAAAGATCCTGAAGTAAGAACTACCAATAATGGTAAAAAAGTTGTCAGCTTAAGAGCTGGCGTTTCTACATCAAACGCAAAAACAAAATGCTTTGTTGATATTGAATATTGGGATAAAACCGCAGAAATCGCTGAAAAATATCTTTCTAAAGGAAGAGAATTTATTGTTAATGGTGAACTCTGTATGTCTTCTTGGGAAAAAGACGGCAAAAAGTTTAGCAAATATTTTATTAGAGGAAAAGATCTTCAGTTTTTGAGTTCTAAAAAGTCAGAGAGTGATGGGTCAGAAACATCTGACGATGTGCAAGGCGACGATGTTCCGTTTTAATGAAATTATTAAATTTAGAAGCCCCGTTAAATGGCTTAAGTTTTGGTAATGTTTCTTACAACATTATCAGAGAATTAAAAGATTTAAAAGTAAAGTTGAGTCTGTTTCCCACGGGGGACGCAGACTTTTCTGCTTTTGATTTAGAGGACGATTTAAAAGAATATATAGAGGATGCTGTTAATAGAAGATGGGAAAGAATATCCTCTCGCGTCCCAACCTTAAAGCTTTGGCATTTAAACGGGTCTGAAAACAGGAAGACTAAAGATCAACATTTGCTTACTTTTTATGAGTGTAGTTCTCCAACCGATTTAGAGATTAAAATCGGCTCAATGCAAGACACTCTCATATTTTCATCTAAATATGCCGCTGATCTTTTCAAGGAAAAAGGACTAGCAGATGTAAATTATATCCCGCTTGGTTTTGATAAAGATTTCAAAATAACTGGAAAAGAATATCTAAATAATATTATTCATTTTGGTTTGATGGGAAAATTTGAAAATAGGAAGCACACTAAGAAAATAATTCAATCTTGGTTAAAGAAGTATGGGAACAATCCTAAATACCAACTTTCTTGCTGTGTTAATAACCCGTTTTTCAACCAACAACAAATGCAAGGAATATGGAATGAGGTTACCCAAGGTAAGAATTATAGCAATTTAAATATTCTTCCACGGCTTGCCAAAAATTCAGAGGTTAATGAATTTTTAAATGCAATAGACATAGACCTTACTGGCCTTTCAGGTGGAGAGGGTTGGAATCTGCCAGCATTTAATGCAACCTGTTTAGGAAAATGGAGCGTTGTTTTAAATGAAACTTCTCATAAAGACTGGGCTACAAATGAAAATTCAATTTTGATTAATTCATCTGGTCAAATGAATTGTCAAGATGGAGTCTTTTTTACCAAAGATTCTGGTTTCAATACTGGCGTTTTTTACACTTGGACAGAAGATGAGGCTATCGCGGCTATGGAAAAAGCGGAATCTAAAGCAGGACAAATTAACACAGAGGGTGTCAAAATGGGAGACAATATGACGTACAAAAAAACTGTAGAGTCTATTTTATCCCTTATTTTTAGGGAAAATTGAAATGGCATAATAAATGTTAAGTATATAAGTATGAACACATTAATTAATCATATTCTTAACGACATTACTAACACACAAAAAACTACAAAACCTATTCCAGTCAAAGATTCGGGAGATGTTTATGTAGCTGAATTTGAATTGGCTGGATTTTCTAAAAAAGATGTACAGATCCAAGTTAGTGATAACACTCTAACAATTGAAGCTAAAAACGAACAAAGAAATAAATCATTTAAATTATTTTTATATGATCTGGTTTCCGAGGAGCATATTACAGCTTCTTTAAAAAATGGGCTTTTAAATATTACTCTTCCTAAAAAAGAAGTTTCTGCAACAAAAAAAATTAATATTAAATAATGCCTATTTATGTTTACAAACATCCCGAACGAGAAGAATACCGAGAGGTGATTCAAGGGATGAATGATGAACATACATATTCAGAAGATGGCGTTGAATGGAGCAGGGTATTCCTTGCTCCCAACGCATCTATTGATAATTCTATTGATCCATTTAGTCAGCAACAATATATTGATGCGACTTATAACAAAAAAGGAACTGTTGGCGACATGATGGATTTATCTGCTGAACTAAGCCAGAAAAGAGCTGAAAAAGCTGGTGGTTTAGACCCAGTAAAAGAAAAGTTTTATGATAATTATTCTAAAGAGAGGAATGGTGCAGAACACCCTAATAGAATAAAAGAAAAAGGATACGAAAGTAAAAATGTCAAAATTGATTTTGACTAGTAATTTGTCCCGCTTACTTGCAATCCTCTTGATTGAGTTACTTTAAAACTAAACTGTGCATCATAACTCATAGTCCCATTTACAGACATATTGTAGTTGTAAGAATCCAGTTTAGCGTCTTGTATCTTATAAATCATTTGTTTTCCACTAGCTTCTAGCTTTAATTCAAATTGATAATCTTGATCGGATATAAAAACACCAGTCATGCCTCCTGAATCTAATCCCGACACCAGAGAGGATACAGAAAATGAACCATCAGCAGGAAACTGTCTTTTTCTGTTATATGCGTAGTCATTACCAAACCCATATGAGGATACTCTTGGCATTGAGACATTCATTTCAACAGATTGCACTAGATGTTCTCCAGATATGGGTTGCCCTCCTACCTGTAAGTTTTGTAAAGTAACATCACTATTTGTATTATCTGGATTAACTAAAGGTGGTTTTTTTTCTAGCGTAGCGCTAGATAAATCTAAACCAAATTCGAATAGGCAATTACCCACGCCATTATTGTTTCCACCTGTTAAATTTATAGCTGGCATTTGCATTGATGTCGCAGTCAAATTAGCAAAAACTGCGTTCGAACAAACATATGATGTCGAAACCGTGGGTAAATTTCCGATTGAATAATTCAAAGAATAAGAAGAAGGAAAACAATTACCGAAAGCAATGGCTTCATCACCATTTAAATTTAAGCTAGATCCAAAAGACAATTTATTTAAAAAAGAATCTTCTGCGTTTTTGGTTATTAAAGCGTAAAAATTAGTAGAATCGTTTGTGTCAGAAGGGTCAAAGAAATTTTTAAAAGGACCACCCACAGGTTTACTGTCTATAAATCTACCCTGAACTTCATTAGAAAAACTAGGTTCAGGCATATATGTAATGTTTAAATTTACATCTGGAAATCGATAAAGGTTATTAGAGGATAAATCTTGAGACCCAATCTGCTTCAATGGTTGTCTAGGATATTCAATAGAATAATCTAAGCCTTGAGTTATCTTATGTAATTTAAGACCTTGATTAGCTGTGGAAAAAGCCACTGTCGCATCTTGAGCTGCCACTATAGCATTAAAGCTTTTTATTATATTCCTAGCCATTTTATGTTCCTGTTGGCACAACTCCTAAAGGATCTTCTACGAGCTGTATGGTTAAAGTATTTGAGTTAACATAATCCCAAGTATGAGTCCAACTTGGGCTATAATAAACTTTTGGCCTGTTGTAAACCGAAGGTATCTGATGTTCAAATCTTCTGTAACCCCCTTTGTTTTCCAAAAAGTGAATCATGCTTTTGGTTTGGGAATCAGAAATATTACTAAAAGTATAAGACATACCAAAAGTAGAAATATTATCATTTGTTTTCAGTCTTTGTTTGAAAGAGTTTTTATAATCAATTATATCAGCTTTGATTTTTACATCATTTTGCGTTCCGATATCGGGTTCAAAAAAGAATTTTTGACTCCACATAGTAGATGCTCCAATTGGGCTGTTAGAAGATGAGGAAGTATGATCTCCTGTGCAATAATAAAAATTGTCTAATTTATTTTCATTTATTCCAGAATAAACAACATCATACTTTTTATAACTTTTACTTGGACCCCATCCAGTGAAAGTTAAGTTAGAAAAACACCCCATTCCTGACCATTTTAAAATAGTCGGGGCGTGATCAACGCTTATGCTAGAAGCGACTTCGAATCTTTGATTGTTGACAAAGTTTATAGCGTAATTATTACAAAACCCCGTAACGGTTTTATATATGTTAGAAGAGTCAGGAGTAAATTCTATATTTTCTATTCCTGATTGAGCTTCAAAGAAAGCCGCTAATTTTTGCGCGTTTGTCTCATTAACATCATATCTAATATCAAACCTAGCTGTCAAACTATTAACTGAATATGGTATTAAATTATAATAAAAATCATCAGTATCATAACTGTGATTGTTAGCCTGAAAAGATACCTTCGACCCATAAACAGGAGTTAGACCCAAGCCAGCGATGGTTGATGGAATTGTAATCCCAGAGATATTATCATCCCTATTATAAAATAAATTTTCGCTCATGAATGACCAATATAGTTAAGGGTTAATCTTAGAGTGCCATCTGCGGAAGCATTTAAATCTTCTGAAACAAGAGATGCTTTAGGAATGGAAAGGTTTTGTAAAGTTGTTCCATCTCTTCCTTTGATATTGAAAGAAACGGTTTTTTCTTCTCTTTCTTGATCTAAAAAACTAAACCCGCTTTGTAAAAAGGTATCATCAACTTCTATCTGAACAGAAGCTGTATATTGAATTGGATTTATATGTTTTACCTCTGTAGGGACTTCGGAACCTATAGTATAATAAGGTCTTTTTGTTACTGCTAAAGAATAATCAAAACCTATAACCCTATTTGTAGAGCTATTATCACAAGTGGCAGTTATAGAGCCTTGGCTTGGAATAAATATGTTAGTCGGAGCAGTTCCAGTGGCATTAGACCCGCTTTTCATTTCATCATAAACTACAAAACTGGCATTGACTCTGGGAACAGACCCGACAGCACAATTGACAGAATAAGAATTTAGGTAACCACTTTCAAAACCATAAGATGAATTGTTGTCATAATTAAAACTTCCCTTCATTACTTCCGAGTCTCCAGTGAACTGTAAAACTGGGTCATCATATATCAAAGACCTAGAGAAAGAAACTTTTTGGGTTACCGCTCCACCTACCGTTGTTAAACCAAGCTTACTTCCCAAAGGAGCTAAAGTGTTAGCTGCATTTTTGTAACCTAAATCAAGAGAGTCAATTCCAGATAACTCTCTAGCCGAAGGACTACCGTCTCGCCCAGATATAAAAAAATGGGTTTGGTAATTTAAAGTTGCGTCATACATTATGCCCTAGCTTGTCTTAAAGATCCTCCGAGCCTTTTTTCGTCATCAATAACTTGTTTGACAACATCTCTTATTCTAGTCGCGAGATTTACTTCTTCTTCGTTTCCATTTCCGCTTTCATTAGATGTGCCATCAGAATTAACTGTTATATTAATAACTGTTTCTCCTTCATTGTCTGAAACAGATATAAGCTCATCTAATTTTCCTATGATTGCTCCAGAGCCATTTCCTCCCCCTCCTCCAGAGTTAATAGATGAAAGAGTTCCTCTTCCTATCCTCTGTGTAGCGGCAGCATTCATAATAAATTCACCACCAGATAACATTGTAGGAACCGTATCAACTCCAGCAGCGTAAGGTATTGAGCCACCAGTGGCTGACTTCTTACTAAATACATCAGTAAGTTCTTTAAATCCAAATCCCGCAATACCAGCTAATATAGATCCAGTTAATAAACTAGTAAGACCTCCACTTCTCTCTCTAGCTTCTTGCTCTTTTTGGACTTGTCTAGTATACAAATTAAAAGCTTTTCTTTTTGATTCTTGTTCTCGTTGATATTGTGGGCTGTTTCTCCTGCCAAACATTGTAAGAGCTGCACTTTGTGGTTCTAATGCGATAGAAGCAAAACCCGCCCCACTTCCGAATTTGTCAAATGCACCCGTGGTAAAGGATTGAGTAGCAAAATCTAACAAGCTTCTTTTGCCTCTCATAGCGCCTTGCCCAAATGTTCCTGGGGTGAATAAACCTCCTCTATTCATTGTCGGAACAGAACCTTGGTTTAACGCAGACATAAATCCTGCACCATACTTATCTACAGCTCCCCTTCTCATAACAAACTCTCCACCAGTCAATAAGGCTGGCACATCATCTCTGACTCCAGATCCTCCCGTGACCTTTCCCCCTGTATTTGCTTTAAATATATTAAATAAGTTATCAAATCCCGCCCTAAAATTACTTTTAGCTTGGTCGAGGAAAAAGTCTGCTGCGGCTTGTTTTAGTATATCTCCTAAGTTTTCTCCTTTCGCTATAGCATCAGCTAAACCATCACTAAGCGTATCGACAAACTGTCTAGCTCCCTGCACTAAACTATCGTTTAGTTTATCCTGTATTTCTTTTTCTGAAAAAATGAATTCATCTTCGAATTTAGCTCTTAGAGAATCATTAACCTGTAACCTCTGCTTTTCTAATTCTAGAATTCTCTCTTTTAAACTCTGTAATCTAGTTACATCAACAACTTCATCTTTTTGTAGTTCAACAAATTGTCTCTTTAGGTCGAGTTGCTCTCTAACTATATCTATTTGTCTAGTAAACCCTCTAGCTTCTCTACTAGATCCAGCCAAACGTGCTTGGTCTTGTAATCCTGTTATAGCAAAAGCTGTTGACGCTTGAGCAATCCCTCCAGCGCCGCCACCTCTAGCTTGAGCAGTAAATAATTGTTCATTTATATTAGATAAGATTGAAGATCCGTCTCTAGCTGTAACTAAATCTACTTTTAATTGTTCGGCCTGTTGCCTTAAGCTTAAAGTAAATTCTGCCAAAAGTTGACTGTAAGTTTTGAAGAGGTCTATATTATCTCTTGTAGCTTTAGCTAATTTAACTCTTGTTTCACCTTCCTCTCTTGCAAGCTTTACGCCTTCTTGTCCTTCGTCTCTCGTTTGCAAAGCTGACCTTATTGCGTCAGCTTGCTCGGGGGTAGGTTTGACTCCTTGCGCCCTAAGTTCATTGAAAAATACAGTATCTAAACCAGCTAAAGACGCAAATCCTCCAGTTTGAATAAGATCAACAATTGCCTTTATGCCTCCTTCGAATTCAGGCATAACGGTCACCAAATTACTTATCTCTTGAGAGGTAGACTTAACCGCTTCTGCTTCTGCATCTCTTATATCTAAAATATTTTCCTCCTCTATAAAACCAACTTCTCTATTCGCTTTTTGTCTATCTGTTAATCTGGCATTCGCAGATACCAAACCTCTTCGTAAATCTAAATCGTTTCTATCCCTTCTTGATTGTGTAGAAGCATCAAAAGATGATCTTCTTATATCTATACCGAGATCTGATTGGCTATTTCTTACAAGCTCTGCTATTCTTGCTTGTTCTGTAGCAATTTTTGTAGTTATGCCTAAAACTAAATTTCTAGCAGCGACTTCTTTTTTAATGTTGGATACTGTCCCTTCTACATTTTTTGAAATTGCCTCTGTCTCTAAGACAGATTTTTGTTCTAAGCTTAATATGCCATCTAAAATTTCAAAGAATTTTCCTTGTTCGCTAAGACCTTCTACTCCAGCCTCTCTGATTTTGTCTTGTAATTCTAAACGCTGATCATCATTTAAAGCTAATCTTTCAACAGCATCTATCTGTTTTACTAAAACATCAGCTACTTCTATATTTCCTTGTTTAATATTATTGCTACGCGCTATTTGACCTTCAAGTTGGGCTATTTGTTCTCCAGTTAAATTTTTATTTGATTGAGCTAATTTTAATTTTTGCTGGTCTGTGGTAAGAGCTGATGCTTTTATTTTAGCTATTTCTATTTCTGATTTTAAAGCATCCTTTGCTATATTTGCGTTAATTAAATTTATTCTTTTTGTCTCTTCTTCTTGTTCCGCACCTATTTCTTTTCTAATTGTTTGTAAAGTTCCAGCTCTACCTTCCGTGGTGACTTTTAATCTTTTACCCTCTGCTGTGAACTGTTTTTCTGCCTCGCTTCTTACAGCAGCATCATCGCTACCTAATCTCTCTCTTAATCCTGGAGTATTTTTAACAAAATCTTGTAGCTGGTCTTGCCTCGCAGAAAAATCTAAGTTAGCTAAATTTTTAAGGCTCTGACTCATTGCGTCAGCTATTTCATTAGAAAAAACTCTATCAAAAGTTCGCTGTCCCATTCTGGTTTGCCTTGTGAAGCTCCCAGCTTGAGCTTCACCCGTGCCAATTATCTTTTCTACCTCTGCGCTTGTTGCCCCAGCTTTGTAAGCTTGAGTTACAAGGTCTCCTAAACCCTGTGCTTGTGCTTTGTCTTTCGTGCCTTGGAAACCTCTATCTAAAAGCCTTTGTCTAGCTCGCTCACCTAAATTTTCAGATGTTTCTAAAAACGCCTCTCTTTCTTTTCTCCCCCCTAAATCTAATTCTTCAAATTCCCTTGTAGCATTTTTAGTAGCTTCAGCTAATCTTTCTTCGTTTTTTCTTAAATTGTCTGTGGTTCCATTAAGTTTATTAAACAATGAATTGATTGCTAATCCAGCAGTTGCCGCTAGACCTACTGGCCCAGCGAAACGAAGCAACGCTCCACCAGCTACTTTTAATCCACCCATTAAAGCGCTAGGTGCAGCCCTAGCTGCTAAACCTGCTCCTCCCATAATTCCTCTTCTGCTAGTAGCCTTACCCACACCCGCAAGCATCGAGAACCCTCTACTACCTCTTCCTGCGCTCATCATAGCAGCACCCCTAGCCGCAACCCCTCCTCTTCCAATTGCAAATCTCCCTATATTTCCAAGTCCTCCAAAAGCTTGAGCTGCCAATGCTGCACTAACTGCTAGATTTAATGCTGTTAAACTGCCAGATACAAGTTTGTTCTTTTCAGTTACTTCTCCTAATACTCCGCTTAAAGCAGAAAATCCAATTTGAACAGCTAGTAACTTACCGACCATACCTCCAAAAGCATCGTTCGCGTCAGATGTAGTCGATTTTTTTCTGAAGTTAGGTATAGCCCCTGTAGGCTCATCTCTTGTGTTTGTAACAGCAAGACCCATTGGGTTGGCGCTATTTCTCAATGAGGCATCTTGGTTTATCCTTACCTGATTAATTGGTAAACCTGCGGCTGTTTCTCTTGCTATAGCTTCTTGCAGGGGACCAGCAAAATTAGGAATGTAACCAGATGCTCCTCTACTCCCGAAATTCATACCGACTCTGCTCCGCACAGCATCCATGCCAGTTAATTGTTTGGTCATCCCCATAGAGCCAACCGTTAAATTTTTGCCTCCTCCAGCGCCGAGCAATTCAGTCCTGCCTCTTCCTGTTAGAGTTTTGCCGCTAGCAGTGGCTCCAAAATACCTTTGTATTTTTTTAGCCATACTAAGATTTGTTTTGCTATTAGATCCAATTTTAGCCTCTAAAAATCTTACGGGACTGCTTCTTAACGACGGAGATATATCTCCAATTTCTCTAATTGCGTTCTGTCCAACAAAATCAAAAGTTGCAGTTTCTCCAAAATCAAAATCTTTACTTTTTAATAAAGCACTTAATGCTGTTTCAAAAATCGTCCCAGCTAAACTACCTACTGCTCCTTGGTTTCCTAGTTTTGATATCTTACCTGCTGTGGGTCTACCACCAGTCATTGTTTTAGCCTCTCTTGTGGCTAAACCTATAGCGAATCTTTTTACAGACTCTTTAATATCTTTTTCTTCTCTTACTTTTTCTCCTGCGGCATTTATACCAAACACAGGGAATTTATAAGTATTAGTACCAATTGTTGCTTGAGCGAAGCTTTTACCTATTCCTTTTTGCGGGACTATCATCCCAGCGAAATCAACATTTCTTACTGTCTGTTTAGCAAAGTTAGGAATAAAGCCTCCAGCCGCGCCGATCTTTTTTGCTCCAGATGGAAGACCCATAGAAGCAACCATGTCTTGATTAAATATAGCAGAACCTCCAGTGCCAGCGAAATTAGGAACCATGAACTCGCTAGTGTTCGCCACCATTGTTCCTTTTTGTCCAGCACCAAAATTAAAGTTTGGTATTGCTACTGGTCTTGCCGATTTAGGCGCTCCTCCAACTCCACGATTGATATCTGCTTGTTCAGAACCGTAACCAAGAACAGCGTTGTAATTTGGTATAAAGCCTCCAGCAGCCCTACCTCCACGCCTAGCCCCTCTTGTGCCAGCAAAAACCCCAGGAGCTATACTAGCTGATATAGCTTGCATTCTAGTCATAACCGCTAACTGTTCATTTAAAGCGGTTGTGAAGAATTTTGTTTGAGCTGCTTTTTTTTGCTCTGTTGACAGTTGTGAATTTTCTATAGCTAAAATCTGCTTTTGGATAGTTGAATTACCAAGAAGAGTAGAAGCTATTTGTCCTTGTAAAGTGGCTTGTTCTTTAGCTGCTCTATTTAAACCAAAAAATGTTTTTAAAGATCCAGTTCCAAATTTAACTAAGTCAATAGTAAGTTTCGCGATTATAGCGCCAAAGATGGCTAACCCAGGACCAGAAATAACATTACCTATACCTTTTACTATACCTCTAGCGAAATCCCCACCTATACCTTCGCCTTCTAGGACTTTTTGTATATTAGTTACTAATCCACTAAAAAAGTTTAAAATATTTTTTAGACTATCGGTGACTCCGATTTTACCTAACTCGTTAGCTAACTCTTGCACACTTACAACTGTTGCATTTATAGCAGCAGATAGTGTTTGATTAAGAGCTTTATTACGTTCATAAGCTTCTGTTGTAGCTTTTTGGGAAATTGCAGTGACCTCGATAGCTTTAGAGGTTTTAGAGTTATAATCATCTAGGATAGCTAAGAATGGTGCAACTTGGAATTTGCCTACTAGATTTTCTGCTATCTGCAATCGTCTTGCATCAGGCACATCTGAAAGAGCCTTGGCCAGATTTTCAATCAGTTTAGTTCCACTTAAAACATTTCCTGAAAGATCTGTAATTTCCACGCCAAGATTTTGCATGGTCTGAAGTTTGTCGATGCTCTGAATACGAGTAAAAATTGTTTTAAAAGAGTTACCTATAACAGCACCCCCTCGGGCAGTCTTTGTTTGCACCGCTGTGATAACACCGACTAATTCATCAAACGAAACACCAGCTTGAATAGCAACAGAACCAGAACGCTTAATACCTTCGATAAGATCTCTTTCTGAAACCGCAGCAGAAACCGCAGCGGCAGACAATTTGTTAAGCACCTCCGCACTAGTGATACCAGTAGAATTGAAAGAGTTTATCGCAGCAGTTAAACCAGCAACAGCTTCAGCAGCCCCCAATCCAGATAGACGGGCTAAAGTTAAAGAGTCCCCCAATCTTTTTGTGACTTCTTCAGCCTTAAGACCTTGACGACTTAATTCTAATGCTGCCTCTGCTACAGTTGAAAAACCTTGTTCTGTATCTCTAGCGACATTGAAAATTGTTTGCTTAAATGAATCTAATTGTTTAGCGGAGGTATTTAATATAGAGTTTATGCTGGCGAGTTGTTTCTCTACTTCTATAGTAGTTCTTACTAAATCTTGAAATCCCCTCGTCACCGCTGACAAGACACCCACCGAAGCTCCGAACGCTAACACACGGGCATTAGCGGCTTCCATAGACTTTGTGAACTGGTCTGCCTTTCCAGTGATACGCCCCAAGGGTTGAGACAAGCCTTCGATACTTTTGGCGCTAGTACCCAAATTTATCTTGAGACTTTTACCTGCGCGTTTGGCAGCAGCCTCAATGCTTGCTTCTAATCCTGTTTGTGTGACTGGTACTTGAATTGGCATA
>CERT01069397.1_pt1 | contig 38182 bp, 10 predicted proteins | sample 530691 | NCBI WGS metagenome assembly CERT01 (sample SAMEA2620861, study PRJEB7988) | marine metagenome | biome: marine biome (ENVO:00000447); feature: surface water layer (ENVO:00002042); material: "saline water (ENVO:00002010), including plankton (ENVO:xxxxxxxx)" | depth 5 m
AATAAAAAGAATTTGTGCTTTAGAAAGTGTAAGTACAACAGATTCTACATCAAGTTCATCAGGTGATTGTCCTAATAGCTGTATTATGACAATTGAATCTTGTTTAATTACAGGAGAAGAAACTACAATGAACTTAACTGACTATGTAACTTTAATTGCAAAGAAGGTATGTTCATTAGTAACTGATATAAGTTTACTTCAAAATCAAATTAATAGCTTAGACATTAGAGTTAATGCATTAGAATCTGCACCAGCTCCTACTTTTACTATGCCTAGTTTTCCAGTTGATTGTACACTTGGTGCAACAGTAATTGGTGGAGGTACTTATACTTTAACTCAAATTCTTACAGATTTAGTAAATGATAATACATATGGTTATTGTGCTTTACTTGGTCAGTTAGGATTACCATCAGCACTAGCTACAGCTATAAGTAGAAAGTGTATATTACAAGCAACAAAATCTTTAGCTTCTAGTTCAGGTGCTAATATGACTACAGAGTATTCAAATTTTATTGATGATGCAGATAGTGATACTATTGCAGATGCTATTAATAATATTTGGATTTCATTATGTGATGTTAGAAACTATCTAGCAACTTATGAAATTAAAGTAACAGATACCAATACTATAGATTTAACAGCAACTCTTGATGCTGCTAATGGTGATATGGGTGTTACCCTTAGTGCTAAGTTAGTGGATACTGGATGGAAAGACTTATCAGGTTTTGGTCATCAAGGTGGTTCAACAGGTGTTCCTCAAGCAAGAAGAATTGGTAATGTAGTTCACTTTAGAGGAGACGTTTTTATTCCGTTATCAGATGGAGCAGGTGGAGTACAAGGTATGACAAGTGTTGATAGTTATAGAGGTGTAACAAGAGCAACAACTGCTACAGGTGCAGCAAACGCAATAACTTTTTCAAGTAATGTAGGATATTTTAATCAAAATGCATCTGTTATTCCAGCAACTATTATGGATGGAGGAACTTCTTTTCAAAATATTATTACATTAGGTGGAGGTAATATTGTAGCAACAAGACAAGTAGCTGTAGATACAGGTACAGTTCTTATGACTGCTTTTATGGAAGTATCAATATCAACAGATAAAAAACTATATTATAAATCTTTAAGTGTATTAGAAAGTAATTCTGCAGATTCAGCATCTTATAGACATGCTTCCTCTGCTAGTAATATTACAACTAATACAGCAGCTTCTGCAGAAGTACCTAACTATAGCGCTGCTACTGCAGGTCTTAGAGCAGACTTCCAAAACTCAGGAACTCTTGTTACTGGTCAATTATATACAATAGTAAACTTTGCTGCAGGTGATGTATTTACTAATGTTGGTGCTGCTGCTAATGCAACAGGACAAAGTTTTATTGCTACAGGTACTACTCCTACTACATGGACTAATGGTTCATCCGTAGCATTAGGACCAGGATTAGGATTTGGTACACAATCTGATGGTTCAGGAGGTTATGCAGATTATCCTTTTGCTATAGATGCGGGGCAACATGATCAAGTAGGTGGATTTAAATTTAGTTTAGATGGAGTAATGTGTTATATAGATCCATGTACAACAGACATTCAACCATCTAAAACTTGTTAAAAATTAAAAAATTAGAAAATGGCAAATTGTGAAAAATGCGGATGTGATGATAAATTCCTACCTTCTCCGGCTCCCTGTCCGGAACCAGCCGCATGTGCTGAAACAGCACAGTGTTCAGAGGTAGTAGATGCTAAATGTACTAGATATACAGGTACTGCATTATCATGCGGTAGTACTGATAATGTTATTGTTGCACAAAATGCTTTTGTTGATGCAGCTTTAACTAATATTGTAAATTTAGTTTGTACTAAAACAACTAATAAATTTATTAAAGAATGGGGTAGCTCAACTTTAAATACTTCATTTTCTGTAACCGGTGCAGAATTAACAGCATGTTATGGAATAAGAAATGGTTGTTTCATACCTAATGGTGGATTAACACCTGTCCAAGATAAAGTAGATTTTAATATAGATGTTTATATAAAGTCAGGTGGAAATTGGACAAGAATTACTTCAGCTGGTACTACAGCAATTACAATTAATGGTACATCAGGTGATGTTGCAGTAGCATTATCATCAGGTGCATCAGTAGATAATGTAAGAATTGTTATAGTAGGATAAAGACATGTCGCAGTTTTGTTGGTTATTGCGGCTAACAAGGACAAAGCCCTCACACAAGTGGGGGTTTTGTTTTTTATGTTATCTTTATACTTGTTAAACTCATTTAAATTTAGTATATTAATTAATAAGTAGTATGGACAAACAATTTAATGAACCTAATTTGAATGCGCCAAGATACAGAAGAGAAGCGTATCAAATTATTAATAAAGATTTTTATAAAAGATTTTTTAAAAAGTATCCTCACTATAAAGGAAAAGAAACTAAAGAGATCTATAAAATAATAAAAACCTTTAATGAATATGTTTGTCAAAATGTAATTGATAAACGTGATGGTGTTGAATTACCAGAAAGTTTAGGATGGTTGTTTATTGCTACTTGTAAGGGTACTAAAAAGAAAAATATAAATGTAGCTAAATCTATCAAGTATGGAATGAAGGTGACAAATAAAAATTGGGAGACTGATGGAAAAGTAGCCAAGATTTTTTATAGCAATTTTGCACCTAAGTATAAATACAAGCATAGAGAGTATTGGGGATTTAAAGCTTGCAGAAAATTTAAAAGATCTGTATCTGATACTTATCCTGATAATTGGCCCATTTATATGGAGCTAGAACCTAATAAAAGAATAAAAGCTAGATACACTAGCAAAATAATAAAAGATAAGGAAGCTGCTAAAGCTTTAAAAAACTATAACGAGTTTGACATATGACTACTGTAGGCCAAGTAATATCAAGAGTAAGAAATGTTCTTAAAGCAGTTAAAGAAGATCCTTTCTTAACTGATAGAACAATCTATTATGCAATAGTTAAGTATGCTCAAGCTTTAATGAAAAGAGAAGATGTTAATAATAGACTTATGAAATTAAGTTCTATATTTAATGTTCTTCCAAATGTAGAGCTTGTTGAAGTAGATAAGATAGAAGCTTCTTGTGCAGGAATACAATCAGGATGTATTATAAAAAGATCTAGATATAAAATGCCTGGATTTCTTGATGCATTAAATGGACCTGTAATTAGAACAGTTTCTTCACTTGATGGATCAATTGAATTATATAGGACTGATCCTGGTACATATACATCAATGACAAAACTAACTTCATTTAAATATAACAATAGGTTTTACTTTTGGTTTTTAAATGGATACTTATATTTCCCAAAATTAGAATGGGATGCAGTTAGAGTAGAAGGAGCCTTTGAAGGAAGTATAGCTCCGTTTCTTTGTGAAGATGATCCTGCTAAATGTTCTTTAAGACAGGATGAACAAACTGGTATTCCTGAATATTTGTATGCTGAAGTAGAGCAAATGGTTATACAAGAGTTAACTACTACTATGAAAGTACCTGCAAATGGTGCAGATGATAATCAAAATGTTCTTAGATAATGGATCAGAATTATACACTTAAATATAGAACCTATGATCAACTTATAGAAGATGTTTCAGTTGATATGACAGGGATTGCTTTAGAAAATAAAATAGAGCCCCAGCAGTTAATTAAAATAGCTAGAAAAGTAAATTATGATTTAGGTTTAAGAATTAATCAAACTAAAGAAGTTATATTAGACGTATGTCATGGAAAAGTTAAATTACCTGATGACTTTGATACTTTTAATTTAGCATATATTTGTGGAGACTTTATTAAAACTGTAGGATATGACATAGGAGGAACTAATATACAAGAGGTTCCTTATACAGAAACTCCTGCATCTACAGATCCATGTGCAGCTCCTACTGTAAACTGTTCTGCTTGTAACTCAAATCCTTGTCAAGCTACCGCTGCCGGATGTCTTCCATCTAATGTAGATTTAAACAAGTCAGTTGGAGTATATGGAGATACTTGTATTAAACCAAGAGTATTTACAAATTGTAAGAATGATAAGTATGAACTTATACAAATTGTAGCTGGAGGTAATGCATATGTTTCTAGAAATCTTTTACCATTAAGAATGAGATCTAGTAGAAGAATTGAAGCTGAATGTCCTAATCTATATGTAAGTACTACAAATGAAGGATGGATAAGAGATGGTTTTTTATTTACCAGTTTCACTACTGGAAAAGTTTATTTAAATTATCAGGGAGAAATGGAAGATGAACATGGTAATCTATTAGTTCCTGACCACCCACTATTAAATGAGTATTATGAATATGCTATTAAATCTAGAATACTAGAAAACTTATATATTAATGGAGAAGATGTAGCTCAAAGAATGCAATTTATAGAACAAAAGTTAAGACCTGCAAGAAATAATGCATTAAGTGTGGTAAATATGCCTAACTTTAAAGAGCTTCAAGATTTGCATTGGGCTAACAGAAAAGCTATGTATTCAAGATATTATGATATGTTTAAAAGCTAATACTGATTTGACATGGCAAAGAAACGGCTTCCTAACACTTCTAATGTAAAAACTCATAGTTTTGTAAAAGGTCTTAATAAAGATTCTGACTTTACTTATGTGCAGGATGGTATGTGGACACATGCACGTAATGCAACTAATAATACTATTGAAGGAAATCAAGGTACTATATCTAATGCTTCTTCAAATCAGTTATGTGCTACAGCAGGTGCTTTTATGCCTTCTAATTTTGGAGATAGGAAGATAATAGGTACAATACATTTATTTGCTGATAAATGGATAATTTATACAGTTGGTCATAATGCTACTGATACAGCAACAATGTCTGAAATAGGATTGTTAGAAGAAGACTCCTGTACTTACAGAACTATTGTTCAAGATGCATGTTTAAACTTTGATAAAAGATATCTTATAGATGGAGCCTCTAAAGAAATGGAAGACTGCTCCTGGCAAGTATACTGGTGTGATAATAAAAACCCTGATAGATTTTTAAATGTTGGAGATCCTGAAACTTGGCCTGATAGTACTTATAGTTTTATTGGACAAGGTAATATAAATTATTATACTAATGGTACTAATGATATTCTTTGGCCGGGTGTAACATGGAAACAAGATTGTAGTAATACAGGTGGTAATTGTATAGTATGTACAGATCTAAATCAATTAGATTGTGAAAAAATAAGATTAACTAGCTTAGTGCAAACTCCTTGTGTTGAAGTAACACCAGGTCAATCAGGAGGAACTATAAATAATGGTAGTTATTCTGCTGCAATAGCTTATACTATTAAAGGTCAAAAAGTAACTGATTACTTTTCCCCTAGTAATATTCAGCCTGTATGGCACGAGGATAATGGTAAAAATTCATTAGAGATTAAAATAGAAGCTGATACTGAAAATTTTGATGAGTTTCAAATAGCTTTAATTCAAACAGTAAATTCAATCTCAACTGCAGTTATATTAGGTTTATATTCTAGTAGTACATCTAGAATTACTTTAGATGGTCTTCAAGGAGATTTTCAAGCTGAAACATTTTTTAATCTTAATTTAATATCTGATGTATATGAAAAATCTAAACAGATTGAAAATGTAAATAGTTATTTATTAAGAGTAGCTCCTACTACATATTTTGATTTTAACTATCAACCTTTAGCTAATTTAATTAGAGCTCAATGGGTTTCTGTAGAATACCCAGCAGAATATTATATTAATGGAGGACATAAAACAAGTTATTTAAGAGATGAAGTTTATGCATTTTTTATAAGATGGGTATATGATACAGGTTATAAATCTCCTTCATTTCATATTCCTGGAAGAGCTCCCTCTGATTTTAAAATACCAACTAGTGGTAGTGTAGTTCCTGAAGATAATAGTGATGCAGTTTATAATGATATTAATACATTATATACAGGAGATCATATTTTTGAAACTTATAATACAGCTTCATTATCAACATTACCTGGTGGTGTATCAACAACACTAGATGATGGAGGTAAAATTATTGCTTCAGGTAATATGGGATACTGGCAGTCAACAGAAAGATATGACGATAAAAAACCTGAAGTTTGGAATTCATCTTCACACTGTTGGACAAACAGTACACTTGATGAAAATGATTTATGTGGTAAGTATATTAGACATCATAAGTTTCCTGATAATACATTAAGTAATGAGACTATGCATTTTAAACCTAATCCTACTTCTTCTACAATTGTAGATGAGGCTAAGATTAGATTAATGGGTGTTATTTTTAAAAACATACCTTTACCAAAAGATAACTTAGGTAAAGATATACCTGGTATAGTTGGTTATGAAATACTAAGAGGATCAAGACAAGGTAATAAATCTATAGTTGCAAAAGGAATGATTAACAACTATAGAACATTTGAGTTTAAAGGAACAAGTAAAAAAGGTAAAACAGGTTTGTATGCAAATCATCCTTTTAATACTATAAAGCCTTGGGGTAATACAAATGATCCTTCAGACTACAATTATAACTTACAAGATCCTTATATAACTCAGCAAGAAAAAGATGATGTTCCAGTAGAGCAAAAAATACCTTCTGATATTATATCTTTTCATTCACCGGATACAATGTTTAGAGTTCCTTATTTATCTACTAGTGAGTTAAAACTTTATGGTGTAATTAAAGGATTTTCAAATCAAAGTTTTCATGAACCTAATCAGCATCCTAAGTTTAAGTTAGTAGATAACTGGGCTTTAGTTACAATGATCACATCAGGTTTAATACAGGCTATTATATCAATGGTGCCTAAGAGTACTTATAATGCACCTCAAGTAGTTGGTGCGGGTTCTGTAGTTGATGCAGCTGCTCCTGGAGTAGGTACAGCTGGTAACGCAGTACTTCAAACAGGTATTGAAACTTATAATGCAGCTATGGATGTATATTTTGGAACTGGTGGTCCTGCATTAGATGTTGTCTTAGGACTAGTTGGTGGTTATGGAGCTACTGCGGCTTCTGGTCTTGAAACAGGTATTTTACTTCCTGCTTTTGCGACAGCTGTGGCAGCAGGAGGAACATCACCAAGTGCTGGATATTATACAATGGAGTTTCCGGATTATTATTATTTAGATCCTATAACTAGAGTAGCAAACGGATTAAGTCAACTAGCTTTTTATTTTTCAGAAGGGTCTGCTTCAACATTAAGACTTATAAAAGCAATATTACCATTTAGACAATATGCATTACAAATGATGTCTCACGGTTTATATAGTAATATGACAAGTGTTAATGTAACAAATCCTCAAAGGTTTAAAGTTCCTGATGCTTTTTATATTAAAAATAATATTCAAAACTTACCAAGATACCAAAATAATTTAGGGTCAGATTTTTCATATCAGATAAATAATTTAAAGAGAAATAGAAATGTTACTCTTAGAACAGAAGCTGGACCTGTAGGACATAGTATAAGTAGTATAGGACCAACACTTCTAGACGAAGATAAATCATTGGTTACTTTAGGAACACTTGTACAAAACGGTACACCTCCCATTCCTGCTCCAAACACTCTTTCTGGAGATATACCTAGATTTGATGATCCTACTAATCCAGAGTTTTCTTTACCTATTGCTAGTTATTACGGAGGAATTAAATTTAGACTTAAGAATCAGTATGGCAAATTAGATTCTATATTACAAACAGTTATTACACCTTGTGAACAAAAAGACTTTAGATATGCTCCAACAGGACCTATATGTGATACTAATGGTAGAGAAGAAGAATTATATCTAAATACTATTTCTCACTCTCCTGTACTATTTGGTGGAGATACATATATAAATAGATATACTGAAAAAAATACAATGTTATTTTTTAATCAGTGGTTATTTAATTTTCCAGATGGACAACAGTATAACTATATGCTAGATCAAATGATTCCTGAACCTAAGTTTCATTGTAATAGTCAAAGTTATGATGTATCTAATTTAATTAATGAAATTAATATATTTGGTGCTGTTCCCGGAAATAACCAAGGTACTGTACCAGGACAAGGACCTTTACCTACAGATTTTTATAATTTAGATCATAGAAAATATAAATATAAAACTAATAGCAAAGGATCTTATCCTGGAGTTTTTGGAGTTAAAGAATCATTCTTTTATTTAGCAGATTCTGCAATTAGAGATTTTTATGTAGAGAGTGATGTTCTAATAGACTTTAGAGAAAATGCTCCAATAGATATTGCTGCTAAACATTATGACCCTTATAGATTTACAGATTTCTATTCTATGTTTGATATGAATCCAAAAATTATAACGGCAGATAATGTATATAATTATGACTATTCTTTAAGTATTACTAAAAGTATAAATCAAAAAGTTTCTGCTGGAGCAATGCAAAGTAGAAATTATGATCCTAATGTTGCTAGTTTATGTTACACAACATATCCTAATAGAATAATTTATTCTCTACCTCAAATAAATACATTATCATATAAAGATTCTTGGAGAATATTTTTACTAGATAATTTAGTAAACTTAAGTGGAGCAATTAGTGGAGTAAAACAATTTGGTAGAAGCGGTATATTTATTACATTTAATAATCAAAGTCCTATAATGTATCAAGGAGTAGATACATTAAAAACAGATGCAAGTAGAAAACTTACTATTGGAGATGGTGGATTATTTTCTCAAGCTGCACAAAAAATATCTTCTGCAGAAGCTCCTTATGAATATGGATCATGTCAAGATAATAGATCTATAAGTGCTTCTCCAGGTGGCTTTTATTATATATCACAAAACCAAGGTAAAATATTTTCTTATGCTAATGGGTTAAATGAAATATCTCAAAATGGAATGAAGTGGTGGTTTGATACTTTCTTACCATATCAACTATTACAAGATTTTCCAGATTATCCTTACTTAGATAATCCAGTGTGTGGTATTGGATGTCAGACTCTTTTTGATAATGATAATATATTATTATACTTTGCTAAGAAAGACTATAAGCTTAAGTCAGAATACGTAGGACAAGTGACTTATGATTCAGCAAAAGATATATTCATTATAAAAGATAGAAGAGCTTCTGAGTTTAAGCTAGGAGATCCTGAAATTTTTGATGATGCCTCATGGACTATAAGTTTTGACCCCAAGTCTAAGTTCTTTATATCATTTCATGATTGGCATCCGGATTTAGTTCTACCTGGAAAGAATAGTTGGATTACAACAAAGAATAATCAGTTATGGAAACATAATGATAAGTGTAATGATTATTGTAAATACTATGGTAGAAACTATCCTTTTGAATTAGAAATACCTGCATCAACGGGACAGAATGTAACTACTTTAAAAAGTGTAGAGTATTTACTAGAGTCTTATAAAAGAGCAGAGTTTAATTGTTTTGATCAGTTTCATGTATTAGATTTTAATTTTGATGAAGCAGTTATTTATAATTCAGAACAAGTATCTGGTTATTTGAATTTAAATTTGATGCCTAAGAATGATATTTTATTGTCTTTACAATATCCAAAATATAATACATCTAATCCTTCTTACGATATATTATTTTCAAAAGAAGAAAACAAATATAGATTTAACCAGTTCTGGGATATTACTAAAGATAGAGGAGAGTTCCCTATAGGAGCAGGTTACCCACCAACAGCTTCTGTAATCCCAGGAAGTACTATATTAGATGGTAACTATAATGAAAGACACATATGGATAACTAAACCTAATGGATATGTAAGAGAACTAAATACTGCAAATCTAGATTATCAAAAATCTCAAGAGCAACGTAAAAGATTCAGACATTATGCTAACTTTATAAGTTTAAAAAGAAACATTTCAGGTCCTGTTAATATGGTTGTTAAAATGATTAATACGAAATCTCAAATATCTCAAAGGTAATGAAAAAGAAATTTAGTCAACATATAAGAAAAGGTTTACCAGGAGGAGCAAATGAAATTAATAAGTTTACTCAAGGTGTGATTTCTACAGAAGGTTATAGAAGTAATAGTCCTGATAAAGATAATCCAGTTAATGTAATTAACTCAAGTAGTATAACAATGACAGAGGGTGATGGGAAACCTTTGAAAAAAGGACCTTTATTTGGTATAGATAATTTAGGTAATAGACAGTTAATGATGCCTGGTTTTGATTATCAATTTCCGGGAAGTCAAGTTGCTGAAATACCATTAGATAATTTAAAAGAACAACTTAATCCTGTTAGACCAAGAACACTAGGACCAGATTCTTGGGCCTTTCTTGCTTCTCAGCAAGCTAAAGGTAATATTGTTGGAGGAGCAGGAATTAATTTTCCAAGAGGTTTAGCTTTTAATGCTACAGGTGTATTACCTGTAACTCCGGATCCTGTATTTAAAGGGGTTGGTTCATTAGGTCTTAATCAACAATTTGGTAATTTAAATTTAGGTGCAAAAATTAAAAGTCCTATTTTAAGAGATTATGATACTAGAAAACTTAAATTTAATCCTGAAGTTTCTTTATCAGGAAGATATACTATTCCTTATACAGATAAGAAAAAACTTTCTGGACCTCTATTAGAAGAAGGAGGTTATGTAGAAGCAGAACTATCTGATAAAGAAATAGAAATGTATAAAAGAGGTGGTTATATAGTAGAAGAGTTACCTTCATATCAAGATCAAGGTGAAGTTAAACCCGGAACCAGAATAATAGATGTTGTACCAGTACTTGAAACAGGAAACTGTCCTGATGGTTATGAATATTCTTCTGAACGTAAAGCATGTGTTAAAAAAGAAATAACTCTTCCTCAAACAACTATATATGGTAAAGAAGGAAAAAAGAAACAACGTAAGCTTTTAGATAACTTTCAACTAGCTCAAGCAGCATTTAAAAAGTGGCATAAAGATGCAGGTTTTGGAAATTTAATTCTTAAAGGAAGACGAGATAAAGATGATATAAAAAGTTTAAAAGGTTATGTTGATGATTATAAAGAAGAGTTAAGGAAAACAAAAGAACAATATAAACCTGCAAGTTCTGCGTTAAGAGTTTTAAAGGAAAACTATCCAAAAGAATGGAAGAAGTTAAAATTAAAACATGTCTTTGATCCACAGTCTGTAGAACAATTAAGAAAGTTATACAAAGAAGGTAAAATAAGCGATAGTGCTTTTAGATGGTACTATGATAGTTTTGGAAAAGGTTTTGATCAAAATGTAGCTAAAGGTACAGGACCTGATGCTACATATAGTGCTAAAGAAACAGAAGATAATTGGATGCATGACGCACAAGGATTTACTGATATGTTAGGTACTGGTGTAAATACTTTAATGTTAACTCTAGGTGCTGGCGCAGGTTTAAGTGGAGGAGGAGGAGCAGCGCTTGGAAGACTTACTAGCTCAGGTCTGAGAGGAGCTGGTACTCTACTAAAAAATCCTTGGGTACAACGTGGTATAACAGGATATGGTCTTGCACAAGTTCCAAGATACGCTACAGGAGCTTATGATGCTTATAAAAAAGATGATTGGGGAGGAGTGGGTGAAAATGTAGCAGGTGCAGCTATTAGTCTTGCTCCTGGTGCTATATTTAAAAATACTGGAAAAGTACTTACAGGTACAGGTAAGACGCTAGCAAGAGCCTTTGGAAAAGAAGCTGGTGCAGCAACTAAATATGCAGGTAATTTGATCAGTAGTCCTTTAAGAAGAATACCTGGATATAGTAATTTTGCTTCAGGCGTTTCAAAGTTTTCAAATAAAACTAGGTCAGTACCAGGACTTCCTAATGTTAACTATAATTTAAAATTTATAGATGATGCTATTGGTGCAGGAGCACCTAAGCCTACATGGAATCCTCTTACAGGAGGAAAAAATATTCTAGGTAGTATGTATACAACTGGAAAAGCTCTTGCATTACCTACTACAGCTCTTACAGTAGGAAGTACAGTAGGATCTGGATCAAATCTAAATTTAGATCAGATAGGAACAGCTGCTTCAAAAAGTCTTGATATTGTTAATCCTATAAGTAAACTAAAAGGTTTAAGTTTTGTAGCCAATAATCCACTTGTAGAAAAGTATGGTTTAAAAGGTCTTCACTGGTTAGGACGAGAAGGTAAAGACATATATAAAGGTGCTACTAAACAGTTTCAAGGAGATACAGATGCCGCAATTACTAAATATTTACAAGCTATTGCAGGAAGTAAAAACTTAGCTGAATATGTTTTAAAAAATAATAAGAGAGCAGTTACAGATTATGTTCATGATGTTAGATTAAATCCTAATTTTGAAAATATACTTAATCCTATAACTAAACCATTAAACGAATTCTTGAATCCATTAAATAAGCCATTTAGATATGACTTAAAACAACAACTTCCTTCAATTCAAAGAGATCCTAGTGGTAGAGTTATTGATTCTGAGATTCAGACAACAGAACGAATGATGGATATTGATGCACCCAAAAAAATAATTATGGCAGGAAATTATGGTTTTGATAATGATAAATTTAAACTTAATAGTGGTACTAATTCAAGATTAGAAGAAGGTGGTGTAGTAGAAACAGAACTTACACAAAGAGAAATAGACATGTTAAGAATGGGTGGATATATAGTAGAAGAAATATAAACATTATATGTTTAAACAATAAATTAAATTTTAGTATATTTAATATATAAGCTAAGTTATGACAAAGAAAAAAGTTAGGATATATAAAGCACCAAATGGTAAAGGTGAATATAAAAGTAAATTAAAAAACTTTTTATATATAGCACAGCAAGGAACTGCTGTTCAAGGTCAACAATTATCAAAATCTGCTGAAAATCAGTTATTACAATATATAACTGATTCAATAGAACTTGAAGGTACTGAAGTTGAAGTAATTTATCAAAGTTTATTAGAGCAGGGAATAGCTCCTCAGCAAGCTCAATTTTATATTGGAGTTGCTATGGAAGATATTAATCTAACTAGAGCAAAAAATAAAGATGATGAAGAAACTTCTCAAGTAGATGAAACTGCACAAATGATTCAGGCTCAATTAGATGAAGAAGAAAGACTTAATGAGGAAGCTATGGATAAAGCTCAAACTGAAGAGCTTGCTAAAAGACTTGAAGAAGAAAGACAAGTTGCTATGCAACAAGAAACAGAAATGGCTAATGAATTATTCTTTGATGATGAAGAAGAAAATGTTGAACAACGTCCAGAAGGTCCTTTGCAAGAAGATGGTTCATTTAAGTTAGGTGGTGAAAAAGAATATGTAAAAAAAGGTTTAAAGAATTTTGTATATAAACCTGGAGGAGAAGAAATAAATAACCAAACACCTGGAGATGTAAATCAAGAAGTTGGTAAAAGAGAAATTCAAAGAAACAATCTTGTTAATTATTCTCAAAGCAATGTTGCAAAGAAACAAGAAGAAGAAAGATTAAAAGCTGAATATGCTAATATGATTGCTGCACAAGAACAGCAAATGTATAATCCTCCTATGGGAGAAGAAATTATTGATATAACAAATATGCAAGAAGGTATGGAATATGCAAGATTAGGTAGTGCAGGAAGTCAACGTAGAATGTTAAGAAAAGCTATGAAACCTGTAAGGAAAATGATGAGGCGTGGTATGATGCCAGGAGTTACACATATGGATGTAAGAAAGAGTGGTATCTTTGGACCAAAAGAATATAGTCTTGACTTTGATCCTAACGTGTATGCTCAAATGATGGCTCCTTATTTTACTCAACTTGCTGGTATGATGGGAGGAATGAGTGGAGGTTTTCCAGGATTTCAATCACGTAAGATTACAAAAAGATATCCTATAATAGATGCAGCTAAAACTGTTAATAAAGAAAATACTAAAAGTGATAAAGAACTTGAAGAAGGATACATGAGTGAGGATCCTATGCCAATGGAAACTAAAAGAAATTATTTGACAAGAACTGGTAGAGGTGATCAAATAAAATTCTTTTCAGAAGAAGATTTAGAATCTACATGGGATGATCAGTATATTGACCCTACTAATAGAGGAGATGCTAATGCTGATGCTGATGGTCAAACTGGACAATGGGTCATGAGAGAAAAAGAATTAAGTGAAATATTAAGTGAGCCAGGAGCAGTTGATCTTCCTGAAGGTTTAACTCAAGAAGAAGTAAATCAAGGTGCAGAAGAAGTACTTGAACTAATGAAAGATTATCAATCTCAAACAGGAGGTTTTGCTGATTCATCTAATCCTGACCTAACTAAATTTGTATATGGTGGTGATGAAGATATGTATAAAGAAGGAGGTTTTCCTGATTTAACAGGTGATGGTAAAGTTACTCAAGCTGATATCTTAAAAGGTAGAGGTGTATATGAATATGGTGGTGAAATGGAAGATATTCCTATGGCACAAAGAGGTCTTTTTGGTAGAGGCATTGGAAATTTATTTAGTAATATAAATCCTATATCCCGTTTTGCTGGATACAGACCAACTAGTGGATACTATAATAGAGGTACTGGTATGCCGTTTGCTATGCCAGCTGGAGTAAATCCTTATATAAAAAATGTAGATGTAACTAAATCAAATATATTTGGTAGACCTAAAAGATATAGTATAACATATGGTTATGGTAATAATACTGGTTCTGCACCTAGACAAGAAATTAAATTAAATGACTCTCAAGATGCAACTGTTGATGCAACTGTTGATGCGCCAGAAGAAGTTGATAATAGATCTAGATTTGAAAAAAGAACTGATAGATTAATAAATAGAAAACAAAGAAGACAGGATAGAAGAGAAGCTAGAAAAGAAAGAAGAGAGGATAGAAAGGATGATAGGTATAATAGAAGAGATGAAAGAAAGTATGAAAGAAATAGAAGAAGATCTATAAGACAAGGAATGGGAGATCCAGGATCTTATGCGGATGATCAAGCAGTTAGACTAGAACTTGAGAGACAAGAACAAGAAGCTATAGATAACTACACAGATCCTATTATAGGAGCTGAAGAAGAGGCAACTTTATTAGCAGATCCACCTGCTTCTGAGTTTGTAGACCCTATGCCAGATGCTCAAATTATTCCTGAAGCAATGCCTACAAATCCTGCAACTGAAGCTCAACGTAATGTTACTTTTACAGGAACAACAATTCCTCAAGGTTCTAGAAGATCTGACTTTACAGAAGGAGTTAATCCTAGTATATATAATATGGATAACTATCAAAATAGAGTTTATGACTATGATGCTTCTACACCTGAAAATCCTGCACCACGTCTTATGGGTGATGATAATATTACATTTAGTCCAACAGGAACAAATAGACCTACATTACAAAATAGAAATCCTGAACTACAAAGATTTACTAATCAAAGAGGTGCTCCTAGCAACATTACACAAATGGGTCTTATGGAACAAGGTGTAAATGCAGCAATGGATTACTATAAAAATAATCCTAATATGAGACCTGTTCCTAGTAATACTACACAACTTGGACTTATAGAACAAGGAATTAATGCAGCTCAACAATTTAAAAAAGGTGAGCCTCTTTTTGCTACAGAACAGCCTGATTGGGCTAAAGCTTATGGAGGCCCAATAGTTGGAGATGAAGTTGAGATGACTGAAGAAGAACTTGAAAGATTTATACTAGGTGGAGGAGTAGTTGAATACATATAAACTAATATTATGAATAAGCGTAAAGTAAGAATAAAAAAATTACCAAATAATAAACGTAAAGTAAGAATAGTAAAATATCCTTCTACAGATTATACTTTACCTAATAGTGTTGGATATGCTGGAGCAGTGTATCCTGTATTTGCTTATGGAGGTTATTTACCTATACACCAAACTCAAGGAGTAGTAGGAGGTGTAAATACTCCTCATGATAAAAGTATAGTAGGAGCACTAACAGGTAACTTAGGTAATCCAATAGATATTCAAGCTCAAGATAATATTACATTTAATCCTACTGGTACTGGTATGCCTACTAATCCTTATGAGGCTGCTGATCCGTATATGACTAACGTACAAGTTAGTGAATCTGCAATTGATGAACAAGAAAAAAATACAGAAGCTAAAGAAAGTGGTGAGTATACTCAAGACTTTAGAGCTGTGAGAAATTTTGATGGAGATGCTTATAATTTACAAGTAAATAGATTTAAAAATATTGGATCAGGAGTGAAAGAAAGAAAAGAACTAGGTGAAATTATGGAAGCATTTAATGCTGGTAATTATGATAGATCTAGTAGAGATGAGGGTTCTGATACTTTAGATCCAGGAGATTATCAAAGTAATACTGGTGATTTTAGACTAGCTGATAAAGGTCCTAAGTCTCTTGGTAGATATGTAAAAGGACAAATGGGAGGATCTTTACCTAAAGCTCAAACTGGTCTTCAAGGTAAAGCAAAAAAGAAATATGATCAAGGAGTAGTTACCCGTACTAAGGATAAGTCAAGAGTTAAGGATATGACTAAGCTAGAAGGTACAGACAATGTTTACTATAGTGGTAAAGAAGGTACAAGTAGAGAAATTAAAAGAAGTTCTGGGACTTCTAAATTTCAAGGAACAGATGCTCAGTACTCTAAAAACATTTGTGAGGCCATGAAGAATGGTGTTTATAAAGGTGTATCTGCTGAGGAAATGGCTAAGAAAGGAAAGATAAGTACAGGACGTATTGCAGAATTTAAAGCTTGTGAAAATATAGAACCGGATAAAGTTGATGTTGTTGAAATATTTGAAGAAGAAGTAACAACTGATGATACTCCAAAAACTACTGAAAACTGTAATTGTCCTAATGATGCAGAAGGTGAAGCAACAGGTACTATAGTTACTAAAGAAGATGGTACTCAAGAATGTGAATGTGAAGAAACTACAACAGAAGGAATGGCTCAACCTAAACAGCCTGGTGAAGCAGGTTATCTTTTACAAGATAGTATGGGTACAACTAGAGCTGCTATTGATAGGAGTAAACTTAAAACATTCTTACCTGCAATGAATCAGGTAGATCTTGAAGAAAAAGAAGCTGTCTTTTTAGATCCTTTAGCTGCACAACGTGCAAATCAAGCTGCAGCACAAGCAACACAAAATGTAATAGGTAGTCAAGCAGGTAATAATACTAGCAGATTAATTGCTGCACAAGCTGCTGCTGCGGATACTGCTGCTAAAATTGATGCTGATATAGCAAATAAAAATGTTCAAATAGCAGGTAATATTGGAGCAGATAATGTTGACACTAGAAATAAAGAGCAACTGTTGAATGCTCAAAATAGACAAAAGTATATGGATGATTATACTAGAGCAATGCAAGCAGGAATTAATGCGGACATAGCTTATAGTGGTGCATTAACAGCTAAGCAACAACAGGCTTTAGAAAGAAAGTGGAAGATTGATGCAATGAATCAACAAAATGAACAGTTCAATATGGACCCTGTTAGTGGTGGAAGAATCTATGCTACTGGTGTAGAAAGAGCTCCTTCTCCTGAGAGACCAACTGATTTAACACAGTCATTAGAAAAATATAATAAGTATGTAGACGATGATGCTGCAGTTAAACTTGCTATTTATGAAGATAAGAAAAGAGCTGGTCAACAAGGATATGGTGGAGCTGATCTTTCTGGATTAATGAGTCTTTACGGTAGGCAAAAAGGTGGTCCAATAATTTTTGCAGAAGGTGGTGAAAATCCTAATCCTTATGGAGCAGATGTATATAAAAATATAGAATTAATATACCCGGATGGACATATTGAGACACAAAGCATGAATGAAAAAATGTTTAAGTCAGGTTATATTGATTATAAACATCCTGTTAAGAAAAATTTTGCAGATGGTACTACTAAGACTCAGTATAGATATAATCCAGAAGGAGGCTTTGGTCTTCCAAGAGTAAACTATAAAGATACTTCTTTTGTACAACAAGGTGGGCCAATATATGAACATGGTGGCCCACATAAAACTCCATTTGGTACTACCAATGTAAATCAAATACTTCCTCCTGGATATTCTGATTATTATAATGGAGGTGATGTTATACCTAATGCTAGTCAAACTACTAGAACTATAGGAGCTGTTCCAAGAGAAGATGCTAACCTAGAGGCTGAAGGTGGAGAAGTTGTTTATGGAGATATTAATGGAGACACTTTTCCTGAAGTTAATACTATAGTAGGTCCTAGACATGCTCAAGGTGGAGTTCCTTTAAATCTTCCAGATGATACATTTATATTTAGTGATTATAAAACAGGAGGTATGAAAATATCAGATCCTGAAATATTAAAAATGTTTGGTAAATCAGGAAAAAAGAAAAAAGGTAGCCGTAAAAAACCTGGTTATACTCCTGCTCAATTAGCTAAACAATATGATATTAATAAGTATAGAGCTATACTTGAAGATCCTAACTCAGATAATATTAGTAGAAGAACAGCTGAGCTAATGATTGAAAACTACAATATGAAGTTAGGAGGTTTAGCAATTGCTCAAGAATCATCAAAAGGTTTTCCACAGGGTATACCTATGGTAGCTAGGCCATATATGGAAGCTAATGGTATTTCTGAAGAAGATCTTATACCACCTCCACCACAACAAATGGCTATGCAAGGAGGACAGATGATGCCTCAGCAACCAATGACTGGTGCACCAGAAATGCCTCAAGAAATGCCTCAACAAGGTATGATGAGATATGGAGGATGGCGTTATTAAACTTATAATGTTTATTAAACTTATAAAATTTTAATATATTTATAACATAAGAAAAGATTAACAATGGCAACGTATTTACAGGGTGTAACAGATTTTATTCCGCAGTATCAACCATATACTCCGGATTTAAACTTTTTTGATAATGTTTTAAAAACAAAACAAAATCAATATGATAGTAACTGGAAACAGTTAAATAAAATCTATGGTCAATATTATTATGCTGATTTAACTAGAGATGGTAACATTAAAAAGAAAGATGAATTAGTTAAAAATATTGACTTTAATCTAAGAAGAATATCTGGTATGGATTTATCATTACAAAGTAATGTTGACCAAGCTGTTCAGGTATTTACTCCTTTCTATGAAGATACTTCTCTTATGAAAGACATGGCTTGGACAAAAAACTGGAACTCAGAAAATGGTAGAGCTGAAAGTTTAAGAACTGCATATAATCCTGAAAAAAGAAAAGAGTACTGGAATACTGGACAGAAATATTTACAATATAAAAGAGAAGAATTTAAAAATGCTTCTGATGAGGTAGCAATGAACATGGCTTCACCTGTATATACTCCTTATCTAAATGTTCAAGATGAAGCTAGAAAGATTGCTAAAGAAGCAGGTCTTTCTATGGAAACTTTTAAGTTTAGTAAAGATGGTAGATTTATTATTACTACTAAAAACGGTCAACAGTTACAAAGACCATTATCAATGTTATTTGAAAACTCATTAGGTAATGATCCCCGTGTACAAGAGATTTATAAAACTCAATCTTATGTTAACCGTAAAGATTATGCTAAAGGAAATGCTGCTGAATTTGGTGGAGATGAGGCTGCCGCAGAAATGAAGTACTTAGAAAATAACTATAACGTACTAAAAAGAAATCAACAAAAATATTATAACTCTCTTGTTACTACAGAGAATGAATATGATAAAGCAATTGCTGATCTTCAACAAAAAGTTAAAGCTAATAAAGCTAGTCCTAAAGAAGTTATTAAGTTACAAGATTTAGAATATAATAGAAAAGTAAATAATGATGCTAAGACTAGAATTGAAAAAGAATATGAAGATTTTAAAAATGGTTCTAGTACAGCAACTACAACATCAGGATTTCAGAATCCTTATGCAGATATAAACACATTAAGATTTAAAGTAGATGCCGGTGTTGCTTCATCATTAATGAGAAAAGATTTAGGAGAAGCTGCTCAAATACATTCTATGAAAGGAATGAGACAAACTATTAAGCAAAATCCTTATGAAGTTCTACGTCAACAGCATGCAAACAGCATGGCTCAAATAAGTGCAAGAGGAAGAATACAAAGAGAAAACATTAAGTTTAATAATGACAGAAAAGATGAAAGAGCAAATAGAAAGTTTTTATTAGATAATAATATAATTGAACCTGTTGTAAAAAAATATAAAATAATTAGAGGTAAAGATGGACAACCACGTAAAATTTATGAAGGTCAATCTTATGAAGGAATAGATTATAAAGGATTTCCTTCATCAGAACAAGTTGGAATAGAGGGTTATAAACCTGTTAAAGATGATGTGTATGTAAAAAAAGGATTAAAAGGTACTACATTTAAAGACAAATCTCAAGCAGGACTTAAAATGGAACAAACAGCGGATGCACAAAAGACAACTGTTTTAGATCCATTGTATAAACAAATGGATCAATTATTAACCAATAAATTGCCTGGGCTTTCTGCAAATAATAAAATGTCTCAAGAAGAGTATAAAAAAATAACAGAAGGAGCTGACATAGGTAAATTATTAGAACAAAAAACGGATGCATCTTATGAACAATTATCTAGAATATTTAATAATGTTAATAATTGGAATTCTAAAAATGGCGATATTTTAGGAACAGATTTATTTAATAATCCAACTGCTATTAAAATTTCTGCATCTGAAGATATAAGAAATACTATTCATGATCATTATGCAAAATTCGCTAATAGTGGTGAGGTAAAAACTTTATTTAATAATTTAGCTCCTGAAGCAATTGAAGCAATTAAAATAGGAGATAGAGATTTATTTGAATCTTATGTAAATTTAGGAGCTAAAGGAGTTAGTGTAAATGGTAGAGACAATGTATCAATAGTAAAAGAAATGTCTGGCGCTCCTACCTGGCTAGGAGGAGATGGCAGAAAAGAAAGAACTTTTGTAAGACTAGAGGACGTAAAGGAGGCTGGAGGTTATGGTATGTTTAATATTCCTCTAGATGTAGATGCATTTGAATATTACAGTGACATATATAAAGATCTTACTGAAAAAAATCATGCTGAGGCAGCAATGTTACCTATATTTAGTAATCAAGGACAATACTCTGATCCTAACAGTTTATTTTCAGAAGGAATGAGTGTAATACCTGTTAGAGGAAGTGGTTATGGTGAGGGTGCAAGAGCTTTTAACGGTTTTGTAAAAAATGATTGGACTAACTTTGATAATGCTAACTGGAAATTTTCTATAAATGGTGAGGATTCAAAAAGTTATAGAGACTTTAGCCCTAGTCAAAAGTTTAGTGATCTTAATAAAGGTATGGCTATAACTAATGCATTTATTGATTATCAAAAGAAAAAGAAAGTTGATTTTGAATTTGGATTTAATCCTATTGTAGAAGGATCTGCTTTAAGAGAAGGTGTTAATTTACAAATGGATCCTGAATTTATTAAGTCCATTACAGCTTCAAATAAAGAAGGAGATAATGGTATAATAACTCAAGCAGAAGCAAAACAACTATTAGCAAATGGTTTAAGTATATCTGCACCAAGTAATACATTTAGTAATGATCTTGCACTAGGAACTAAAGTAGATCCTGTAGATTTTGCCATAAGAACAGCAGGACCTGAAGGAATAACTTTTGCTGCAGATAATGGTGAAGGAACAATTAACTATAAATATAATGATAAAACAAAAGTTTATAGTTCAAGTGCTGTATATAATGTTTTTGATCCTGAAAACTTAGGTTATGAAACATATCGTTATGAACAAACATATAATGCTGGAGACTTTGAGTATGACTACAATCAATTTTTACTAACTGCTGATCAGTATGAAGATAGAAATAAAACTCTTTTTAATACTGTACTTACATCAGATAACGGTGAACTTTTACATGGAGGAAAGACTCCTAGAGAAGCTATGAGTCAAGGAAACTATGATGATATGAGATTTTATTTAAATGAATTTAAATATACAGATGAGGGTAGATTATATTGGAACTATGATCAAAATGTACTAAATCCTACAAAAGTAAAAACTTATGGAGATCAGGAGTTTCAAGATAGTGGTAGATATTCACGTCCATCTCAATTAATGATAGCTGGTGATAATCTTGATGATATGAGAAATATAATGAGACAACAAGAAAGAACATTACCTCCAGGTGCAGAAATGTATGATAGAGCAGCTTATTATCAAGAAGGAGGAACTGTAGGAGATAGAATCTATGAAACAGATGTTATTGCCAATGTTACTTATGATAACTTATTAAAATAAAAAACATGGCTGAAGAAACACCTATAAGTCCATTAGATCCTCTTGGTCCAGAATTTGGAGGAATAGAGCCGCCAAAATTAGATGCTCAAAGCTATGAACCATTTGAAGGAGATAGATTAGTAGATCCTAATCCTATCATACCTGATATGACTTTACCTCAAGTAAATACACAAACTTATGGTCCGGGTTATCCTCCTAATAAACCACCTCAGAAAAGAGGAGGTATAAAATCTATTTCAGAAATAAGAAAAGAATCAGCAGCTATAGGTGAAGTAGCAGCTGCTAGAATGAGTACAAAAAATAATCCAAATACTTATTCTCAAATATATTCTTATAAGGATAGTCCTTCTAATGGAGACGCTTTCTATAAGCGTTATCTTGCATTGGGAGAAGAAGAAGTTCAAGAGTTAGGATTTACTCCTTTCCGTGATAATGAAGGTCTTTATGCAGAACACGGTAGTAAAGCGGCCCAATGGGGTAGAATGTTAGATCAGTGGGGAAACATGTGGTCAGATGCCTTTGTAAGTGGACCTAAAAGTTTATATAGAGGTTTAGTACAAGGTGATTGGGGTTCAGATACTGAAGCTGCAAGAAGAATGGAAGAATATAACGCTATTGGTCAAATAAATACTGGCGGGTGGGATGCAGGTACATGGAATGGTATTCATGATTTTATAGGAAATAGTACACTATCTTCAGCTTATACTATTGGTATTGCATCTGAAATATTACTAGAAGAGCTAGCTATTATGGCAGCAACTCCTTTTACATCAGGGGCTTCTCAGCTTGGACAAATTAATGTAGCAAAAAATTTAGGAAGACTTTTTAGAGGAACAAAAGTTGCAAATTTAAGTAATAATGTAAGAAAACTAAATAATGCTGTATCAGCTAATAAGTATTGGCAAGCAACTAAAACTGTAAGAGACTTTATTAATCCTTTAGAAAATACACTGAAAGCTGCACGTTCTATAAAGAAAGCAGATAACTTAACTGATTTAGCTAAGATAAGTAGAACAGCTGGAGGATTTTATAGAGATGTTAGAAATATTAACGCAAGTTTAGCAGAAGCTAGACTAGAAGGAGGTAGTACAGAGAACGCAACTTATGATAAACTTTATAATGACTATTGGTTTGCTAACGGAGAAACTCCACCTGATGATATGCAAGCTGACTTTGTTAAACAATCAAAGCAAGCAGGTATAGAAGCTATGCAATGGAACTTTGGACTTATATATGCAACTAACAAAATGGTATTTCCTAATTTATTTAGATCTGGTACAGGATTAAAAGGTATAGTAGGAAATAAAATAGATGATATTATTAATCTTAAAGATGGAAAACTACTCTTTAAACAAGCAGGTAAAGCTGGTGCAAAAGCATCATATCAATATTTACCTAATGGTTTTAGAAGTACTATAAAATCATTTGCTAGAGATCCTCTAAGAAAATCTCTTGTAGGAGCAGCATCATATTTTAGAGCAAATGTAATGGAAGGTTTTCAAGAAGTTGGTCAAGAAACAATATCTAGCGCTCTTCAAAATTATTATGTAGATAGTTTTAAATCTCAACGTAAATCACAATTTGATACCGGTAAAGGTATTGCTGATGCTTTAACTAAAACTGAATACTTTAAAGATGCAATGACTGATCAATTTAGTGCACAAGGTTTTGAAACATTTGCATCAGGTTTTTTCATGGGTACTTTTGGAAAAGCTTTCAATGCTGGTACAGGAGCATTAGGAATTGGTTATAAAAAGTATTTATCTGGGAATAGAGCAGAGTATAATGACTATGTTGAAAAGAGAGCTAACTACGGAAATAGAGCAGCTCAACATCTTACTGCACTAGCTGCTAATCCTGATGTCTTTTTTAATGCTAAAGCATTTAATTTTACAACTCAAGCAAAAGCGGCTCAAGCTCTCAAAGGAGAGAAAAATACTATGACTGTACAGGATGTTATGAATGATGCTTTTACTCAGCATATTCAAACAACTTTAAGCGAAGGAACCTTGCCTGTATTTTTAGATCATTTAAAAGGATTTCAAGATACAAGTGTTGAAGAATTTGAAGATGCTTTTGGATTTGAAAGAGGTACTGGTGAGCAATACCAAGCACGTATACCTGAAATAATTAAGAAGGCTGAAAGAATGAACTCCAGAAATAAATATATGCGGGAGCGCTTTCAAAATAGACCAAGAGCTTTACTAAAAAATTATAAAGAAGGTAGTCCTGAATACAGGGAGTTACAAATTTTAGCAAAGTCTTGGGATGATGCTTTAGATATGTCAGTCATATTAAATGAAAATTATGATCAGGCTCTTGAGAGAATGCAAAAGATAGAAAAGTCTGTAGTTTCTGATGGACCTGTTAAGAACATGACTTCTTCTCAAGCAAATGTTTTACTTCAAGATGGTATCAGATTATCTGAAATAAATTTATTAAAGAATGAAATAGAAGCTTTAAAAGAAACTAAAACAGAAGATGGTAAGAAACTATTAAAGCAAAAACAAGATTCATTAGAAATACTAGAAGAGTTTCAACAAGCTAAAAAAGAATATGATGAAGCTTTACGTGAAACAGGTGATCCTGAAGAAGTAGGAAGAAAACAAAATGAAGCAAAGGAACGCTTAAGAGGCGTATACAAAAAATACTTAGAAGATGTTGCAGACGGTGATATTGTATTTAATGAGAAAGCTGATGATGCTTTTGATAAAATAGTTGACTATTATACTCTTGATGAAACCGGTAGAAAGATGGCAGAAGCTGTTAATCTATTACATGATCCTGAATTTTTCTTAGAACAAGTTGAAAGAAACAAAGTATGGATGACTGATATGTATAACAATAGAGCTGAATACTATGAACAAGAAGTAAAGAGAGCTCTTGATGCTAATGTCTATAATACTTTATTAAATACCTTATGGGATAATGGATATGGTTTAGAATTAAAGGATGTTAAAAATTTTATGGAAAATGATGTAGACCCTCCATATTTTATTGATGTTCAACGTAAACAAATTATACCTAAAGGAACAGATACCTATAATAGATTAATGCAAGTTCTTTATGCAGCCAAAGCTTTAACAAAAGATAATGAAACTCAAAATCAAAAGTATAGTCGTAGATTACAACAGGAACTTGATGCTTTAAATAAACAAGAGCAAGATGAATTAGCTAGACTTCCCAGAACAGTTAAAGAATCTTTAGCTTTAGAAATTAATCCTGATCCTAATACTACAAGTTTTAATATTTCAAAAATAAAAAACTTAACTGTTGATGGTGATAGAATAGAAGCTGTTGTTTCTCAAGATAAAAAATCAAGAAAAGTTACATATGTAAATAAAGAAGGTAAACTTTTTGAAGGAGCAGAGTTAATTGACAATGAAGATTTAGGATATACTAAAGCTCTTGTTTATAGATTTAAAGAAGACTATGAGAATCCTAAAGATGCCCAAGACATAATGGCAAAATATGAAACTCTTAGAGAAGAAGCTATTGAAAAGTATGGTGATATTAAACAAGAAGTAGATCCTGAGATAGCTAGTTTCTTTAGTCAACCTACTGCTGCTAAATTAAAAGAAATTGATCCTAACTTGTATCAAGGTTTAGTTGAAATTTATCAAAAAAATAATCCAGAAGCTTTTGACTTTATTGAAAGTGAGGACCAATTAGATAATGCGCTTGATTCTTTCTTAGCTCAAGAAATAAATACTAACTCCGATATTAAAAATTTATTAAAAGACTTAGTAGCTGAAATGGATAATGTTTCAGAACAAGTAATAATAGATAGTCCTTTTGATAGAGTAGATTTGTTTGAAGGATATTTTGTTGATGCAGCAAGTTCTACTGATTTCAAAAATTATGAAAATGATATACAAAAATTAATTGACCTTGGACAAAAATTAGATAGTGAAAATGCTACTTGGAATGTAGCAAGAAGTATTGCTGTTGTTGACGGTAGAGAAATAGTAGAAATTGAAACATCTACTGGTGATAAATTTTTAATGTATAAATCTACAGGTGAAGGAACAGGTATTCAATCTAAAGGTGAATGGGTTCCTATTGCAGGATTTGCAAAAAATGGATGGTTTGTAAAATCATTATATGATGCTTCTACAGGAGAGTTTGGACCAACCCTTCCTGTAACAGATGTTAATAATCCTAAGTTTAATAAGTGGGGATCAAAAACATTTAAGCAGATTGCAGATGCTTTAACTGAAAAAGGAGCTCAAGCAGAACAATCTACTGTAGAAAAAACTATAGCTTCTGTAGAAAAGATTTCAAACAAGTTTGCAGAGCAATACAAAGAAGAAAAGAAAGATGATACAGGTTTAACTGCTAATGAAAAAGCTTTTCAAGCTAAAAATTTAGAAACTCTAGGTAAAAGAATAGATCTTTTAAATCAACAACAAGAGATTACATCTAGAGATATAACTCAAATAGAAGATACTTTAGCTTACTTAAATGAATTGTTGGATACAACTGTAGATTTAACTAAGAATCAAATGCAAGATCTTATTAATAAGATAGAAAATCTTGATAAGGTTACTGCAGATTTAATTAAATCTAATCAAAAGAAAAGAGCAGAAAAAGTAGGAGAAAGAATTCCTGAACTAAGAAGTCAAATAAGAACTGAGTTTACTACAGCAAATGATATTCTTGATAGAATAAATGAACTTAAAGAAGAATCTAAACAACTTGAACTAATAAAAGAAGATTTAAAAAAGCAAGCTGACTACTATACAAACTTACTTAAAGATCCTTCTATGAAGACTTTTGGTAAAGCTGAAATTGAATCTAAAATTAAAAAGGTAAAAGGTAAGATATCTACTATAGAAAAACTTATAAGAGCTGTTAAGAATGCTATATCTAAATCCATAGCTTATTTAAAAGAGTATGTAGGTATATGGAATAAAGCTGATAAAGCTTATAGAAGTGTTAAACAAAAAGCTGGAATAAGTGCTCCTACTATAATAGATCCTAAAACAGGTTTAACTAAAATAAATCCAGAGTCTGATATTAGTGTTCCTGAGACAAGAGCAGAATTAAAAAAGTTAGAATCTGATGTACTGGAAAGTATAGAAGATATAGAAATGTTAGAAGGAGTAAAAGAAATTGAAGATAATAGACTTAATCAATTACAAAAAGCTTTAAGAAAGTATGATGATCAATTAAGATATCTTAATGATTTATTAGTTCCTGTAAAAAAAGATAAGGTATCTGATAAAGTAAAAAGTGAAAATTTACAACAAAAGATAAATAAATCTAAACCAAAAGTTTCAGTTACTGAAAAAGCTAGTGAGAAAATACAAAAGAAAAAAGAAGAAATTACAGAAAAAATTAAACAAGTCTTTAAACCTCAACAAAGAAGAACAGATGTAAAAGAACCAAATATTACTAGTGTAAAACTAGCTAATAATAAAACTTTATCTGATTTAAATATTAATCAATTAAAACAAGTTGAAAATCAATTAGTTAAAAAGATTGAGGATGCTAAAAAAGCAGAAGAAAAAAGTGGAGCAGATACAAGCAGAAGTGCTTTTCTTGAAAATGATTTAAATAGACTTAGAGAATATATTAAAGAAGTTAGAACTCCAGCTGAAGTAAAAACAGCTCCTGTTAAAACTAAATCTAAAGGAACTACTCAACAAGTTAAAGATATAGCTCTTACTCCAGAGTTTAAAGAAACTATTAGACAGATTCAAGCTAATAAAAACTTTGTTAAGCTTGATAAAAATGGTGAGTTTTATATTAATGAAAAAACTAATAAGAAACTTAAAAGAGTTAGTAATATAATATCTGTTAAACCTGAAGATAGTAAATTACTTAAATCTGCTCAAACTATTGGAACTAAAGTAGATGAATTAGTAAGAGACTTTTTTGCAGGAAATCTTAAGCAGAACTTAGCTGATTATAAGTTAACTGATAATGTTCAAGTTGTTGAAGATTTTCTTAAACAATTAGAAAATACCGCTTTATATAAAAAGATTAAAGATGGTTCTGAGATTATGCTAGCAAATGATATAGTTGTTTATAATGATGATCTAGGTGTTGCTGGAACAGTTGATTTACTTACCTATGATAAAAATGGAAATGTCCGTATCTATGATATGAAGACAATGAGAGGAGATAACTTTACTGAAAAGTATAAAGGAGATACTAAGAATAAATATGAAAGCACAAAGTTTGGTAAGTCTAAAAAGCAAAAGCATGCTGAGCAGTTATCTATGTATAGAATATTACTAAATAATACGCATGGTTTAAGAGCTAATACTTTAGGGGTTATGCCTATATCTATTATGTATAAAGAAGGTGATACTCAAACTTCTCAATTACAGTTAATGAAAGGACAGGGCTTTGCTCCGGTTGCTATAAGACAAGCTAAGTTAACTGATCCAAGAAAAATAGATACTTTAGTTAGAGAAAGAAAAGATCTTACTGGAAAAGATTTAAAAGAAATTAATAATTTTAAAAATGATATTGTAAAAGCTAATGCTGAAAGACTAGATGAATTAGAATTAGAATTAGCTATGGATGCTGATGTTAGTGTTGCTGGTTTAGAAGCTTTACAAGAACTTATTAATCAAAGACGTGAGGATTTAAGTAGTGCTCCTATATATGATATAGCAGATGCTCCTCCTGTTATAGGTAAGCCGGGGATGAAGTTTGCTGTTGTAAATCAAACTAGAATAAATCCTGCCGATGATAAGAGTGCTATATTAGATAAAAATGATGTAGTAACTTGGGTTAAATCAGATGCTAAATCTATTACATTAAGAAAGGATGAAAATGGGAAAAGTACAGAATATAATGTTAACTTTGATGAGATCAAAAATTATATAAACGTGGAAGAATTAAATAAAGCAAATGCTCAAGAAGTAGAGGTAAAAGTTAAACCTGCAGAAATTAATAACTCTAATAATAATCAAGAAAATATACAAAGTATGATTTCTGATCCTAAACAAATGGCAAAAATAGCTGAAGAAGGTAAAAACAAAACTGCTGCAGAAATAGCAGCTGAATTATTTAATGAGGAAAGCGATTGTAAGTAAAAAAATATAGTTATGAAACTAGCTTGTGCACCAAGTGTAAAGAGAATAAAATCTCTTATACAATATATACAAAAAGGTATAGATGAAAAAGGTCAAGATATTAACCTTAATAGAACTATGCAGTTTATTTTTGATGGTAGAAAGGCAGCTCAAGATAAAACAAATGAAAATCTTCCTGATAATCAAAAGCTTGATTCTAATATAGTAGCTGCTGAGTTAGTAAAGCATGTTCCGTTTATTGCGGTCAATGAATTGATGAGAAGAAATGTACAAACTAATAAAATACAAGACTTTTATAATGCTCATGTTCTTTTTAATAATCCTAAAACAGGTTTAGAAAATATTATAAAACAATTTACTATTGACGTAAATAGAGCAAAAGCTGCTGTACAAACTAATAATAAAGCTGCAAATAAAGAATCTCAGAATAGTACAGATAAAGCAAATGAAAAAGTAGATGTAACTCCTCCTGTAAGATTAAAAACATTTTCTCCACTAACCGGAACTATTACACCTTTTGTTAAGATAAATCCTAATAACAATCAAGTTACTATTGAGAAAGAAGATAAGAATAAAACAACTATAATAAATACATTAAATGCTTTAAGTTTAGAAAATCAAAAGGGAAATGGTTTATATGATTTTATATATCAAGGTACTAGACTAAAACTTAAAGCTGTTAACTTAAATAAATTTAATAATCAAAAAGATTTTGTAGCTGATAAAAAATACTTAGATGAATTAGATAGTACTACAAGACAAGAAGTATTACGTTCAAGAAAATTAGTAGGTTCTAAAAAAAATGTTGAAGGAGTTCTTCAAGAAAATGATAGAGCTATATTAGTGGTTACTGATCAATACGGTTATCCTGTTAGATTTAGTGAGGAGGGTAATATATCTAGGGATGGTACAGGACAAATTGTATATCAATTTTTAAGAAGTGTAAAGAATGGAAAAGTTACTGATATATATGGTAGAGAAGAACAAATAGCTGATCCTTTAATAGTTTCTGAATCATTAGGTATAACATTTGAAGAAGCTAAAAAAAGAATAGATAAAGAAATTTCTGTACTAGAAAAGTTAAATGAAAGAGTAGTAAAAAATAAAGAAGATGTTATTTTAGATATAACAGGTTTAACTGAAGGAGTTTCTTCTACTCTAAGTGGTAAAAAAATTAAGATAAATAATCTAGAAGTTTTACCAGGAATGACTGAAGCAAAAGCAAAAGGAATTGTTAAGTCAATAGAAATATCTCCAAATGATGCTATAGGTATTAGATCAGGTTTTCCTTTTGTAATGATTAATGGTAATCCATATGCAGTAGATAGACCAACAATTGAAAAAGAACTTGCAACAGAAATAGCAGAAGTCTTAACTAAAGATATACCTACTTCTGAAAGAGTTGATTTTATAGATCAATTCTTACCTATTGCAAGCGCTAATGAATATGCAAAAGGAAGAAGAAGTTATAAATTAAATGCATCTGATAATGGTTCACTTTATTTTGAATTAAGAAATGGTGAAGTAATTAATTTATCCCCAAATAAACTATCTGATATAACTCAACAAGATAAAGATACTATTGTAGAAGCTTTAACTACTGGTTGGGAAAATAGAGGTGTAGGTAGCCCAATGAACTATAATAAGAAATTACTTAGTGAAAATAGTTATAATAGGTATGATGTTGAAACGGGTAAGTTTAAAAGAGACCAAGATTATATTGAATTTTTAGGATCTCAAAATGCTGATATAACATTGAGTGATTTGGATGCAGGGTTTTATAATCAGCTTATTCAATTTGGTGATCCAGATAGTCAGATAAGTAAAGATGTAAATAAAGCTAATCAGAAAAGAGATACTAGAAGTACTAGAAAAAGAACTAAAGATAATTTAGTTGAATTTTTCCAAAACAATGAAGATACTAAAACTATACCTGTTAAAGTATCTTCACTGACTCAAGCAATGGCAAGACAAGATCAAAGAATGGCTTTAGAGAATCCTCTTACTGGTCCAATGTTGTCTACTGTTGTCCGAGATGTTAATACTCTTGTAGGAGTAGAAACAGGAGACACTGTTGAATTAAAAATAGTAACAGAAGAAGATCCTGATTTTTATCCAGATACCGTTGGTGTTTATTTTAAAGGAAATAAAATAGCTGTGATAGCTGAAACTGATTTTGATAATGCTGCTGAAAAAGAAGCTTATTTAAAAAATCAAAAAGAAGAAGAAAAAACTATAACTAAAAATTTAAATAATGAGTATATAAGTAATACTTTATTATCTAAAACAAGTAGTTCAAATACTAATGCTGCTAATACATTTAAGTCAGGTAAACATTTTAGAAAAGGTTACTCTTTAGATAAAGTTACTGAAAAACAAATTAGTGATGCTAAAAAGTGGTGGAAGAATTCTCCTTTAAGTAAGTACATTGAGTTTGATCCAATAGTTAATACTGTTAACTCAGATCAATTTGCAAGTTTTGTTATAAATGCTGCAGCTTTAGTTGACCCTAGTGCACCGTTAGCAAAAGTAGGATTGACAACTAAAGGTACAGAAGTTGATTTATATCATGAAGCATGGCATGGATTTACACAATTATTTTTAACTCAGAAACAAAAAGATGAGTTATATGCTGAGGTTAAAAAATTACCTAAGTATAAGAATAAATCTTCATTTGAAATAGAAGAAGCTTTAGCTGAAGATTTTAGAAGCTATGCTAAGAATTCTAAAATAAAAAAAGGTAGACCTAAGCGTAATACAATATTTAGAAAGATCTTAAACTTTATAAATAAATTACTTAATAAACTTCCTGGTATTAAAATAAATAGTACAGATGCTAACATTGATGTATTAAGTATACCTAGTGTAAAAGAGTTATATGATAATCTTTATCTTGCTAGTTCTGATCCTAAGTATGCAGAACAAATAATGAATAACTATACTCCTCTTGTACAGAATACTTATTGGTATGAATTAAATAGAGGTATAAGAAGAACAGATAATGCTAAGTTTGATGCACTAAATGATTTTGATTCTAATAAAATTGTCAATATAATTGATAGTGTTATTTCTGATATATCAAATGAAATAAACTATGATAGACTTACTACTAATTCTGCTAATCCTAAAGCTGGAACTTTAGGTGTTATCTTAAATAAATCTGCCCGTAAAGAAACATATGATATTGTATTAGAAAGATTTGAAAATAAATTAGATGACTATTACAAAGAGTTAGATAAGATATCTAACATGCCTTCATTTAATGATATTAAAACTCTTAGTGATATTAAAAAAAATGCAGCTGGTGTACTTAAAGGAGCTGAAGGAGTTAATGATAAATATATTTTTACTAGAGCTCAAGTTAATTCATTTGAAAATTTAAATGCTGATATAGAAAAGGGGGAAAGAATATTAGGTTCAAATTTTAGAGGGGTAGATATTATTAGTGATTACTATACGCATACTGATGCTAAAATAAAAAATAGACCTGTTGAAATAATTGTAGTTAATAAAATAGAAGATGCTGAAAGACAGTTATACAATTATAAAAGAGTAGGAGATGAAAGTTATGTAGGAGTTACGGATATAAAACCTATACCTACTACACAGCTTACGTCTGAACAATCTAAAATTTTAGATAACATTAGAATGTTTCAAGCAGCTATAGCTAACTGGGGTGATGAAAACTCTGGTGTTATCAAGTATCATAGAAATAAAAGTAGATACTCTATGATTAATAAGGCTTATGATCTTACTAATACTGCTTTAATAGAAGAACAACAAGAGATGGATGAGATACTTAATCCAGAAGAAAAAGACTCTAGTATTGTTCCTGATAAAAGTATAGGTAAAAAATCTTTACTACAGTTAGCTGAGAAAGAAGCTTCATATATTATAGGAAGTTTACATAAAGTAGATATTAATGGTAATGCTGTATTTAATGAACAAGGTTTTAGAGAACTTGCAGACTTTAATGAAACTTTTAATGTAATAGCTAACCTTATACAAGGTGTTAAAGATCCGGTAAAAGCTTATAACATATTAAAGGAAGCATCAAAAGATTTTCCTGTATTAAAAGAACTTATACAATTAAAGTTAACTGATCCTTCATTACCAATTAATCATGAGTATGACTTTGATATAGTTAGTGCATTCTTTCATACATTTAAAAAACCAAAGATTGATTATTTACAATTAACTGCGTTTGAAGAAGATGGTAAATATAATCTAGCAGTTACTCAATCTGATTTAGATGTAGACGGTATATTAAGAGAATATAGAGAAGGGTTTGATGCTCAACCTGAAGGTAAATATGTTAGTAAAACAATTGATAATCAATCAGTTCTTAAACTACAAGATGTTGTAAAAGATTTTACAGATTCTAAAGGAAGACTTAAGAAAGATAAAAGTGTTGAATTTTTAAATGCTTTAGGTATTAATGTAGATAACATTAAAAGAATAAGAGAAGCATTTGATAAAGATGCTGTTCAATTCTATGGATTAAATTATATTCATGCTATTACAAAAGGATTTGCAGAGATTCAACAAGCAGATCCTAATAATCCATCTGTTTCTGTTTTACAAAAACAATATGCAGAAGAGTTTGTAAAGAGTCCTGCAAAAGTTTTAGCTAAAAAGATTCCTGCTAAAATAATTACTAATCCTCTATTTAAAGGTAAACCTATAAATCAATATACTCAAGTAAAACGTATTGCAAACTTGCAAGCAAAGTATGGAGCTATTACTAAAAATACTGGTATACTAGATGCAAAAGGAAACTTAATATTTAATGTTATTCAAGATAGTTCTGCTACTTATTTAGTAGATGATGTTAATTCAATGGATAATCTATCTAATGCTTGGTTAAACAGACAAAAAAGTAATACTCCAAATGAATTTGTTTATTTAAGTAAGTTTAATCCAGAAAAAAATACTTTTACAAAAGAATCTATTTTATTAAATAGCGTATTCCGTATTAAAGATGGAGGTAATTATAATAAAAGAAAAGATGATATAGTATTAGATCTGTTTGCTACTTCAGGTGTAAATGTATCTGACAGTACTAAAGCAAGTAATAATACTACTAGTCTATATAGGAATGATAAATTTTCACAAGAGTTTCATACATTTCTTTTAGACGGTGTAAAAGAATTTATAAGACATGGTGAAAAGAAATCTGCATTTGGATTAAGAGTTTTAGACTCAGGGTCAAATACAGGAAGTATAGTAAGACCTCAAAGACCGGATGGTAAAGACTATGATAAAAATTTATATGTTGATGTAGATATGTTTACTCCAGAAGGAGGAGGTTCTGATTATGCAATAAACAATATGATACTCCCCTATTTACGTTCTGAGTTTACTAGGATAAAAAGATTTGGTGAGAATAGAGCTGCTTATTCACAGCTTACTAGTTATAATAAAGAATTATTTAATGGAAGAAAAGCAGGAGAATCATTTACTATGTTTGATGGAATGCTTAGAGATACCACTAAGAATGAGTTATATGCATTACCTATATCTTCTTCAGTTGATGTCATTGATTACTTAACTAAAAATAAACCTGAACTAAAAGAAAAAGTAGTAAAAGAAATAAAAGAGTATTTTGAAAAAGAAGTAAGCAAGACAAAAGAGTATGCTTTTGATAATAGTAATTATGTAGATGATGCACTAATAAAGAAATTAAATTTACCTGAGTTAGTTACTGAAGGAAAGACAGAGAATGAAATTGAACTTTTAAAAGCAGAGAGAAAAACTTTAGAAGTTAATTCACTTTTAAAGGCATATGAGTATAATTCTTTTATTCACAATTTTGAAACAATAAATCTTATATACGGAGATCCTTTACAGTTTAACTATGTAAAAGAAGATATTACTAAACGTATTGGTGCTTCTGTAGGTGGTGGTAATAATATGATATTAGCACAAAACGCAATTAATTGGATTAATAAACAATGGGTAGGTAATAGAGATACTTATGCTTCTATAAATAAAAAGCCTGAATTAACTTATGGTCAAACATTCAATACAGATGTTATAGAAGATTCTATAAAAGATAGTCTTTATTTACCTATTATAGAAAAAGCAGCTAAAGAAAAGTTTGCAAAAGAGTTTCCAAAAGGAACTAAAAAAGAATTAGATGATTATGTTAAATCTATTACAGATGGTTATAAAGATATGGAAGAATCAGATGGTGGAGGTTATATATCATTTGATGCTTATAGAATGTTTAAAAAAGCTTCAAACAAGTGGAGTGAAAATCAAGAAGACTTATATCAAAAACTAATAAAAGGTGAAAAGGTAGATGCAGAAGATGTTGTTGATTTCTTTCCTATATATAAATTAGCTTACTATGGCGATATAGCAAACGCTCCAGTAACTGCTACTGCAATGCATAAGTTTGCACTTACACCTCTTATTCCTGGTGTAATATCTCCTGTTCTTACTGATCTGCATAATGCAATGATGGATGAAGGATTGCATTATGTTACTTATGGAACAGGTTCTAAGATAACTGCTTTAACTAGAGAACCTGGAAAACTTACAGATATTTTTACTGATAAGACAAGTAGTCAAATAAAAGAAATAACTGAAGAAGATAGACAAAAAGGTAAAAAATTATTTTATCCTAACGTGTTATATACTAAAGGATTAAAAGAAGTAACAGATGTAAATACCTCTTATAAATCATCAGTTACATTTCCAACACAGCAAAGACCAGTTCTTTTAGATGCTCTTGTTTCTGTTGGAGAATTATTAAATGAAGATAATAAACCGCTTCTTGATGAATACTATAAACAAATAAGAGATTATACAAAAGCTAATCAGTTAGAACTTTTAAATGATATAGGTTTTGAAATAGACAAAAACGGAAGATTTATACCTATTGATGGTAATCTTTCTAAGCTTATGTCAGTTATTAAAAAAGAACTTGAAAAGAATGAGGTACCTAAAACTCTTAGAGATTTAGTTGATGTTACAAGAACTACCAAATCAAGAAAGGTTGATTTGTCTATATATCCTAGACCGGATGATATAGAAAAGTTATTAATGACCTTAGTACAAAAGAGATTAGTTAGATATAAAGTTAATGGTGAAGCTTTAGTACAAGGACCTGTAACAATGTGGAAAGACTTGTGGGCAACACAAGAAGTTATAAAAAGTAAAAGTAAGCAAAGAGAATTACTTGGAACAAATGGACTTGTTTTCTATACTCCAGGTAATGCGGCTCATACTGCAATAACTATGCAAGGACCTTTTGTTAATTTATTAAATTTAGAAGATCCTGATTCTCCAGGTTTAACAATAAAAGATACTGGTGATGTAGATAGATTAAATGAATTAATTAAAGATCCTAAATTTAGAGAAGAAAACAGAGAAGCTCTTACAATACTAGGACCTAGAATACCTATTGATTCTGCTAACTCTATAGAAATTTTTGAGGTGTGGCATTTCTTAAAGCCTGGTGGAGGTAATCAAATTATTGTCCCTACAGAAATTGTAGCTAAGGCAGGTTCTGACTTTGATGTTGATAAGTTAAATATGATGTTTCCTCATATAGGTAAAGACGGTAAGATTTTAAAGACTAAGTTTTCTGAAAAAGATTTAATATCTGAAATAGAAAGAGGAGATAAACAGAATACTGTATTAGTTGAAGAGTATAAGAAGGCCAAGTTTAATGAGTTACTTAAAGTAATGAAAGATATACTTTTATTACCTGAGAATTATATTAATCTTATTAAGCCAAATGAAACAACTCTTGTAGAAAATCAAGTAGATTATTTACAAACAGTAGCTGGAGGTTATAGTAGATTTGAAAACTTATATACTAAAGATGAAGGACAAAGAAACATTAAAGGTAAAAAAGCAGTAAGTCCAACTACAACTTTAAGTACATCTTATATTTTAGAAAAACATGATGCAAACTTGACAGGTGCCGGTCCTTTAGGAGTTATTGCATTAGTAAATAAAATGCATAGTTTATATAAGTCAGTAAACTTTATGATGCCTCAAAGTTATCTTGTTGGTAATAAATCTAGAATGATGCATAGATTGTTATTTGACCATAATAAAACTGGTAAAAATATTTCTCTTGCTCATGAATATAATAAAGATAACGCAAGAATATCTGATGTAATATCTCATTTATTAAATGCTTTATTGGATAGAGGAAAACTTCAATACCCTGTTGATTTAAAAGCTACACCTGAAGGAATCAATATGGTTAGTTATTTAATACAAGCAGGAGTTAAACAAGATGAGGTATTCTTATATATGAATCAACCTTTAATTGTTGAATACTTGAATGAGCAAGCAAGATTAAAAGGTGCTTTTGCAAAAATAACTGGAGAAGATACTAACAAGGTACAACAGAAAGCTGCAGAAAATGTATTGAATTCTCACTTTAATGAAAAACAATTAAGTAATATAATAGCTAATGCAAACAGTATTAGAAATGTTAGTAGACTAGATAAGAAAAGACCGTTGCCAAAAATAAATACTATTCTTGAAAAGAATCTACCTTACTCTTCTCTTTATATGACTAATAAGTATTTAAAAAACGGAATTAATAAGGATGTTTTAAAAAAACAAATTGAAGATACTGCTCTAATTACAAGTCCTACAGATTTGGCTTTATTCTTAAGTTATTTAGAGACAGAGAAAGCAATAAAAGGATTACGTACATTACAACCTATCTCTACTCCAGATACAAACTACACAAAAACTCTTCAAGAACTTGATGAGGCTAGACAAGCAAGAGGTAGACTTGCTGGTGAAGGATTAGATATTGAATCTGTAAATAGACTATTAGATGGATCTATACTTACTCCTTTTAAAATTGATAAACTAGCTAACGATATAATATCTCAAGCAATGCCTTTAAGATCTAATCCATATGTAAGAGATTTTATTACAGATCAACTTAAAGATTTTGATACACGTAATGAAATAAAAGCAAGGTTTGGTTCTGATGCGGGTTATGTTAGTAGATTCAGTTCTTCTTTTAATAATGCTATAATAAATTCTTTATTTCA
>CERT01004827.1_pt1 | contig 37648 bp, 42 predicted proteins | sample 530691 | NCBI WGS metagenome assembly CERT01 (sample SAMEA2620861, study PRJEB7988) | marine metagenome | biome: marine biome (ENVO:00000447); feature: surface water layer (ENVO:00002042); material: "saline water (ENVO:00002010), including plankton (ENVO:xxxxxxxx)" | depth 5 m
CTTCAGTAATTGAGTCCACATCAAGATCAATAACGTCGTCTTTATCGTCGTCCCGATAAACTTTGACCGTACCGTTCCTCTGACAGAGCGCATCATATCGTCCCTGGTGCTTGTCGATCTTCCATACAGATCGATACTGACCCGGTACAAGGATAGCAGTTCCGTTTACATTGCTGGGGTTCTCAAGCCAGTAACGTCCAGGCTCAGTAGTGCATTCCCAAGTGCGAACAACCCAACCCTGCTCGTCTTTAAATGCCACACATATACGATCATCAAAGCTATTGGCTTGGTGGTCTTTGCTGCGAATACCAATGATGTTTAAGTTGTATTCACCATTCTCGAAAACGGCGTGTCCAAGGGAATCGACGTAATCAAGAATAAGTGGTCTCATTAGTTACAACTCGCATTAGTGGCGGCGCAAATCTTGGCCTGATTAATGGCTTGTTGCTGCTGAACTTCAAGCATTTTGCCCATAAGTTCTTCCATCTTATCGAGACGCTTTTCTACACCTTCAATCTTCAGATCAACAACTTCTTGTTTGCCTGACTTAGATTCAAGATCATCAACACGTTTTTCTACATCTTCTACATCTTGTGCAGCAGATTCAAATGATGCAAATGATACTCCCGCAGCAAATACTATTGTCATAGCAGGGATGGCAAAGTCTTTAAATGTCATTTTCCTGCTCCAGAACTGTAGTAGTAAGTTGCGCCTAGACTGGCGCTGACTATTCCAACGACGATTAGTGTTTCTATTCTACCAATCCATCGTTGGCTTGCGGGCCTTTCTAAAAAAGGTTTCTGTTTTGTTTCTTCTGCAAGCTTTGTTTTATACCAGTCCAGTTCGCTTATCAACAAGCGTGTATCAATTGCATATCTTTTGTCTACAGCAAGACACCACTGCTCTGTATTGAGCAGGTCTGCATATTGAGAAAGCGGGACAGCTACCGCCGAACAGCGTGCTTGGACAGATGAAGAGGCTATACCGTCCGGCAATAGCTGACCCTGACTAATCGGAAAATTAAGACTGCATTCGCCAGCTACTTTTTGTGGTGGCGGGGGACGCTCTGGCAAAGGGGATAAAGCCAAGGCAGCACCAATCATAAAAAGTAAAATCAACTTCTACTCCTCAAGTCTCCGAGTTTAGCCAAGTCTTCTGCTGCGCTTGAGCCTTCAACAGCAGATTTAACTTTGCTTACCTCCTCCTCCAGGTCGTCATTAATTTGTTCAACAACAACTTCTGTAATGGGATTTTTGGGTGGACTATCTTTTGAAGGTGACTTCTTGTTTTTCCTGAAAATAAAAAGCGCAGCCACAATTGCTGTGACTACGCCTACCAACCATTTCCAAAACGTCTTCACGACTTCTTAGAGATGGCCGACATCGCCTTTTCTGCCGAGTCTCCTGCAATATATGCAAGACTAAGGTACAGCCACTGCTCAGAATCGACCAACCCAGCCATCAGCAAGCAACTACCAAGCACTAAAACGGCAAGACGACGCCATGAAACACGTTTTTGAGAAGAAAATAAAGCATTTAAAAACGACATAACTACCTCAAGTTCCTAAGATTTTTACGACTACCTGGCTTCCAGGTGGTTGGTTTGCATTGCTGTTATCAGACGTAAATGTATATGGGCTAAGAACAGTCCAAAACGAAAGGTTTCCATAAGACAAACCGGTTCCGATAATGTAGCTTTCCTTTTGACCCGCAGCGACCTTTACCATGTCGTATGGGTTTGTCGTACCAGCAGTTGCATCACCAGTGTCAGCAAGTTTTGTATAGACAGGAACATTGTTTTGTCCATTATCTACTTCAATTTGATAGATAATAGTTGCATCTGCACCAGTGACATCATCCTCTGCTGTTGCATTAGAATCATTATCAATGATCAGTTTTGATCCAAGCGGATCAGCAATATTACTTACAGTTACAGCCATGGTTCACCTCAAGAACAAACAACAGTTACGATTACGCCATTAGTGGCAGGAGCATTAGAACTTTTTGGATCGCTATTGCTTCCAGTCCAAAGGTTCAAAGCAATGTTAAACGGCGCACCACCTGGGATTTCAATGCGCTTACTAGTTGTTGCAGGAATAAAAAACTGCCAATCAGCCGCAGTTGTTCCAAGAACAGGCGCTGCACCGTCTGATAATCGAACGTAAACTGGAGACCCAGACTTGTTGTCTGCATCAATAGAGTACCAACGACCAGATGTACCAGTCACATTTTCATTAATGGCAGATGTGGGCGTTTGTTGATTATCAAAATGAACAATTTTGTACGATAAAGCTGCACTACTGAAGCCTGATACCTTAAGAGCCATAATTTAATTCTTCCTTATAATCTAGTAATATTAATAATAATCAGCCGCTTTCGCCGCCGCCAGGGATGTAAGATGGTGCAATACGGTCTCTGGCTTGGTTGATTCTATACCAGACCTTCCAAGTAGCATCAGGGTTATCGATGCTACCTGTGTTGGCTGTTGATCCAAAGTTGCCAGCTAAAAACAAATACACATTGTCTGTTCCTGTGTACTCATGAGTCTGAACATTAGGTCGCGATGCGTCTGCACTATTGCCTGTGCCAGTGATTCGATCATTACTATCGATACAAAAACAATAAAGATGTCGAGTGCTGGGGTTACCGTCAGCGTCACCCTCATCAAGAGGAGCAGAAATATGGGCAAGAATCTTTTCGCAGCTTGCGTTTTGGTCATTAATAGTATGAGCGTCACCACCAACAACGCTACGCAATCCAGCAGAATCATCGTAGTGCATTAAAGGACCAGCACCAGCCCAGTTAATTGCGCTTACAGAGTCTGTGACATCATTGCTTGCAATACCTACCATAACGCCATGATGGTCACATTCATTGTTGCTTACATTACTATTAGCATGCAAAGTTTCCAGCTTGACCATAATGTCTACGCTGAAAAAATCAGACCAAGAAAGGAACTCCCCATCTGGACCAACCAACCTTCGATGGTATCGATAAAGCTGTTGATTAGTATTGTTCCATCGCAAGTTATTATTAGTTTTATTTACCTGTATACGCATACCAGATGTGCTGGTTGAGCAACTAACAAGGGTATTGTTTGGGTCGTACAGGGTCCAACTGCCATCATTGACATCAAGGCTTTGCCACTTACTGATACCCGGTTCAACGCGTCTACCAGAGTTACCTAAGTTTTGGTCTCTGGCAATCGGCCCAGGGATTCGTGTACGTTTACCCATTAGCTTTGGTCGATTCGGTTAACAAAACCGTGAAGAGTGACTGAGGCATTGTCCGAACATATCGCTTTTACTTCAAGACCCGCTCTGAGTATTAGACCAGGAACAACCAGCGATGTCGTCTGGGCGGGGATTTGGACCGCGATCTCATCTTGAACACTTGTCGTACCGCCATAGAGGATGGTTAACAGTCTCTGGGTAGTGGTCGGATTTGAAGCGTAGATAAAAATCTCGTCGATGTCAGTATTACTGCCACCGGTTGTTGCTGTGTGAATTGTGACAGCGTTATTTGAGGCAGTTTGATTGACGAGGATGCCCCTACCGTTTGTGGATCCGCTAAGGACTTCTTTTGACATTGTTGGCATAATTTAATCCTACGAAAAAACTTGAGTGTGAAGAATAAGGTTTAGGTCGTCTACTGCTGTGCCGCCACCTGAAGCATTTTGCCAAGAGATGTCGGTGCCATCGCTAGTAAGGACTTGCCCATTGCTGCCTGGAGCTAACTTCGCTGTCTCGGCACTAGCATTACCGTAGATAATGTTTCCGCGAGCAAGATCCTCGATCTTAGCCACGGTAACTGCATCATCTGAGATGGCATTTGTACCTACTGCGGCCAGTACAAAATCAAGTGTACCGTCGCCATCTTCATAAGTGACCGCGATTCCAGTCTCAGTGTTCGATGAAACCATTGCGCCAACGGTGTCTTGAATAAATTCATCAAGCGCCGTTCCATTGACTGTGATTGCGTCGGCTTCAAGCGTACCGTCAATGTCTGCATCACCACTAATATCCAATGAGGACGCTTCGATTTCACCGCTTGTCTTAAAGATTACGTTGTCGCCACCATCAACCTCAAAGATAATCTGGTTGTCTGTACCAAACTTGATGCGATTGTCTGCGTCTTTACCAATCTCAAGGCTGCTATTTACAATAGAAGTAATGCCTGTTTGTGCGGCATCTACTGTAAATGTAAGATCGTATGGGTCTGCATCTGTGCCGTTATCAGTATCTGTAAAGTTAGTAGTAATACCAGAGCCGATAAACTTTACTTCTTTACCGTTGGATACTGTGACTTCGGTGCCGTCGTCGTCCTCCAGAATCCAGTTATCCATGTTGCCAGCGCCAGATGTCTGGGAATCAACATATGCTTTAATGCTTTGCTGGCTTGCAATACCTGTAGCACTATTGCTTGCCATGTTGTCTTCGTCTAAAAAAGACTTTCCGTCAAGAATATTAAGTTCAGCCGTTGACAGTGTAGCGCCATCCAGAATGCCAATTTCGGTTGCAGTCAATGCCGCAAGTGCAGATGCGCCTCCCGTCTGACAACTCGCTAAAGCCGTCAAATCCGCATCAGCAGCTTGTTTGGCGTCAAGTTGCGTTTGAATCGCACTTGTCACGCCGTCTACATAGTTTAATTCCGTGGTTGTAAGGGTAGCACCGTCAAGGATTTCTAATTCCGTTTCTGTGATAGCCGCCGAACCAATAGTGAAACCGGTTGCAGTAACAGTGCCAGCAGCAGCAACGTTACCGGATGCATCTACAGTCAAACGGTCTGTGTTACCGCCGCAGTCTACCCGTAATTTGTCGGCGCTATGGTCGTAGTAAAGTTGACCAGACGCAGCAGCAGCATTGTCACCAAACTCAATCAAAGCAATGTTGTTTGCCGAACCAACAAACTGCAATGCAGGTCGTGCATCATCTTCGATAATGATTGGGGCGTTGCTTGAGTAAGTGCCACCACTTGATGCATCCCGCTTTGCGTGTATTTCAGCTTCTGCTTGCTCTGTTCCTGCACCAATACGTTCAACGGACACGTTTCCTGGCGTGACTGTAAGATCACCAGTGCTTGCTCCAGTTGCAGAGGTTGTTCCTAAAACAAATTCATCACGGCTTTCATCCCAAACAATTGCCGCGTTTGCACTTGAGCCACGTTCAATAATGATTCCGCAGTCTCCACTTGGCGTGCCTGAAGCCCCGTTCGCCAACTCAAGGAGTTTATCGGATACGACTGCATTTGTTGTTGAAATAGTTGTTGTAGTTCCGGTAACCGTCAGATCACCACTAATCGTGGCATTTCCATCAACGTCAACAGAGATACTGTTATCAAAAACATCAGACATTATCCCCTCCAGTTAATACGAATGTTTGCAGCAGGGCTTCCTGTTGCGTCGTTTACTTTCGCAAGAACATAAAGACTTCCGGTTTTAGAGCCAGAAACACTGGAGTCAAAGTGGTAGTCATTATCGATAGAAAATATCGCAGAACCCTTTGTATTTACTAAACCAGAGCCAATAGCAGATGTAGCTCCTGTTGTTCCAGGTGGAGTAATAGCTGCATTACCTGAAGAATCCCTTGCCAAGAACATCGTTACGCTTGTCGCGCTGCCTTTGGTCGTAAATTCAAACTCGATTGATTGAATATTACAGGTATCTGGAACTCGTTCGGATGATGGTGAATTTAAAAGATCTTCCGTCACCTCAAACACTTGATAAGAGGTTGTTAATGAGGCGGGAGACGTAGAATTGTGATGATACGAATAGGCTGACCTACTCCATGAACGAATACTCACTTTACTGTTCCTTTATATATTCAATGGGAAACTGCCCGGTTACGCCAGCACGTTTAAATGCTTCTTCATACCTCTTCTTCATATCATAATCGAGACGAGCTTTTCTCGCTTCTTTGTTCTCTGCAATAAGCCTGATACCTGTCAAGGCATCTAATATTTTTAATGTATCGCTTAAAGGTTCAAGGCTGTCGGGCTGTAGATACTCTCCCCTGAGTTCAGGATCAAGTCTGTCTAAATATGATGCGTTGTACATCATGGATGCAGCAGAAGCATCTTTTAAAACTCGTGCCCAGGGCAGGTTTTGAAACAAATGATTCGCATGTCCATCAACTCTGATGTCATCCATAAAGTGACCATATCTACTATTGTAGTACTGATGGGCAGTGTATCCAGTCATGTCTTCAAGAGCGCCTGCAATGCCTTGTCCAGCAAGCGGAATATTTCTAACTCCCGACAGAACTTGACCAACAAATCGACCACTGGTCATATCAGAGATTGGCATATCCATGAAAGTGTTTCGCTTGGAAAGCATGCTCTCATACATAAGCTTTGTAAGAAAGTGGGTTTGTCCAAGGAATCTCAATCCCTTTTGTTTCTTATCAAGCCGCTCTTCTGCAAATAAATTCTTAGTTTGTGAAAGCATTTCAAGCTGATCAAATAGGGCTTCTTGTGGAAGACCAAGACCTTCTACATAAAACCCAGGCTTACCGGGTACAGGGAATCGAATGTAGTTCCTCGCATGGTCATCCCTAAATGCCATCGAGTACCTGGAGGAGCTTCTTTCGGGTACGTATGGGGTTCCAGAAATTTCTGCGTTGTATCTTTCAACAATTTCTGGACCACCATGAATCAATAGACGTTGGAACTGAGAGTAGAACACTGGGTTCTTCTGCATCATTTCTAACTGAAGAGCGACGTTCTTTTGAGTCCAAGTAAAGAACGGAAATACAATACGCATCCAATCTTTTTGAACAGAAGTAAGGTCTCGATAGTTGAATAAGAACTTATTTACTTGCTCTGCTGCCGCAGAATAGCTTCTGCCTTGCTTTACGTTGGTCATGAAGTTGATAAGACGAGCTTGATTCTCAACACTTCTACCAATAGCAGAGCCAAGGTTCTTTGGTAATCCAATGGGAAGAACCATGCCTGTCATGAGCCCAGGCAAAGCCATGATAGCGCCATCTTCGATGCCACTGATGTAACGCTTTGCTTTGTTTAGGTTTTTTTCAAGACCAGCAGAGTTGTAGATATTGGCAAGCTTGGTTTCATAAAGGTTTACATCAACATACTGCTGAAGACTTCCTGCAATGACACCGTTTTCTTCTAGAATCTTTAGTGCTTCATCAGCATCTCGAAAGATTCCGTCTCCTAAGTCATACGAAAGGTCACCAGAATCAAGTTGATTTAGTAAGCTTCTTTCTGCTTGGCGTTTCTTGTACCTCCAAGCACTTTCTGCTTTTCCTCTGGGTGCAGACAAGGCTTTCTTAGCAGCAGAAATAGAACCAAATCGATCTCTATAGTGAACTAATGATGAAAGCTGACCAGCATCAAATGCTGTTTTAGGGTTTAAAGAAAGGACACCCGTATCCAGCAGGTTGCTAAACTTGTTTGATAAGTGGTTTCTTGCGTGGAATGCCGCCGCAATGATTGTGACTCGAATCTTCCAGAAATCGTTGAGACGCTTCATTCCTTTGTAAATCTTTCCCTTTTCTCCTACCGGAGCAAAAAGGTCATCGATTGATTGCTTCACTACGCTGGGAACGTATAGGTTCCACATTTCATCAGTTTGATTGTAAAAAGTACGAAGCGCCTCTCCACCATGAACCCTTGTTGGAAGACCGAGGTCATATGCCATGCCATTTAGTTCTTTTGCTACTGCATTCCAGGCATTATTTTCCATCGCTGGTTTCTTTTTACTTAAAATAGCAGCAATCTCATCCGTAGATTTACCCCGCTTCTTAAGTACAGAAGCCATTTTATTTAGCTCTACATTTAGTTCGTCTTGGTATCGAGAAAGAACATTGTAAAGTGGCTCTCCATTTTTGTAGTTGTTTACTCGAATTGTTGAGACAACACTAATGATTTCATCTGCTTGTCTAATGATTGGTGTGTCACGAGTAAACTTGGCAAACTTGTCCTCTCTTTGTGTCTTAGAGTAGGTTGCAGCCTCCTCAAGAACATCATCCATTTGGTTTGGAATAAGGTTTGCTTTTGCCCAATCAGCGGCATTCCCATTAATCAAAAGATCATTGCTTAAAGATTTAGATGCATCTTTAAAAATAGGAACATAGTTCATATCCGCAGCACGCTGCGCTGCTGGAACCATCTCACCTGTTCCAACTGTAGGAATGAGATCATCCAGAATCTTGATCTCCGCTTCAGATGCGCTTGCCCTTACAAGTTTATCTAGTGCCTGTGGGTCCATCTTTTCGATGTCCTCATCAAGAGCCATCTTTCTTCTTTTTGCAATCAACTCAAGAGCATTGTCATATGGGCTCTTTGGCTTGATTGGCTTCAATACCTTTCCAGCTAATAGGCTGTACATAAACTCTTGATTTGAGATTGACTTTGATGCTCTCAGGTATCGAGCAAGAAGCGTATTCGGGGTAATCCCAAGCATTGTTCCGCTTGCATTGGCAGCAGCGTTGATTTCACGCATTGTGCCACGAATAAGTCGCTGCTTTTTCTGGTCCAGCCCTGCACCGAAAGAGCGGTCAAGGCTTTGGTTGTAGGACTTTGGTGCGCCTTTAATCAAAAATGATTCTGTAAGACCATTTGCTAAAATATCTCTGCTAGGAATCGGAGTGTGAGGAACATAGTCAACAACACCCCAAAGCTTGAGCATTTCAACAGGGCTTTTTACGAATGTCATGCCATGTTCAAGGTACATGTTTTCGTAATGCTTAATTAGAGAAAGGAATGCATCCTTTACGGGCTTCAACTCTTCTGGAAGATCTCCCATTCGCTGTCCAGATAAGATCCTGTACCGTTCTTTAAACGCATCATAGGCCGCCTTACCAATACTTTTTTCGTTGATGACTTTGGGTGAGTTTGCAAGCGCAGCATAGGCCGAAAGAAGTGTTTCTTCTTGAGTTAGGTTTTGAGTCAGTTCCTTGAACTCATCCCATACACGAATCTCCCAGTCTTGTAGGTATACTGTTGCCGTTTCCCCTGATTTAACGTCAGGTATCTCAAGCCTTGGGATTTTTTCTGCAAGCTCGGCTTTTAGTGCTGCAAGTTCAGACTTAAGCAGCTTTCGACCAGCCTTTTTAGACTCTTTTAGTGCAGGCTTTAAGCTGTAGTTCCTTCTGTAGGTCATATCGGCCAGCTTTGCGGCCATTTCGTCCTTCATTTTGGCGTAAATCGCATCATCTGGGACATCCAACAACTCATCAAATGCACTACGAATCTTTGCGGTTACTTCTTCAAGCGAACCAGACGACTTCATAGCTGCATCTAGAACGTCCTGTACACGCTCTGACTGCATTTCGTTAGCACGCTTACGGATTACACCCTTAGACAGCGGTGACTCTCCACTACGCTTCACCTTGAGCGACTTTTGGCCAGCACCTAAAGCGTCAAGTCTTGTCTGTGCAGAATATGCAGCCTGACGAGAAGAAATAGTCTTGTTCAACAGAGATGTAATTTCTTCTGCGGTAACGCTACTTGGTATATCAAGAAGAGCACGCTTTTCATCCAACCATTCTGATGCTGTTCTTGAGATTCGTTGGTTGTTTTTAAATATTGCGCCACCATACGTTTCGACCGGGTAGTCAGTTCTTACCCACGTAAACAACTCATCTAAAAATATGTCGGCCTGTTCTACGACCTCATCTGGTGCAGAAATTTGGTAGTGCTTTGCAACAAAATCACGAGTAATGTTTTGAAGATCTTGGAATTTGTTCGATCCAATAGACTCTATAATTTCTCTTGCGTAGTTTAGATCCTCTTTTCCAAGGATTCCTAAACGGAAGTTTTTAATCTCGGTAATCGCGCCTTTCGTTTGGAACTTTTCGAGCCTGATGGCTTCCCTGATTCTGCTTCCTGTATAGTCTCGCTCAACAATGATGTCACCTGTGACAGCATCTCTACGTATTGGTGGGCGCTCCTCGAATTTATTTGCCTTAAGGTTGATCCGATAGGGTCTTGCCCCGAAGACTTCTTCAAAGACGTCGATTGCTTTTTCATTGTAAGACTCCCTAGCGTAAGACATAAGATAGAGAAGACTATCTTTCTGTTTGGCTTTTTTAATTTGCTTGTACTGTCGTTCTGTAATGATGCCGTTATCAAAAGCCTTCTTTAAGGCAGCAAAATCGTCTTGAATATACGCCAAAATCCCTGGCAAGTCATCCATAATTTCTTTAAGAATGGCGTTTGTTTGTTGCTCAAATGGTCCAGCCATCTCTTCTACGGCTTCGACTCTCTCTCCCCATCTTTCTGTGTATTTTCCTGGGGAAAAGTTCCAGCCATCGGCTGGCCTGTCAACAATCCAGAGAGTTCCATTTGGTGTAGCAACGATTCCCCGGCGTGAGTTCATTGCTACTTCACTCAGCAGGTCAGGAAAGCTAAATGCACCGCTTTCAGCAAGACTTTTTGAAATATCTTTTAGTTGCTTTGGAGTAAACAACTTTAATTCTTTGTTTAAACCTTTAAGAAACTCTAAAGCAAAACCAGGCGGATGATTGTGAATTGTAAGAATCTCACCCGAAGCAATTAATTTCTCAAAAACTTCAACATCAATGTTTTCTTTAATGTCTACAGAGCTTTTTTGACCCTTTGATGCTCCAACCATTCGACCGTTTCTAAGATCAAAAACCGCTCCATATTCAATTGGTTTGTTTTCAATGTATTTAACAAACTCAAGTAGGCTCATATCAGCAGTAATGTCGCCAATCTGGGGATGATTTGGATCCCAGTTTGGATGAACTAAATCTTCACCATCTAAGCCTGATCGATATGGCTTTTGCCAATCATGTACTGGTGACTTTCCAGCTTCGATAGACTCTTTTAATATCTTATATTCTCCAAGAATATCTCTTGAAAACAAGATTAAAGATTCTTCTGGAGTCCTTCCATATGCACCAGAAGCAAGCTCAAGGATTTCATCAACCATGGCTCTGTTTCCAGAGAATGCCTCCATCAAGGTGTCATCAATGGCTTGGATTACTTCATCACCAAAGGGTCTTCCGCGAGAAACACTAACGGTTCGGTAGATTACCTCTGCCAGCTTCTTCTCTGAAACAACATTAAACAATTCGTTTTTGCTGGTAAGACGAACATTTAATGCATCAACAATCTGATCCATTGCCATTTTTTGTTGGTTAGTAAATGGCTTGGTTGATTCAAGAACTTGATTGATAATAGCGATTCGTCGAGCGAGATCTTCTGCTGCTTGCTTTTCGCCCTTACCCCATCGAACCATTGCAACTAAAGCTTGTCGAACCTGTTCGATGTCCCTCTTTAGTTCTTTTGCAAGCGAAGCCTCAATAGAAGACCATTCTTTTGTAAGAGCTTTTAGCCATGGCGTTTCATCGATCTTGCCAGCACCGGTCTCAATAAGGTCTGCAACCTCATCCATTAGCTCATTTACGCCAAAGTCATCATCGAGGATTCTTCTTTTTGCGCTCAGGTCTGACAAGGTAAGACCACGCTCTCTATTCAAAGCATTTAATTGTTGTGCTACGTCTGGAGATGTGGGCAGTTTTGATAAACGATTAATCTCTTCATCGATGGACGAAAGCTTTGCTTGAATCTTTGGAATATCCCGCTCTCTTACAGCGGCTTTCCACTCAGCAAGAGCACCACCCTTTCCATCTGAACCTCCAGCCATTGTATACAGGATGTCGATTCGTCGAGTTGCGTCAGCAGAAAGACCGTCTAAAGACCTTAAATACTTTGTGACACTGTTTTGATAGTTTTCCCATAGGTCGGGACGCAATCTTTTCATCCTAACAATGTGTTCTTTAGAGCCAGACATACCCATCATGATGCCTTCTCTTGAACCGTAGTACGCCATTTCAGCCTGAATAGCTTTAGATGCTGTTAGCGCCTGCCAGTGCCTTGTTCCGACCATTCGAGCAAGAAGATCCGCACCACGGTAGGATATAGTTTTTGCTTTAGAAAAACCTTGACCCATTGTCCAAGCAAGCTTTTCACCCGCCGATAAACCAGAAAGGGTATCAACGCCCTGAGATAGGTTGTCAGCAATCTTTTTGTTGATTGAGTTCATACTCAACTTTTCTGTAGATTCAGATACTTTTCTGATTGCTGTTACAAGTTGGTCTTGGCCCTCAAGTGCCTTGTTTATTTTAGAACCAATGGATTGTAGCTGACTAGAAGTTGCAATCGTTCCAGTCTTTGTTCCAAATGGAATGTGCCAAGTTCCAAAAACAGGCAATAAGCTTGCTTCTGTGATTCCAGCTTTTCCTAAGTGCGTTGATGACTCGGCTAGCTCAACAAAAGATCTAAGCTCAGAGGCTGCACCACGGTGAGCGGCAGCGTTAGCTATTCGCTTTTCAGCCATATTAAGTAGCGACTCTTTTGCCTTGTCTGGTCTACCGCTAAATTTATTTAGAGATGCAATATCAGCTTTGATTTCCTCTACTTTTTGCAGTGCTTTTTTGTACTTTGCTTTTACGGCAGGAGTAGACTCTGCGCCTGAGTATTTTTTGGCTATGTTTTGTACAGCTTTTATGTCTTTCTCAAGCTCTTTTCTCAGCCCATCCATTGACCTCTGAAGAGTTGACGGATCATCAGCCATATCAGCAAGCCTAGAGAGCCTTGCAGCCTTTACCATATTAGCTCTGGCTTCTTGTTCGGCTATGTCTGCTGCCTCCCTCATTACGGTTCTGGACTTTGCAGCATCGTCAGCAGAGTCAATGACAGCACTTACAACCGTTTGTGCATGCATCCCGCTTCGACCAGACGCACCAGAGTAGTTGTCTAAGATTTGTGCAGCGCGAGCACCACCCTGGTTGAGATTGTAAGCAGTACCTTTGTATGTGACTTGAATTGCACCTTTTGCAGCACCAACAAACCAGAGAGGATCTGCAATAACTTCCATTGCAAGACCCCAACCCATTCTAGATACTGGACTAGAAAGTTGATCAATCCAATACGTAGAGTCGGTAAAGTTTGCCGCTGTTCCGGTGATAGAGTATCCGCCCGGTGGGCCGCCAAGTTCAATATCGCGTCTTGATTTTGGTGAGTTTGCCTTCAATCTTTGCATTACATCAATCGGAAATGCAATATTGATTAGGTCTTCACCAGTTGCGTTAGAGCCCTCAAGTAGACCGAAAAGCTCAGGCCGCTCAACGAAGTAGCCCTCTCGCTCTATTGCTGCTTTGTACAGCTTACCATCAGCAAATGCTGAGTAGATTGATTTAGCTAATATGTCTATGTCTTCTTTATATTGCTCTTCAGACTGCTCGTTTTCAAACTCTGTTTGTTCATTAAGAAGTCTTGAAACTGTGTCTATTCCAGAAGCAAAACTAGAAAAAACATCTGCTAATGCATCCCCTGAAAAGGTTCCCGTGTCTGGCAGGACTCTTGCGTTATTTTTGTATGTTTTTGTCCAGCTTTCAGATCGTGGAACATCGACCATTTCTACAGTCGGGAGGACAAAGTTTCCTCCAAAAGACAATACCTTGTCTGTGACGTATGACGCCCCTTCTTTTACTGGCTCTGGGGTGTATTCAGAAACAACATCAGCAGCGGCTGAACCGGCTTCTACGGCACCAACAAAGCCTTCTTTAAGTAGGTTTGGAAGTTGTTCTTCTCTTTGAACAGAAACAATGTTGCTTTCTTCTTCAACTCTACTCTGGATGTCATCCTGCATTCTTGGGCTAAACGATTGAGATAATGCAACCTTTGCAGAAATTGGGTCAGTGGCTTTTTTTGCATCGCTCCAGGCGCGAGAGAAGTCTTGCTTGCTTGGTACATATTCATACCGCTCATCGTTTTGATCTTCGGGCTCATCATCATCCCAAAGCCAAGCATAGCCATCATCGTTTTGTTCGGCTTCTTCTACCTCTTCTTCAATAGGATCAACAGATGGAGGCTCAAAAGAAAAACCTTCTGTTTGAGGTGATACCTCTGTAGCCGGTGCAATCGGTGTTTTTTCAGCCATCTGTAATTATCACTTTTTAACAGACTTAATATCTGGGCCAAGTCCGCTGTTTTTAAATCTGTCTGCGGGGGTCTCTCGTTTCTTATTTGGGATTACTTCAACCAATGTTCCGTCTTTTTCCTTCAAAAATGAAGTCATTCCAGCAGCAGTAGCGGTTTCTTTATCCTGTTCGGTCACATTCGGTGATCCGCTGTCACCCTGTATCTGAATTGGTTTTCTTGGCGCTGCTGGCTCATCAGGACTAACGTCGCTTTCCATTAAGCGAGGATCGTCCAATTCAGTTAGCTGGCTGGCTGCATCAGTTGAAAGGTCTACAGTCTCTCTATTTGCCGCTGCTTCTGCTTCACGCGCCTTTTTGGCTTCTTCTTCTGCTTTCAATCTTGCTCGTTCTGCTTCAACTTTTTCTTTTCGTGCATTGGCTTCAGCCTGTTTTTCAGCAGCTATTTCTGCTTCAATCTCTTGTCTGCTTTTTACGCGACCACCGCCAACACTAATATTCGGAGATGTGCGTTTTGTTTGAACTGGAGTTGCGGGCTCGGCATCTAATACGGGCCTCTCTTCTTTTGCTCTCATTTCCGTTGTAAGCCCTGGTAAAACAAACCTACCAGTCTTTTCTTCTTCGGGCGCAGCACCAATACGACGACGGAAACGTTCAGCAGCGCGGGCAACCCGTTCACGTTTTTCTTCTGGAACAGACTGTGCAAAAGCTCGGGCTGTTGATGCAGTTTCTTTAGTTACTTGTTCTCCATCTTCTGCATCCGAAGACGCCCGAACAAAATCATCAAAACTTTCAGGATCAGATCTTAGTGCAATAATTGCTGCATCAAGTTGTTCAGAAGTGTTGCTTCCAGCAAAGTACCTCATAGCTTCTGGCCTGTTGATTCCGAAGCCTACAAGACGCTCTACTGGCTTTGTAAGGTTCTTGCGTCGGAACATGCTCTTAGCATTTGAAGAGCCAGCAACACGCAATCTTTCACGAATAGCGTCTGGACTAAGCAACTGGTCTGCATCGTCTGTTCGACCGATTCTGCTTGCAATGCGGTAGTATTCTCGAAACTCTTCTGGATTATTTCGTAAGTACCGAACAGTTTCCAGGGGGCTGCTTAGACCCATAGCGGCCATATAGTTTTCTGCGTAAGGAATCTCAGCCAGAAATCGGCCAACAGACTCTGACAGTTTATCTGTTGGATTATCGATTTGATCTAAGTATGTCTGAAGACGCTGCTTTGCTACGCTCATTTCTACAGGCGTTTCCATGCTCTGCATCTTTTCTGCAAAGCCATCTGGACCTAAAGCAATAATATCGTCTGTTTGTTGAAACAGATTGTTTAAACTATCTGTAAGGCCAGGAGACATTGAGACACCGGAGCTTTCGATCTGCCGCCGAAGAATCTCAATTTCTTTTTGTTTTTCTTTCCTTAGATTGTTGGCCTGACTTTTCTCTTGGTCACTTGCTTTCAGGGTTTTATTTGCGTCATATCCAATACCAAGAGCACCAGCTTCAACCCTAGCCCTAACCATAGGGTCACTTAAATAGTTTCTATACTGGTTTCCAAGATCAGTGTTTGGGAGAGACCGTAAGATATTGTCGTACCCTAATCCTACTCCAGCAACAGCCTCGTGTTCTGCTCGATTTTTTGTATCTACAATTGTACGAACATCCATACCAGGAGTACGAAACTCACCATCAAGTGTGGGTCCAATAACGTTTACATACTGTCCAACAATTCCACCAAGTTGAGACGTAAGTGCATTTTCTAATTGTTGATTTGTAAACGAACCATCAGTCGCTTGCTTTACAAGACCAGCAGGTGTTACCGTTCCTGATGTAGCAGACATCATCTGAGTTAAGGTTCGACCCGAGGTAGAAATAAGGTTTGCAGCTTTATCTGGAACGTCCTGCCCAGCAATACCCGAGTATGAATCAGCGATAGAAGCTAATTGAGTAAGCAATGTCAGCGTTGTTTGGCGATCCATCTGCTGGCTTCGTGCCATATTGCTTGCCGCATTAATGACATCAGCCTGAGCATTTAGTCTTGCTACTGCAATGTTTGAGTAGCTAGTAATACCTTGTCGGGCAATATCTAGTTCTGCTCGACGAATGTCGGATAGCTGGCCAACAATAGCCAAGCGAATCATTTGTTCCGCTTCTGGCTGTAGTCCGGTACCAGTAGGAGTACCCCTACCAGCACGATAGGCACCTAGAACATTCGCTCCTGCGTATGGTGTAGAGCGTTGACCTTGTTTGATTTCAGCCATTATTACGTCCTCGTTCCTGCGTCTTCATCTTTCTTAATCTCTTCCAATACACCAATGTCTTTTTCGGTTTCTTGGCCTTCTTTCTTTCTTTGTCTTTCTCCAAGCTTTCCAAGGGACGCTGCAAGCTCCTCGTTGGCTAAAAGCTTTCCGACATCATCGACAACACCCATTCGCTGCGTTTCTTGGGCACTAGCAATTGTTCCCATTCGAGTACGCATACCTTTTGCAATACTCTCTCTTTTCTTAAGCTCTCCCTCTTGCTTCTTGCTTAAGAAAGTAGCTGCTTTCTTTAGTGCTTTATCCCTTGCAGCACGCAATCTTTCTGCATCAAAACCGCTACCACCGCGACCCATCTCAGCTTTTGCTTCACGAACGGCAGCATCAGACAAAGTATTAATTGTAGCTAGATCTTTGTCTGTAAGCGTTGGTTTAGAAATGGCGGCAGCATCGCGCATTTGCTGCTGCCTCATCCTATTGATTGCCTGCTGACGAAGCATAAACTTTGTAAATGCTAAGGCGGCATCGGTACCAATTTTAATTGAAGCAGCCTGGGCAACACCTTTGTCATCAACTGCTGTTGCTGCTTCTTTCTTTTCTGTGGTTGTTTCTTCAGCCATATTAATACCTTAATTAGTTTGACATTGCAGGTGGTGGTGGTGGCGGAGGATCTTGTTGACCGGGTTTTGGTGGTGCAGGTGGGGGCGGTTCTTGGTAGTCCCGTCCATACCATTCTAACGTTCCGTCATCCTCTTCCTGTTTACCAGACTTAATAGATAGTATTGAAATAGACCCACAAAACACCTGCTGCTTTGCGGTTCCCTCATACTTATCTGGATTGCTAATAATGTTAGCGCCCACAAGAACTGAAAAGTCGTGATAGCCTTTTGTTAGGTGAACGGCTGCTGCTTTGTGATGCCACCTAAATCTGTTTTCAAAGGCAATCGTCATTGGATCTTGTTTACGCCTAGATGGTGGAGTGCGGACCTCTGTTCCATACCGGTACTCACCATCAATATAAAGTCTATTTACGTAAAAATCTCCTATGTACGTTTTACGATTAAATGTTCCTGAAGCGTCTGTCGCATCGGAGGCGCAGATTCCATTAGACGCAAAAAATCCTTGATAAGTTACGTATACAACACAATCCCAAGGTATAAAAACATTTGCAGACAACGAATAGGAAGGGGTCATAAACCTTTTCCTTAGTCGTGTCCTGCTATACTGATTTTCTGGGTTGAAGTCATCGTCTACACAACCATTATCCATTGTGAACTGAGCGGGGTGGTATCGATCAGGAAAGTTGAACCCAAAGAAATAACCACGAGCAAAAGACCCAGACCTAAAAGTTTCAGAAGTAAACTGTCCTTGTGGACCATTAGGAGTTGTCTCGGGGGAAAGCTCTGAATCAGCAATATTTTCAGCGGTTAGACCACCGTTAAATGCTTCAAATGTGTGCCTAAAATCTGATCCGCCATCGTTAATAAATGATGTTGGATTATATAAGCACTCCTGATAAATCTCTTCAATGTCAACTGAATCAGAAGCTGCTGAGAAGTTTCCGTTTAATAATGCCATGAAACTACTCGCTTTGATATGTTAGTAAGCTTGATGTTCTCTCTAGAAGACCCTGAGCATCCGGGTCTTTGAATGCCATAATATTAACAGAACCTCCGTTAACAACAACCATCTGTCCGTCTCTGTAAGACAAAGAACCACTTGCTGGGCCTGCTCCTGAAGAAACATCACCAACAAGACCAGAAAGACCGCTTCCTTCACTACCAGATACGTCATCCCATCGGTCTACGCCCCCGACAATTTTCCAACCAAAGTACGAAGTTTCATCAAGCTTCATGTTTCTTGCAACGTGATCGATACCCTGAGCTTCGCAAAGCCTTGTAACAAAAGAGTTGTTAATACGAATAATGTCAGTATATGAGTGCGTTATTGCAAGATTTGCAGAGTGAAGCTGACCCGTCTTTGACTGTTGACCAGAGGCAACCTCACACGCACTAGCGCCAATCATGTGGCCAGGAGACCAACAAACAACTCGTTTAGAGTTTTTATTGGGGAGCAAACAATAAATAACAGCAGTCCAAACCCTATGACCGCAAAGCCATCTTTTGTATTCTTTTGGTTCTAACTTGAGGTTGTTATCTAAAGATTCTGAGATGTTTAAGTCTGCATGAAAAAACAAAGAATATGAATTTCCTCTATTTGGAATATTCATTAAACGTTTTCCAAAATCAACTGAGAATTGCCTGTGTTCGCCTGGATTCTCGGTAGCAGAAAAATAGTCTCCTACACCATACCAATCATCTGTTTCAACCAAATGAGAGACATTTGTATCTGTGCCGTCTAATAGTCTCTTGGAAGAGTGTGACGATATTTCTGTCCATCGCCTACGCTCTTCTCTGTGATAAATATCTGCGAGAGGGTATCTAGTTATGTCGTCAAACGGCGCAACATCAACACCCCAGTACGGCCCAACAATTGTTTCTGGGAACTTAACCGGAAATTTAATGTTGCAGTTTTCTTTGTAATTAACACGCTCATTTATTCCAAAGTTTCTAGCGCAATATAAAACCGAGTCATTTAAAACATCAGGACCAATGGCCCCCCTGGCAATGTTTTCTTTGTAAAGTGAACTACCAACTCCCGATACGCTTTTTTGAAGCTTCTCGATGTCACTTTTTAGTACCCTATCACCAGACTTTGGATAATCTGTCATCTTTAATCTCCAAGCATCTTTCCTCTAGGAAATCTAATTACATAGAGTCTAGAGTTAACTACACCTACTCCGGTGTTTTCTTTTCCTTTTGAGTACTTAATTTCATCAATATTATAGTACTCGTAAAGATCTCTTTCTGTAGATGGTGCCTGTGCAGCAACTTGGCTTAGAGTATGCGTTCCAGCATTAAGAAGGTGGATTGATTGACTAGATGTGACAATTCCCTTCTCTCTTGACCCAGCGCCATAGTGCATTTCAGGTGCATTTGTAGCAACGTTTGTGCCTGGACCAGAGCCTTCGATAATTCGTCCATCTAATTTAAGGCCAAGCTTAATTCTTATTCTAATTTCCTCACCAAAGAAATCTCCACCAAGGTGCGTTGTTGATCCTGGGGGCGGGTCGTCGGGGTCGAATGTATCAAGACCTATGCCTCCGCCGGTGCTCGTATCTCCACCTATTACATTGCCTGTGTTTTCATGAGCCGAACTAAGTCGATAAACCCAGGATGAGTATCCAATTAAAACAAGTTCTTCTGAAGTGGCTGTCCAAGTAAGATTTAAGTCTCCATCCCACACTTCCTGAAACCCTTTTAAGTATGGAATCAACCAGGGCCTAAAACCCCTCGCGCCTTTGTTTGGCCCTTTTAAAAAAGTACCGTCAATAGCATTGTTTTGGCCAGCGGCGATATAGCTGTGTATTTGTTTTTGAAGTACGCTTACGCCTGCGCCAGACTTTGCAAGTGTCGAGTAATCTAAACCACTTTGCTCTTGAGATAAGAACTGCCATGATGTTGCGTTTTCAACAACATTTCTTGCAGATACCCAATCATCACTAAGGCGATCAGGGTCGATTACTTCATTTTTAAAGTTACCTTTTGGTTTATAAATAGGCATTTATTTCTCGTATAGTGCAGGGCTTCTTGAACCTGGACCTGATGTGAGTGGTCCATAAGCGTCGATACTAATTAAAGACATGGGCTCTGATATTGCGGAAGACGTAAGCTCAATGCTGAATACGGTGCAAGAAGGCACATCTATTGGAAGCCTGTGAGTATAAGTTCTATTTTCCCTATATACAGAGGTGCTAAAAGAACCAGAAGAAGCATTCTCTACCTCATTTAAAAGATAAGGTGTGCTTCCTTCGTACACATCAATACTGTCGTTTTCTGGATGAATTAATGAAACTTCTAGATCATCTGTAACGGGGGAATCAAAGTTCCAATCTGAATATGTTTTAACAGTAGCAATTCGAGCAGAACGCTCTTGCATTGTAAATACGCAATCAGCAGCCCGCTGTGATGCGTGGAACTGTGGCCCGAACTCAGTAAATCCAGTCCATCCAGTTTTGTAGGTAGATATTAAATCTGAGCCTGGAAGGTACCCAGGGTAGCCTCTACGATAAACATAAATATTATTTGTAGGCTCTAGTGTAGCCAGCCCTTCAGTAATCGTATCTTCTGTTGGATTGAATGTTACTGGGCTTTCAACTAAATCGCCAGAAGGTCCGACTCTTCCTCGCCAAGATCCACCAACAAGAGTCATGTCGTTGATTTGTTCGACACAATTCATCGTCATATCTTGACGCAATCGCCAGCCTTTGCTTACGTAGTCCCAAACAAACTGAAGATTTGGCTTTGTTGAATCTCGGTATGGAAGGCAAAAAACCATTTCCTTTGTTTGTTTGTCTACCCAAGAAACTCCAAACTGTTCATACTCTGAGTTGATTTTAGAAAGTCTTCCCCGAAGGCTTACTCCAATGTCAACAACGCCACCATTTTCTGCGGTATTTAACATCCAAAATGTTCCGTTTCCGTACCATATGACCTGCCCATCTGGTGATGATTGACATAGGTTTGGACCTGAGCATCCTGCGATTGTGCTGATAGTACCAAAGGTCCAACCTTCGGTTCCTGGCTGTGCGTATGACCCTGCTACATAATGTGATGCGGTTTCTTTAAAGACAAGCAATGCTTGTTTTCCATTAATACTTGCAGAAAATGCACCCGTAATTGGACCTGTTTCGGGGAAGACGTCTCGCCAGTGGCTATGTAAAAAGCTTTCTGGAATAGAACCAGTAGTTGTCGATTGCTCACTCCACCAAACGCGAGAGGAGTACTTTTCTGTCCTCAAAAGAAACATCGAACCACTAAAGAACTTCATAAAGAAGAACCCGTTTGGAACATTACGCCTGTGGTCCCACTGAGATCCAAGTTCAGAATCTGGAATATCGTCCATATATTCTGAAGCAGAGTTGTTTGGGATTCTATGACAAAATCTTAAATGTCCAGTCTCTCCAGGCGGCAAAGATGCAAGATTCATGGTTCGCAATAAAACACGAGCCTTTGTTCCAATGGGCCCTTTAGGAATGTCGCAAACCCAGAACCTGCGTTTAAGAAACTGAATACCATGCTTTGCATGCTGTGAGTCTGGTTTAACAACATGAAAACCAATATTTACACGACTGCTTCTTTGCGATGTCATTGAATATGCGCCGTCTTCATTCTCATAAACAACCGCGTAATAAAAAAGACCAGCTTCAATCCCACCAGTGGTGACTGCGTTTCCGCCTTCATCAGCACTAGTAAGGTTGTAGTTTAGTGTTCCAATACGGCCACCATCGCTAAATCCGCCTGTATTTGGACCATTAGCTTCTGTTGAAGCCGGACCTAAAACATATGGACCTGACGGCTCTTGGTTGTATCCGAACTCTCTAACCCTAGTTCCGTCCCATACATATGCTGCACCACCATCACAAAACGTAAAATAAATTCTGTTTCCAACAACCTCTGTTTGAGCAGGAAACATTGCTTTTGTCTGTGGTTTTACTGACACCTTGTTGTTTGAAGAGTCGTAGTAAAATTGTTCAACTAGGCCACGAGATGACGTAGTATCTGTTTCAATTGAACCGTAAGGAATATTTCCAGTTCTATTTGACGTTAAAAGCCTGAACACACCATCTCTTGTAAGAATCAAAAGCTCAGGACACTCACCATCAAAAAGCATGTATTGCATAGCTAAAACATTTTTTAGCTCTGGTGGTGCAGTAACTATTTCATCTTTATTGAAATCAAAGCCAGAAACATTCCACTGGTCTGGAATCAAAGGCATCAATGAAAATCGATTTTCTAAAAAGCCATCTTTGGTGCGGCTAAAGTTCATGATTTCAAATGCTAGCTTGCCATCTGAAACCGGAACCTCGGCCATAACTTTAGCAAAACCAACCGTTTTGCCTTGGTATTCTGGAAATGACATCAGGTTTTCTCCGTTACTGGATAGTCTCCGGTCCTAAAGTAGCTCATGCTACTGATTCCATTTCCAAATGCTGGCCTCTCATGACCAGAAAATGAGTACATTCTTTTAAGCTTTTGAAGCTCCATAAGGTGGGCATCATAGTATAGACCCTTTCTTTTTAAGTCTCCATCTCGATCACCAAGCAAGTAGGAGCATGCAAGTTCAATAATGCAACCATAGCACTCAGGTGGAAGGTTTGGACTATCACTGTCATTCTTAAGCAACGGTGGTCGTCGTGTACATGAGATAAGAATCTGGTCTTTGCTTGATGGTCTCTTATCAAATCGAATGTGATAGTGGCCCATGAACTCCTTCAGAGGGTACCTACGTGAAACTGGGTCCATTTGACCTGCATCGTACAAAGAAGTGGTTTCTGCATCGACAACCTTCCACAAGTAATAGATGCCATCATCCTCCATAATCTTGCTGTTTCGACTTCCGACAGCACCCGGAGCAACATCTGTATTGGTTTCGTGTCGAGCCCTAAAGATCCACTTTTCAATACCAGACTTTTGATAAGACTTAATAGTGTTGTCTTGTCCGTACCCGTAAATATAGTCTATGTCTGGAAGGCTTATTTCAATAGCAGGACCACCCCAGGTTGTTGAGGCTTTATCTGACTCTTGAGAAGGTGATGAAATGTAGTATGGATAGCCGACATCTGGATTATCTGCCCCACCATCAATCTGACGCATATCTTCGGGGAATCGACCCCAAACATGGCAGACCTTATAAGAAAAAGTTCCTGCCTGACCATACGCTACTTTTTCATTTGCAGGTAAGCCTCCTGAGCCTATCTCATATCCCCACTTTTCAAAGGGGCCATGGCGGACAGTGGCGCTAAGTTCAGGTTTATAGTGTGGAGCAGGTTGCTGATAAAAGTCGCCTCTTGCGTAGTACTGAATCTGGCCAGTGCTTTGCCAACCGTTGCTAATCTTTACTCCACTAAGCTCTCCCCCTACAGCGGAGATTGGTATCTCTCGTGGGTTTGATTCGGGGTTCTTTACGATTCGCTTAATAGACTGAATATCTGCATCATACGGGTATTCATACGTATATATGTTGCAGTTCATAAATGTAGTTCTGCTAGCAGCCTCTATCGGTATTGGCTCAGTAACTACAATGACTGGCATAATCTCTGGCTCTTGTCCAAGCAGGTAGACTTCTGCAATACGTCTTTGGTACCACCTTCCATTGTGGTTCCACTCAACATATCTTGCGCTTAGTACCTTGTTTTCAACTTCAGCGGGTGAGAATGGAGCATCGGCAACACTGGTTATGCGTGGGGCAACCAGAACCTTTGGATCATTTGAATCTCTAGCGACTGTGAGTGATCGAGGCGGTTCAAGCTGAAGACGATGCTCGCACTTAAGCAAAACTTCTGGTATTTCACCCCACAAAGTTCGTAACGACTGGTTGATTGTGTTGTTCAACCTGTCTGTTCCAGCTTTTCCTCGTTCCGGGTAGCCAGTCTTTACTCGAATAGCTTCTCTAATTTCAGCTAAGTTCACATCAACCTCTATAAAAAAGAATCCCCTAAGAGCATACCACTCTTAGGGGATCTTAGCAGGTCGCTATTATTATCAGATAATAGTCATGTATGCAGTCTTGAGACCAGAACCAGCACTGCCTTCTGGCCAGAACCCAATAATTTGAGCGGCTTCAACAGAGCTACTTGGCGTTGCATCAGCGGTAATTTGACCACCAGCAACAGGACGACACATTTCGCCAGCAACAGTTGTTCCGCTTGCGTCAGCACTTACTTGGCCTCGGCAAACAACCCAACCGTAGTAACCGTCAGGAATCTCAACAACAGCGACACCGGCACAAGAAGCAGCAAGTGTACTTGCTCCAGCAAGAGTAACCTTAAGAGGGTTACCAGTGTCAAAAGCACAAAGCTGACCAGCAGGGATTGCGCTTCCTCGGTTGTTTTGAATCATACGGTAGTACTGCATTCCAAAGGTCGGATGCAGGTGGACACGAATTTCACCAGTAACGCCGTAGGCGGTGCTCGATGTATCCGTAGGGGTACTAAGATAAACCATATCAGGTACGGGCATGAGAAGTCTCCAAAAAGAAGCCCCCCGTAGGGGGCAATAGATTGATTAGGGGGTATCACCAGACTTAACAGCAGCAGTAGCAACTGCTCCGTTAGCCATCGGGTTGGTCACAGCAAGTTGGATTTCCATGATGATGTAACCAACATCAGCATCCACGTTCGATGTCTCAAGGTGGTCCGTGAACTTAGTGACCCGGAAGTCGTTGTTCGCGTTTACCCAGTACTGAATCGTGTTGGGGTTAAGCAAGTAAACAGGGTTTGCAACTGCTTTGCCTGCTGATGCAGTAACCGAACCAGCGGTCATCCAACGGTTTGCATGGTACTGAACACCGTTCACAATGTGAACTGTAGGGTTGGCCTTACCAGAAGTAATGTCATCTACAGTGTACATAAGTTGTGGTCCAGAAGAGACACCAGTAGTGCGGACTTCATCGCCAAGAAGAACGTGATCAGCAATACCCAAGATACCCAGAGAGATTCCCTCTTCGTCGTCAGCGTAGGTATCGGCAGTAATCTTCAACTCTTCCGCAGCGGGAAGGAAAGTTGTACCTGGAGTACCGATAGCAAACTGGTTGAACCAGTTATCAACGAAGTTTGTAGTATCATGAACACGAGTTTCATTCAGATACGTAAGACCCTCAGTGGCTTGTGCTGCTGGACCTTGGAACTGAATCGCTCCATTAGCAAACCCAGATGCAGTACCGCTAGTCTTAGCACCATTAAGTGTAGCAAGACCAAGCAAGTTGGAAACGCTACCAAGGTAGATCTGACGGGTCACGTCATTGCGAAGAGCCTGCATTGCAGCGTTTGACTCATCTTGAACAAAACGCTTTACCTCTTCCTTGCTGCTCATACGATCACGATCGATGTGCGGAAGAATGACGGGCTTGATGTACTTCGCCCAATCACCAGTCATTGAACTAAGCGTTTCACGCTTTGCCAATGGAACTGAAAGGTTTGTTTCGTTGATTTCCACAACGTCAGAGTGACCTGACTTAACGCGGACAACGCGAACGTTAGTTCCACCAGAACGCTTTACTTGCATTCGGCTTTGCAGAGCCTTCAAAAGAGGATCGCGGTTATAGAAGCTGACAACGGACTTCTTTACAACGTCCGGTACCGTTAGTGTTGCGTACTCTAAAAGAGCCATGTTTTAGTCTCCAAAATGGGTTTATCTGTCCAAGAGATGTGCGTGACGATCTAAAACTTCTCCCCAATCAAGTTGGTCAACGCTTCGGATTGGTGCGCTTGTCGCGATTCGTCCATCTGCAATGACTGCTTGTTTAGGAGCATTCTTATTCTCGACGCGAGGTTTTGTTGTTTCGTTAGAAACAGTAACACTTTTTTGCCCTGAAAGGGTTTTCTTGTCAACCCCAGACCGCCATAAAGCATAATCATATGCATTATTCATTCGATCTAAGACTGTTTTTCCATCATGACGCTCAAATAAACGTTCAAGTTCTTGAGAAAAAAGCAGTCGTGCATTGTCAGGAACATTGTCATACTCGGGGTGCGTAGATGTAAAAGCCTGCCAAGCGGTGTCAATCATGTCTGTAGACATGTTTTCGATGAAGTCGTTTTGTTCATCGATACGATTCTGTAAAGGCTTTACGTCATATCCAGAGCTTTCCATAGCATCGATAAGTTCGGTGAACTCTTTTCGTGCATTTTCAAAAGCTTCTTTTTCTGCATTTAATAAAGATGTTTCTTGTCGAACAAGATTTAAAATAGGCTCTACATGAGCACGAACGTCATCTGATAAAGCAGAAACATCAATGTCATTAATATTATTGTAGTCAAAAGATTGTTGCTCTTGAGGAGCATCTTCTGCTTGCTGGGTCTCCTGATCAGACAAAAGGTCAGGGTTGTCTTCAGCGGCATTAATTAAAGACTGCTCAGAACCTTCATCGGTTCCAGTAACTTCTAAAGAATCTAAATCATTAGAGGGCTGGTCCGGCAGGTCCAATGTTGGCTGGCTCTCCACCTGCTGGTCCAGGGGCTGCTCCGTCGAGGGCTGTAATTGGGACTGTTCCGTTTGAGATTCCATTGACAAACTCCATAAGGTCTGAGTCGTTATTTAAGTTGTAGATTCCTGGGGATAGCAAGTCAGCTACCCCTTGCATTACCTGAATTAGCTCAGGAGACATTTGATTAGTTGCTTTATCCAAAAAGCCAGCCTCAACTAAAGCAGTAGTTGCAGACTGAATAATGTCTGGAGAAAGCATATCTAAAGGTACTTCATCGTTCATAATCGGAGAAACTGCCATATCTGGAATAGCTTCTTCCTCCATCATATCTGCTGGTGGCATTGGGTCGGCCATGGGTTCTTCCATTGGGGGCGCTGCTGGAATAGTTTCCGGCCCACCGGTTGCGAGTAAATCACTCAGCTTTTGACTCTCTTCCATCAGCATTGTTTCAAGCTGATCTAAGGGCATCGTTGCGAGTTCTTCTGCTGAAGGGATCATATTACTTCCTTAGTCTACAGACTTTGGTTTAGCGGTTGCTTTTTGCGAAATGTCAATATTTCCAGATTTAGCAAATGATTCTGCTTGGTCTGATTTTGCCTTCCAGGTTTGGTACTTGTGGTCCGACCAGCCTGTACCATCTTGGATTTCTTTTTTTGTAATGTGATCAGCAAGCCCAACATGACTTCCTTTGTTGTATGCCTCACCCATTTCGTACATTTCTTGTTTACTATTTGAAACATAGTCTTTGTACTTCTGAGAATCACGAGTCATTCTTGACCAGCCATTTTCTTCTTCAATTTTCTTAATGTCTTTGTATGTCTTTACTTCTTTACCAAAAGCAATTGAGTAGTCATCAAGTCCCTCGAATACCGGTCCAACATGAGTAAACCTTTGAACTCCACATTTATTAGCTTTACTACCACAAGAATGGCAATCAGCTTGATCAGTCTCTGCCCCTGGAGAAAGGAACAGTTCCTCAAACTTGCTTGAGCAAGAAGAACATTCGTACATAAACATTGGCATATTAGTAGTCGCTACCTTCTGACTTTTCTGACTTAGAGTCGCCATAAAGTTCTTCGCAGATTTCCATAAGCTTGTCTGCCTGACCGGCATGAAGCTTTGATGCTTTATACAACTCTTCAGCCATTTGCTTCATCGCTTCGTGATGATCATCTGGGTACTTCTTTTCAGAGTGGCTTTCATCTTTTTTATCTGCATAAGCATCGTATGAGTCTTTAGAGAAGTGATCCATACCTCCCATTTTTTCTGCCATTGACTTGTCTTCGGAAATCATCTTTGCAAAATCCTCTGGACTCATGTCTGACATCATTCCTGGGGGCGCTTCAATCACTAAGATTGAAAGTGCTTCTTTATCTCCAGAGTTCGCTTTCTTTGCTAAATCGTGGAAGTTTATACCTGGCATTATTTTATCTCCTAATTTTCAGGCATACCGGGCATTCCCATCATTGGGTTTGCCCCCATAGCGGCCATATCTTCAATTGCTGATGCAGGATCGATTGGTTCCTCTTCTTGTCCCATAGACTCTAATGGCGCATCTTTCTTGACGAGCGATGGTCGGAATCCAAATGAGTCTACAATTTCTCTTGCAAGTTCGCTTTGGTCGATTGCTTCTGACATTGGACCAGCGGATGAGAGGTATTGAATAAGATCGATAAGATGTCGTCGTCGAGTAATCTTATCCTCCATAAGCGGGCTAAACGGAAGCAAGCGGAACTTAGGAGACTTGTTTAAAATTTCGTTTTCAAATGTTCTTGGATCAACATCATCTTGCACAAATCGTGAAATTTTGTCTATCTCAATTCCAGAGACTTCTTTGTGTGCAAGCGCCCACTTAAAGGAATCCAACGCTTTTCTAAACATAGTCGTAACTACACGAACAACTTTTCTAGATCGAATTGCTAAACGACCCTCAATAGCTGATCGAATCATATTTGCTTCTGCTGCCGTTCGGATATTACGGACCTGACCTTGTTGATAATCCGCCATTCCAGGCAGCCAACGAATAGAGTCTACAGATTGTCCAAGGTGCTGATTGAAGTCAAACGTCGTAGGCATTTCTGGACTAACAAAAATGTGCTGATCAATAGTTCCATCTGGTGGCCCTTGGACCAACGTAGGCTCCCACGTTCGAGCATTCTTAAATCGCTCAAACTCATCATCTGAACGAAATAGCTTTGAATCAATCATCATGCGGCGAGGCAAACGAGCAACAACTTCTCGACGGGCACTTACAAGCTCATTGATGTCTCGCTGAATCGGGGCAACAAGGGTTACATCTGAAATTCCACGAATACGACCAATACCCGGATGGAAGACCAATACTTCGTATGGACGACCATAAGGAATCTCTGACTCCATAAGCACCTGCTTAGTGTCTGGGTGCATATGGTAAAGCTTGTTGTGTTTAAAGTCCCAAAACTCAACTAAAGAAACATACTCTTTTAGTCCAGCCTCTCTAAGCTTAATTTCAGCCTCATCCTTCATTTGGTTATAGACAAGGCTTCTTGGGTAAGTGTCTCCCTTAATTGTCTTCTTAGGCTGGCTGTATACGCCGGATTCAATGCGAGACTTTAAATCTTCCATGTGGATGACAAATCGTTCAAAACACCACATTGCATCTTCAATGCGTTTTGCGTTTGGATCAAAATGAACTTCCCACGGAAGCTTTGTTCTCCAGATTGGTCGCCCAAGGTCTGAAGACCACATTACTTTAATTACGCTCATATCAAAAATAAGCGCATGCAAGATAAGCTCGCGCAAACTTTCATCTAATGAGTCTTCTTCTGCAAAATAATTTAATGCAGACGCAACACGCTTTCCGGCATAAGTGGGGTCTTGGTTTCGGGACGGTACTTTGTACGACGTTTCCCTTTGGTCAAGCGCCTCAACTTGAGGCAAGTCCATCGCAAGAGACGATGCAATTGTATCAATAATCGGAAAGACTTCATTTTGAATAGCCGTGTAGTGTCGTGCAGAGTCTTGTGCAGTTCCCACTGAGTAACCATCGCCCATCCAAAACTCACCACGATAGTAAGCAAGATTTCTGATTAGTTCTTCAGCGCGGTGCTTTTGAAAGTTTTCTTCTGTCTGGGCAACCAAAGTAGCAAGTCGCGTTACTTCCCGCTCTTCTTTTGATACCTGTTGAAGTTCATCGTATGTATTCATCTGTGGGTACCCCAAGGACTGTTGGCACCTATTGTAGATGCTTTATCGATTCTGTTCATTAATCGTTTCCAGTTTTTATTGGCAATATCTCTATCTGACATTTTTCTATTTTCCCACTTAGCGCCAATTTCAACTCTCCAGGCCCAGGCTGCTCCAGCCATGGATGCAGCTAAATCGTAGTGACCACCAGAAGAATCTCGGGCAAGCTTATCCCACTGTCCACGATAATTAATTAGCTGACGAATACATCTTGTTGAATGAAGAACAAGAGAAGAGTCATCAATAATTTCCTGCAAAAAACTAATTGCTTGCGCTTTGCTTTTAGCAGTTGAGTACCAACCAGGGATTCTTGTGCTGCTACCTTTATAGTTCATGCTTGCTTTTCTGTGGTAAATGTTTCGGCAGCCAGACGCTAAAAGGTGCGAAAGAACTGCTTCGCCAACACCGTTTGCTTCAATATAAATTCGAGCATCATTATATTTTTTAGACCACTTTATCAAGTTGTCTGACATCTTAAATGCTTCGTTGTGTCCCAAGTACTCCGCAACTTGTTCACAGTTATCAATATCTATGATTTGAACTCCAAACATGTCTCTTTGTGACCAAGATCCTGCTGGGTCGCAAAATATTAAGTATCTGTTTTTTTCTTTTGGAGCAGAAAACTCAACGTATGGTTCTGTTTCTGCATTTAGTCCGGTGCCTTTGTCTACTAAGTTCAGCATGTCCATCAGCTTCATTGTGTTAAATATGGACTCTCCAGCTAAAACCCAGCAGTCTAGTTCGTTTACCGGATACTCAGCCCTGAACTTTTCTATATTATTTCGGCACTTTTGTAGACCTTCTGTTTGCATCCAAAACGCTTGTGCTGCTGTCAGATTATTTTGATCTGAGTATTCTCTAATAAGAGAATCTGGTTTCCACCCAGGCGGTGGTTGAACTGAATACTCATTTACAAAAGTCCAAGGAACAAAAACCTTCATCCACTTACTGTGGGGGTTTTCTGAGTCCATACAAAGCTCATGAAGCTGATCTCCATGATACCTGGGCGTTGATTCTGCAATAACAAAACCACCATTACTTGGAACAGCGTTTAATGCGGATGTCCATGCTTCTGGTCCAGCAACCTCTGACCAAGCAGAAATCTCAGTCGCCATTAGTACTTGAACGGTCTCACCACGAAGAGGCTCTTCATCTTTGACAGAAGCGACAACCATTCGACTGTCTAAACCCGGAAACTCTAATGTTCTTTTTAATCCTGTTGTCTTTTTTGGTTTTAAAGAATCGGGCATATGCCTGTGAAAACGAACGGCCATCTCTGAAAGGTTTTGTGCCATTTGTTTTTTGTGTGCAAGAAGACCAACGCGACAACCTTTTCTAAACATTGCATGTTGTGTTGCAACGCACGTAAAGAAAGTGCTGCTACCTTCCTGCCTTGGTTTTACATGAACCAACCACTTATTATCTTGGTAGCATTGCCTAACTGCGGCAGCCAAAATTCTTTGATGATCCCACAATTGAAAGGGAACAAGCGCACCACTTTTAGCTCTTATTTTATTTAAGTGGCAGTACTTTTCAGGATCCCAAAAACCTTTTTGATTTGGAAGTATAAGCCCACCCTGGGAACTCATTTAATACCGCCATTAAAAACATTAAACGGACCGTTTGATGTAAGCGTTTGAGAAACGTCTGCTTCTGGCGTAGCGGGATTCTTTTTTTGTGAATACCTACTTTTGTCAGAAAGGGTCTGCCTAGATACAGTAACAATCGACATAATTGCGTCTACGTCTTTCTTTTCTAGAATTCCTGTACGATAGTTTTTCAACACGTCTTCACAAACATGAATAATACCCTGGTAAGATTGTAGAGAGAACCGAGGATCTACTGTTGGCTTGGATTGGTCTGACATGCTTGACACCTATTCAACGGGTTACTAACGCCTGTAACTATGTGTTACCAACTATGTAGGTAGCTTAACAGATAAATGTTAATGTCTATTTTTTAAAACCTAACGAGGTAAAAATGCCCGCACCGAAAAAGAAGCCTGCCGCACCAAAGAAGTCTAGTGGTGTTCGTAAAACTGCAAAAGTTACTGTAAAAGACGATCCAGTCAAAGACATTAGCAATGCTCAACCTGTTCGACGACCAGGACGACCACCCAAGGTCCAGCAACCAAAAGCGCCTGAGTACAAGATGATTGTAGTCACACCGAGTGATCGACTTGAACTTAAGTTTGATGACCAATTGGCTTACAACAATGCATACCAACAAATTGCATTTAAATGTGGCTCTAATCGCTTTGCAGTAGTTCAATCTCAAGGCAAAGAGTACACATTTTGTAATGTTGAATACATTGTGCGAGATGCCTAATGCCTGCTGATAACCTGGGTCCAGGCGGACAAGGCATGCGCGGTTCAACTGGAACTGACTCCAGTAGGCCCCGCTCTGAACTTGACCGACTTCGCAGTGGCGCGACTAAGCAAAAAACCAAAAAGAATATTCTTACAGGTATTGGTATTGGTCTTGCAGCTTTAGCCACTGTTGCAACAGCAGGTGCAGCTTCGCCTTCATTGGCCGCTTCACTGGGAATGGCTGGGGCTGGAGGCGCTAAAGCATTGGCTCTTGGTGGTGCTGGCGCAACTATTGGTGCTGGTCTTAGTCAAATGGCTGCTGCTGAACATGCTGCAAAAGAAGCTGCATTTAGGCAATCTGCTGCTACTCCGCCGAATCCAATGGCACAGAGGCAATACTGAGGGGCGTTAGCCCCGAAGTAACCGGATGTTAATATGGCTGAATGTGGAAAGAACTTCGCTAAAAAGGTAGCCTCCAGGGTTAAGGCCGCTGGCGTTAAGGGGGTAAACAAGCCAAAGAGAACACCGGGTCATCCAAAGAAGAGTCACATTGTTGTGGCCAAAGAGGGATGCAAAGTAAAGACTATTCGTTTTGGAGAGCAGGGTGCTAAGACTGCTGGTAAGCCTAAGTCTGGCGAGACTGCTCGAATGAAAGCAAAACGAAAGAGCTTCAAGGCTCGTCACGCTAAAAACATTTCTAAGGGCCTTATGAGCGCAGCGTATTGGGCCAACAAGGTGAAGTGGTAATGGCTAAGAAAAGCGAAAGCCGCGTCAACGAGGCGGGCAACTATACAAAGCCCACAATGAGAAAGAATCTTTTTAAGAAGATTATGGCTGGCTCAAAGGGCGGAAGACCTGGAAAGTGGTCAGCCCGCAAAGCTCAGATGCTTGCAAAGCAATACAAAGCAAAGGGCGGAGGTTACAAGTGAACCTTAAAAAAACACAGCAAAGCTTAAAGAATTGGGGAGCAAAGAAATACCGCACTCGATCTGGTAAGCCCAGCACTCAAGGACCAGACGCCACTGGTGAACCATATCTGCCAGACGCAATGCATTCAGAGGTTAGTCCTTCTAAATATGCAGCGGCTACAACAAAGAAACGAAAAAGCTTGGCGAAAGGCGAAGCATCTGCCCAACACGGTCTACTTAAAGGTAAGAAAGCATGAAGCACGGAAGCGACAAGAAGAAGATGGCCAAGGGCCTTGCAGACAAAGCCCGCAAGGGTTCTTACTCAAAGCCTAAGAAGAAGGGCTACTAAGCCTTCTACATCTTTGATCGTAAGCGTTGCTCTGCTTCAATCATGGCCTTCATGCGCTCAAGGTCTTCGGATTCTTTTGCCTTAAGCGTATCCTCTGTAATTAATGCACGGGCCTCGTCTGTAAGACCTTGTGGGGTCATTCCAGGCACAGGGGTGTAGCCTTCCATCTCTGAGCGGTCTACTACGTCCTTTACCGTGTCGCCGGCAACCTCCAGGGCCTTTTCCCTTACCTCTGGTGGTAGAGCGTCTACAGCGGCCTGCCCTTGCGAAAGAGCTTGCTTTACTTGCTTGTATGCTTTCATTTCTGGTGACATTTCGTCCATTGTATTTCCTTATTCGTAAGCAGAGAAGCTTGCGTCTGGTAACTCTTTTTCTGCATGTTGCTTTGCCATCTTTTTAATCTTTGGAGACAAATTATCAAAAGCATCTTGACCAGTTTTCATTGCCTCTTGAACCATTTCATAAGCTTGAGCAGGCGTAACCTTTTCAAACTGCATGTCTTCGGTTGTGATTGCAATAGCATCAGAAGTTCCCGGCATTTACTTATCTCCACTTTGTTCTAGTAAAAGCATATCAATAAAATTGTTTCCAGTACTACTAGCCTCAGAAAGAACCTTAGCAACTCTGGACTGTTCATCAACACAAGCATCATACAGCGCCTGAATGTTTTTTACCAGAATACCAGGGATCTCCATTTCAAATACCCGGCCAGCGTGAACCCACTGTTCATCGAAACCTTCACGATACTGAATCTGGCGAGCCCTGGGATTCCATCGAAAGTAAACCCCGTCAACCTCGATCTTACCTACGCAATAAAAACGACAATGGTTCACAAACCTGTCTTCAATCAAACTGAGCAAACGTAAAACTTCTTTTGCTCCCTCTTCGTACTCCATCTGTCCTCCAAGTACTCTTTAGTAGAGTACTAATACAGAGAGTACTAATATATTCTTCTCTAAGATAATAAGTACATACTAGTAATATATTTAGTTACTCTTAGTACCCTAGCCCGACCACCACCCCTATGGTAATTAGCGACGCAAACTGGGGCAACACAAAAAAAGTATCGTTAGATGTGTCTACCGAAAAAAGGTTCCCAATAGGATATTTTTTGAAGACGTAGTGTTTCTTATAGTATCAAGTGCCTTCGGGGGGGGACGCCCGCCTTTGGGGGCTTGCTCGCGCGCATGATGCACGCATGTCCGCATGTACACGCGCATAATGCATTACACACACACATACAGCATCCCGCGATTGCAATCCCGCGTTTGCTGCTCAAAAGTGCATTTATCCTACGGATAGCCTTATTTCGCTCTGAGAGGACAGTAACCCCATTCCTCCCCCTATCCCTTGGGATAGAACCAAAAACCGATTCTGTAGCCATCTGAGAGCGTTTAAAGCTACGCTTTATGCATTGATGCTGAAAATCGCTGCTGTCGAGTGCATGATGCGTGTGTGATGCTCGCATGATGCCTCTGCGGCGCAGTCGGACGCGAGGCTCTCAGTTCAAAATCGAAAAACTAACCCTAAAGGGTTAAAAAAAAATCCTTGACGGGATTTCGGTTTGCCGGGTTACATGTACGTGAGGCCAGTCAACGGTTGACCGGCTGAAACCACGGTCCCCAAGTGGACCCACAGGAGGCATGCCCATCATGGCTGCAAACACAAACACACTCAAGCTCAACCCACAAACCCTTTACTGCGTAAAGTCTGGTCTACCTCTGGTAGCCTTCGCGTCTAATGCAAAGTCAGACATGCAAAGCAAAGCTTTGCAGACACTGAACGGGATGCTTTCAGGCGGACAACTCCTTGCAGGAGTTAGCCAGGGTCGCATCTTCATCGAAGATGAAACACTTAAGGGCCATTGCGCTGCTCACAAAATGCACGTTCCAAAGCGCATGTTTTGGGGTGGTCGTCGTCGGGATGGTCAATGGCAGGCAGGCCCTGGGCAAATGCACGGTGCTCACAATATCGCGGTTCTTAAAGCCTTCGGCTTTAGTGCAGACCCCAAGACCCTGACCAAGGGTACCGTAGGTAATCGTCAGTATGGCGTCTTTGCAGAGCCGGAGGCTAAGCCTGCCCCCGTAATGCAAGACTCTCCTGCACCGATGCTGGGTTCCCCAGCTATGGCTGCCCCACAGCCTACGGCTAAACCTGCTCCAAAGCCTGCGATTGCACAAGGCGAATGCCCTATGCCATCTCCAGAGGAGATGAAAGGAACCGGTTCCTACGGAAGGTATGTTCGTATTCGGGTAGCTGCCGGCTTTAGCCGGGAAGATGCTAATGCAGCATGGCGTAAAGCGAAGCTTGAACGGGCTTCAGGCTCACAGCCAAAGCCTGCGACTGTAATGCCCACTCCGCCGAAGGCCGAGAGCATTGAGCATGTGACCATTGCAAAGCGTAAGCCGAAGGCTACCCCTAATGCAGAGCCGAAGGCTACCACAATCAAGGTGCCTGCATCTGCATTGAAAGCTTTGCTTGCATCAGTCTCCGATGCGGAGATTAAGAGCTACGATGCTGCTACGAATACATTCGTCGTGGTCTCGTAATGCTTGAGTGTATTGCAATGGCAATCAATACAATGGCTGTGACCGTCATAATGTTTATGGCGGTCATGACCATCTTACTCGACCTCAAATGAGTGCAATGCACTCCAAGGATACGCAATAATGACACCCATCCAAGCTCATGCAATGCATCTTCAAACTCTCCTTGCTATGGCAAGGATGGGTCTCATAAACAAAGAACAGGCCATGGAGATGGCCCGTTTCTCACAAAAACTTGCAGACGAAGCGATTGCAAAGCAATCCAAGGATAAAAAACCATGCTCAAAATGAGACTACTTCCATACTGTACATGCATTGACTTGCAGACAATGCCATTCCATCAATACGTAGACCAGGACCCACTGAATACCTATGGTCCTGTTCACGATGCTATAAAAAAATACATTAATAGCTACAGCGTAGCATTGGCTTCGGAGCTTTTGGTATCCAACCCGCAACGCTCATTAGAGCAAATCGAATCGGATAATCTTGGTAACGAGGATATTCGTAGTGTGTCTGATGCATTGCAATCAGGGAACTACAAGTTTACTGCACCGAAAATGATTGTGCATAATCTCGATAATACATTCTGTATTGTGTTCGTTATCCGGGTTCATTATTACAATATCGCAGTAGCTATTCCCTCTGCACAGCTACCATCACAAAAGACCCCTTCAGATTGTTGGGTCGTACAGGGTCCAGTCGCATCGGAATGGTACCTTGCATCTAATGCAATAAATACCAGCGCAATGACCGACTGCTCTCAGGTTATGTTTACTGACTCTGTGCATGTGAATCCCATTTGCGTTGGTCAGTTTGAATATCCAGACGTTAGCAATCTCATCGTAGATGCATTGGCAATGTCAAAGCGGATTCGAGAGGACATGATTGAGACATATGGTGAGATTACATCTCAGTACTGAATGTAAAGCATGTATGCAGGGCGTTGGTCCTGCATACTAACTGTGTATTCAGCACAATAACAGACCACAAAGATGGTCACGGAGTATATAAAAATGGGTAAACTTACTGCACTTAGATGCGCCCACTGTGAATGGTCAACGGGCAAGTTCGATTGGCGTAGCGGCAAGGCCGTTCCGTCATTCGTTGCATTGTATAGACACGTAATGTCTGAACATGCGGAGGAGCTTGGTATTCGTCAAGGCGAATGGGACATGGCAATATCAGAGGCCGAAGCTACGCTTGGTAGGACTCAACCAGGGTATGAACCCGCAGTGGATTACACACGGAGCATTGAAGGCTCTCTGGATATTCACAACACAAAGCAGAAAGCTATTGCAAAAACGCGAGATGCATTACCCCGGCTGTCTGATGCAATCATAGAGCAGGATATGATTGGTTCATATGATGAGGACTGGAGACCAGCTAAATGGTGGCTCTTATTGCAACAACCCTACTGCGTAGACATTCGTAAGGGCCACGATATTCTTATGCACTTGGGAGGTGCGTAATGACTAAGCATACAGAAGGACCTTTGCTATCGCTGGCTGAGCGACTGGTCGAAACCGTGAAGCTATGCCGCGATTGCAAATGGGACGTGTTGCATTGGGAACTTGTTCACCTGATGACTGGTCTGGAGAGCGAGGCAAAAGAGGCAATCGAAAAAGCAAAGGAGATGAGTAATGTGGAGTAATAACTTAGTGCAGTTTGCACGATTGCTATGCGAGATAAACGCGACACAAGACAATCTAAGCATTGATGCATTGTGCGAGTCTATGGACTTATATCCAAGTGATATACAAGAGCTATTCGATAGAGCCCATGAGTATTGGGAGGGTTACAAAGTTCATGGTTTGAATAGCTATTCATCGTCGGTTGAGTCCGTAAGCAAACTGGTACGTAAGGGAATATCAATGGACGATGCGATAGAGATTGTATCCTTACTAAATGGTAGCATTAGAACAATGGTTCACTTTGGTAAGGGCCAGTTTCAACGCGATGTTTATGCCCATATTGGATACCGATTGCCTATGTCATACCCACTGCATAAAAATATATTAAGTAAACGATAAACAAACAGTACATTACTGATACAAAAAAAGCCCCACGGGATTGCTC
>CERT01009424.1_pt1 | contig 30664 bp, 55 predicted proteins | sample 530691 | NCBI WGS metagenome assembly CERT01 (sample SAMEA2620861, study PRJEB7988) | marine metagenome | biome: marine biome (ENVO:00000447); feature: surface water layer (ENVO:00002042); material: "saline water (ENVO:00002010), including plankton (ENVO:xxxxxxxx)" | depth 5 m
TTTTCTGCTGGCTTTTCATAGGGCTCGCTCAACGACAAACCGAAGTATTGTTCTTCTTGTCCTTGCTCATTAGTCCTAGTATTAATCCAACCTGCTAATTCCATCTGCTTGCCATCTGGCATAGCTAATGTACCTTTATAGTCTGGTTCTTTACTACCTTCTTTCTTGAACTTGTTTCTAAATAAATTCCCTTTGTTGGGATTGTGTTTGAATTCTGACATTTTTATTAATTTTTATAGTTCGTTCCAAATGATTCATAGTCTCAAAGATTAAATCTTCTTTCTCGACTTTACTATTAACGGACATTGGAACTCGTATCCACATAATAGTTTTTGGTGGCGTTCTTCGAGGAAGTTTACTCCTCAAATACCGCATAAACTTTACAATTTTTTGTTTCACAGATTAATTTTTTAGTTGTTTTTTTTATTTGTTTTTTATCCTCTTTGTGATACTTTGGGTTCTTAGAGTTTAATTTTCTTTTCTTCATTATAAATCTTCATTAATATAAAACTGCTCAATATTTTCTAGACTACCATCAGCAAAATATTTATTGTACATTTCCACTGCTCTTTCTACTTTGTATTCTCCTCGTTCTAAAAATTCTGGTGTTGGTCTAAACTTGCCTAACACTTTTGATTCTTTACAAATAACATAGAACTCTAAAGGTTTGCCAAACAATTCTTGATATAGATAAGCTTGACTATCATAATTATATGTACGTGCTGAAAATTTGAAACGAGAAATGTCAGCTGTACTTTTTATATCAATAACACAATTGTCTGTAACGATATCTGCTTTACCTTTCCACATTACGCCCTTGATTTTTTTTACAGCTGGCTCTTCAAATTTATTTCCAGTTTTATAAATTGGCATAGCAAAGTCAAAATTCCTCAGCATAGTTTCTTTTAGCTGTTGTGCTAATTCTTTTTCTTTTTCCAAAAGCATAACATCTACTTCTCGCATCGCTATCGTTTCTTTATATAGTTTTGTAGTTCTGCTACTTGCATCTACAAATTCCCAGTCAAATGCTTTGTCTGGTTCTAGAATAAGTTGATGAAAGTATCTACCAAACAAAAAGTTTTTGTTATCGGGTTTTACTTTTTTAAAGTCTATTGGGTTGTTTAATAAGCTGCTTATATCGGAATTAGATAAATAGCTGCGACCGTAGTCCCCGTAATAGTCTTTATCGTTTCTTAGTTTTTTGAGTACTTTTTCCATTTGATATTGCGTTTGTTACTGTTTGTTTGACTTCTTCTGTAATGTTGTAGTTGTTATCTTTTAAGAACTTTATAATGTATTCCATATTTTTATCTTTCTTCGGCAGCGTTGCTACCCATTTAAGAAACGCTTCAACATCTACATCTTGTACTTTGACTACTTTGTCGTTTAGTTTATAGTTAGCAGTTTCTTCATAGCTTGCAACACCACTATCTATACCTATACCAAAGCAACCCAACGCCCTACCCCACGCACTAGTCTCTGCATTCTCTACGTAACTTCCTTTATTAATAAAGTTAGATGCTGCCTCTTCAAAAGCCAGACCAGTTGCTACTGTAAAACCAGATTCTTTATCTACAATCTTAGCTTTAACTAAAATAGTTGTACTTGTTTTTTCTAACACCTCAGTTACTAAACCGTACTTATGTTGGTAGGTTTCTCTAAAATGTTTTAATCGGTCGTGAACCATTACATAGTCCTTCCCCTGAATGTTTACTGTTTTTAATTTACTCATTTGTTTGTTTTATTTGGTTTAACTTCTTGTTTACTTTTGTATATGAATTCATAATTCGCTCACGAGCATTCTTAAGATTCATAATGTGTTTTGCATTCTTTCGTGTGTTAACTTCTCTCTTGATTTTGTTTTCAATCATTAAAAGTTTTCTACGATAGTTAGACAAACATACGACAAAAACTGCATATCTCCAACCTTTTTGATAAAAAATTTCGTACTCTTCCTTTTTAATTTCTTGGTAGAAATCTCCGCCTATGGTTGTGTTGTGAATGATAGTATCTTTAGTGATTTTGTTCTGTTCTATTCTAATCCCAGACAAGATACGTGCTTCAAATTCTTCTCCATCTAACGTGGCTGAAAACTCGTCTGCCTTTGCTTGTTCAAATACTTCTAAGAGAGTGTAACGCATTCCTGAATTTTTTCTCTTATAACTTGATAGTCCACATCTTGCTCCATTTTTTTGGATACTACATCTATTCCGTGTAGTATTGATGAGTGGCTTATCTTGTATCCGTTTTTGGTAAGATATTCCTGAATGTAAGTAAGTCTGATTTGTCTGTCATAACACCCATAATATAATAAGTGTCGAGCATCTACAACCTTTCTTTCTTTTGTCTTGGTGAAAAGCTTTTCTTTGCTAATATCGTAGATGGAACATACGTTCTCTGCTATTTGATTAAAAATTGGTTCTTTCATTAATTTTGTTTTTATTAAAAATTTTATTCCACTGTTCTCTTTCTTTCTGAATATGTTTTAGTTGCTGAGCAGCAGCTAGTAAGTTATCCATTAAGTTGTCTATAGTTTTGATTGGCTTTGACTTGGCCTTGTAATAAGTATTTTGCATTTGTTTGTTTGTTGTTTGTAAAAAGAGAGAGACACAAAAACATTTAATATTTGGATATTATTAGAGTGCGTTGTGCACGTGCCTCTCTCCTAAAGTTACATTATGAAAACTTCAGTAAATATAAATAATGTTTATAGATTGTGCAAATTATTTCTGACTTTTTAATTTCTCAATTTCGAATTGTAGATGGGCGATTGCTTTGGTAAGACATTCTATGCCGCCATCGTTGTGCTTTCGCTTGGAGCGTAAGCAGTAAGTTACAGCATTCCCTACGTGATAAGAACAATTAAAATCATCAACAACATATCGTGCTTGGTATTTACCTACACGATGAGTGTTGCCTACATAATATTCAGGTACTCTTTTGTCGCTTGTTGACTGGGTTGTGTCTCGATTTCTGTCGGTGTCCCAATAGTATTTACTATGCTCCATTATTGTTCTATGTATTTCTTTTCTTTGTTGTATACAATAAACCCATTTCTTTCTAGCAGCTTTATTGCTTTGTCGATTTCTTTTTGCTCTGCCCTAAAGGTGTCAAATATTTGATTGTGTATTACCATCTGAATTTTTTTAAAAGTTTAACAACATATCTTTAGCCATCAGTTCCCACACTTTTTTTTCTAAGTGCTTAAGGTCTAAGCTAACTTCTAATTCTCTCTGAACGTTAAGAGCATAATGTTTCTCGGGTAACAATTGAATGATTACTCCCCCTGCATATCTGATAACTTCGGTAGAGTTAGGTAATATTTTAAAACCTAAATCAACCACACTTAAATCGTGGTCTCTGTACATATTCTCATAAGTTTTCATTGTCATCAGCTGACCAGTCTTTCTAAATGTAGTTAGACTCATCTTGCCTTTGTCTAATGATTGTTGTAGAGTTTGTATTATTTTTTTTCTTGGCGACTTCTGTGTCTTTTCCAATAAAATTTCTGCGTTAAGCAGTCTCCTTGGTTTCTTGAATTTCATATAAATAAATTTTAATTATTGTGTAAATATAGTTTAAATTATTGACAACTTAAAATTTCCGTGCCTTTGAAATACCAATGGCCATCGACTTTGATTTTGCTGATGGTGGTGATATTAAATTTTTTTCGTCTCTCCTCCACGGACGCTAATTTTTTTTCTAGACGTTTAATTTTTTTGGTGAGCTTGACGTTGCGTGCACAAATTTTTGCAGCTGCCTCCGTTGTTAATTGCATATCATTATTATTATTAATGTTATTATTACGCCCGCATATGAGATTGCTAAAAATTTCATATTGGCCTCGTACTTTTTATTGTCTTTCATTTTTGGTTAGTTTATATTTTGACATATCGTTTCTAATTCCACGAGCAAATTTGGCTCTGTGCCTCCGCTCTTTCTCAATGAGGTAAGCTACTTTGAGATTTACTTTTTCTTCTTTACCACTGTATCTAAAGTAATGATTGAATTGAATATGGTTCTTCGCAAAAATTTTTGCGTGCTCCCTCCGAACCATAAGTTCTTTGGCTACGTGATGCATTATCCTACGCTGATTGTTGAGCGAGTAATATTACTTCTACTGACCATATCCCAATAGTAATCGTAATACTTGTCGAATACATCTTGTGCGAGTTCGGTGTATTCGGTGTGAGTTAATCTATCTCTATAAATTTCTTCATCGGTATAGCCGCCCTCTTTCATTTCGTTTTTCATTCCTCTGCTTGCGAGCGAACAGCAGAGTTCTACTTGATTGACTGTAATATACATAAGTTTAGTTTGATTGGTTAATAATAGACAAAGGTACAACAATATTTAGACATAGCCAAATATCATTGTACCTTTTTTTGATTGGTCGTCAACGACTAATTTTGTCGTGCTTGCTCCAACGCTGTGTTGTAAAAATAGGCCTCGTGATTGTCTAGAAATTCCCAGTAAAAATCTGTGATATCTACATTGTTGAGTTCTACTTTTTTTATTGTGAGTTCTTCCTCAGGCGGTTGGTCGTAGTCGTGAGACATATCATTGTAATAGTATTCATACTCCATTACGATACAATAGTTCTCGCCCTCTACTACGCAGACTCCATTTTTATCTTTACGTGCCATACTGTTTTTTTTGGTTTATAATCTAGTTTAAATTGTTCTAACTTTACGTTGAGTTTCTTCCCCCAGTAATTGTTGGGGTCTACTTTAAAGTGCACCCACTTGCTATTAAAGTTTGAAGAATATACTTGCGTAAATGATTTGACTGCTTCATCAGTCCATACAAAATCTGTTTCCATAATTGTTTGTTTTAATTAATAAAATATCCACATCACAACGTAGAAGATAAACCCTAACATCAGTAAGAATATAAAGTCTATCGCTGCTTGCGTGTAGTCCATTTGGTTGTTTTCAAGTTCTTCGACTTGCTGTTTTATTTGTTGAACAGTATCAAGAGTTGCCTCTTTGTTGTCCTCTGAATCGTGGCCGAATTTTATATCTTCCTCTAGCCATTCAAATAAATTTTTAAGTTTTGGTTTCATAATTTTAATAAATTTTTAAAGTTGTCCATTCTATATCAAAAGAAATTAATTCTTCGTGGTCATCTTCATCTCTGTCTGAGTTGTTATCTATTAACCACTTGTCAACATCGTTTGTAATGTCAACAATGTAAGTTCTTCCAGTATTTTCGGTAAATCTAATAATTGCTACTTTCATAATTGTTTGGTTTTAAAATTAAACTTCAATGTAAACAAAGCAGAGGTTAGCTAGTAACCTCTTGCTCTGAATACATTTCATTACACACACTGCAATGATAATTCTTGTTGCTGATTTCAGTTGGGTCGAACGTAACTTCTTCCAAGCAGACATTACAATACTTTGTGTTATCATCTTCCTTATCGTGTATTAACGATAGTGATGAGAACAATGATTGCTGCTGATGGTATCGAGTGTTCGGCTCGTACGTGTACCTCTGATAATTCGGTTTAGAATATTTTGGCATTGTAAACCTTTGTCTTATAATTGGCTTTCTGATTGGAAAGCTTTTGTGATACTTCATACTTCCCATACTTCTATAACTTGTGTCTTTGTTAATAAAGTATATCCAAGCTGTCAAAATCGTGCCGCTGCCTAGCTTGATAGGTATTCGCTTGCGTTGATAAAACTGCGGGTGTCCCTCTAGTGAATCAAGTGCAGCAAAGGTGTCGTTATTTACTTTGTAGACTTCTACTTCTACGTGGTGTCCATAACCGCTCTTGTCCAACAAGTAAGGTAGCCCGCTAATCACTAGCGGGTACTTGTCTCTTGTTGTCCCTTTGCCAACGAATCGCTGTCCATACAATAAGTGATGATTGCTGCCGCCTTTTTTAAGCGTGCCATACACCGCTACAACATTGTGCTGCAACACATTGGGTTTGGAAAACCATACGCCATTGTGCTTAGTCCACTTTTCTTTGTTGTAGATTTCGTATTGTCTGTTGCGTTTGTTGTAAGTAATAAATCTAGAATCGTGCTGACCTAGTACTGCTCTTCATTGCGGCCTAGCAATAGTCCCTAGTTCGATAGCTAGTTGCTTGCTGTCGCACATATCGTGAGAGCCATATCCCGCAATAGTCCCATTGTGCATTAGTAACTCATTAGTGTTGTTACCACATACAAAAGGGTGCGTGTTTGCTTTGTTTACTTTACCTCTTGTTGCTAATCTGAAATGAGCAATGTAGGGTCTGTTAGTGTCAAGTACTTTCCAGTCTTTTGATTGGTAGTATTTAACTTCATTGGTATCCAGAAAAATTACGCCAAGTCCGTGAGGATTGATGCGTGAAGAATTTTTAAGTATCTCTGGCGATACTTGTTTGTCTTTCGACTTTACAATAATTATACACATAGTTTATTTGTTTGTGAGGTTTGTACTTCTAATATCTGTACGCTGACCTCTGATTAATTTAGACAAAGATACGAAAACATTTAGACATTACCAAATTTATTTTATACGAATTTTTATTTCGCATACTTCATTTGCAGGGTGAGCGGCTGCGGGGTGAGCAGGGTTCAGGCCAAAAAAAAAGACCGCATAAAGCGGCCTCTCTTTTGGTCGTGTACGACTAATTAGCTGATATCATATCTGCCTACATAGGTGCATTCTTCGGGTAGTGTTACGCTATCCACTTCGATTACAACTCTGTCGCTACAGCTGTAAAGCATATCCATTTCATTTCTGTTGAACATTACGTGTCCATTTTCATAATGGTATTCTCTTAGCTTTTTACCGTTTGCATATCTACTTCCTGATAAATCTGTACTTCTTAATCTGTACTTCTTTATCATACGAATTATAAAATCGTGGTTTCTAGTGTCTGAAACGTGTCTCTTTTCCATTAGGTTGTTTGCTTCAGATTGTGCGTCAAAAATTAGCGGCAATACATTTTCCACCATATGCACTTTGCTCCAGTCCAACTCCATATAAGTGGTTGAGCTTTGTCTTAACTTTGGGTGTTGAGAGTGCAAAAACAATTGTTTAAGTGGTTTAAATTGCGTAGCATTTAATCTGATTGTTTGGCTTCCCCAAACTCCAGTTCCTATCGGAAATGATAATCCCTTTGCTTCCCAGTTTGCGTAGTAAGTGTAACCACTTCTTTGACTGTCTGACAAAGTTTTAACAAATTTACATCTGAAATGTTCTTCTTTGTGCGGTGTAATTTGCTGAAAGAAGAAAGACTTCAAAACAATTTTTAGATTGTTTCTTTGTGCTTTTGTAAGCTTTATGCGTGAGTGCATTAATCTAGTGTGTGTGTTCATTTTATTTAATTTAAATTATTAATTCTGTTTCTGCCTTTTGGCTTCATCAGTAGCAATACACATTGCTAAACAGGAGCAGTTTATACAGGTGCTCAGCTGTGCAAATCATCTTCTGCGGGCAAATTCGATTACTCTTGCGTTCCATAATCTGAACGCTTTAGGCGTTGTAATTGGCCTAACAGTGTTGGCATCGAAACGATTATAAATCCAAATAAACTCCATTACTTTTTCATTAATCTTGTTGCTTTTTAGCATTCTTCTAAACGCTTTTGACAACTCGATTAACTCGTTTACTTTGGTCTCATTGTCGTTATACATCGACAATAAAATCGGCTTAGCTTTCTTAATAAACTTCGCATAAGTTCCTCTATCATTGACCGCAAAATCTACTAGCAGCTGCATTAACTTATATCTGTTAATCATTTGCTTTACACTGGTAAAGCGGCTCCATAATCTGAATTCAAGTAATTTGTTACCTGATTTCTCGAATATTGGTTGGTACTTCGTACGCTCTTGATTAATTCTAGTCGAATAGCTTTCTGCATTCGTTCTAGCGGTTATGTTATTGCAGCAATACTGGTTAGCTAATCTTTTACGATTAAGTGCGTAAAGTATTGCGTAATAAGGTCTCATCAGTGCGTTTAACTCGCTTGCGGTGTGCTCTGTGCTCGATACTGTAATATGACCCCCACATCTATAAGACCCCGTTTGATTCATCTCATCGCTTTGGCTGTAAGCTTCATCAATAAGCGTGTCGGCCTGATACATCAGGTTAAACATTTTGTTTCGCCATACAGATGAAGGCACAAGAGGAAGAATATTTGTAATGGCCTCAAGACCGCAGCTGCCATCTCTTTCGATTCCTTTCATTAACTGGCAAAAATTTTGCAGTTCGCTGCCTCTCAAAACCTCTCTTGAAATTCTCGATTTCTCGATTTCCATACCGATAGTAAATTTTGCTTTGTAAACGTATTGACCGCTCTCGCAAACTCTCGATATGTTACCCGCTCTTTGTCTAGCGTTCAGGCCTCTCAAATCAACTTCAAAAGGCGTGCTCGCATAGTTCTCAGGGTTTGGGCTCTGTTGATATCCCTGAACAACTGTTCTAGAGACCGTACGACCGCTGCTATTTGCAGCTGTTAAGCTTAGTTTGTCGTACTTTTTTCCGATTAAATTTTTCATTGTTTGTGTGTGTTTAATTAATAAATTTATTCTACTATTCCGACTGATATTCCAGTGTCAATGTCAACAAATTCCTCGCTTGCAATTGGGTTTCCAGTGTCAATACCAGTTAGAACAGATACCCCCGCTAATTTGCTCGCTAAAAATTGCATTGCTTTTACGATTTCATCTTGCTCATTTTTGCTAGTTAGTTCCATATTTTCGTTAATTCTAACGGCAATATTTCTCTCAGCATTTTGGTCTACTTCTTTCACTTTAAAAGCTAGCGTGAAGATAGTCGGCACTGTAGCAGATACGCTTTCTTCTTCGTTTGTTACCAGTGCTTTCACATATTTGTTAAAATTGTCGATAGAACGAACAACATTTTTTCCGCTTTCTTCTTCTTCGTTACACTTCGTTAGAAAATCAGCTACATAATTCGGGTTAACTGTAGTGCTTTTGTAAGCTTTGCACATTCTGTTCATTTGGCTCTGTTTTACGTTGAAAAACTTCATCGCCATTTCATCAATTGACCAGATTTGTAAATCATTCTGTTCGAATAATCTTTGTGTAGCTGGTTTCTTTAACCATTTTTTGCATTCTAAAGCTAATTTCCCTTGCTGAATTTTAGCGTTTAATTTGGTTGCAGTACTAGTGTTAATTTGCTCATCTAATACACTGATTTGAGCGTACGTGTTTTGAAAAGTTCTAGAATTTTCTAGCATTTCTCTTTCCATTTCTAATAAATTTCTCATTTGTTTTGTTTTTTTATGAGATTATGCGGGCAATATTACCCTCGAATTTACTCCTAATATTGTCAAGATTTAACCTGAAATTAGTCCAGTTTGTCGGCTTGTTGTCTATTAGTCGTGCATTCATAGTGTAATAATAATCTAATTTAATCATATATGCAAGTATTTTCAACACTATTTTTGCGGCTTGAATTGGTCGCATACGACTAATTATTTTTATATCTGTTGTTCAGAGTGTTACAAAAATTTAACTGGAGCGTGTTCAATTAGTTTTGTTTGGGGTGTTTTTAGGCGGGTTATAGGCGGCCTTTAATCTCTGTATAAGAGCATTAAAGTTTTATTATTTACCCCGATATTAAAATAAAAAAGTAATTCCCCCTATGATTTGTTTTTACTGGTAAAAAAATCGTAGAATAATTAAGGCAAATGAGAGAATAAAAAAATCATTCTTATCTGTAGCAGCTATTTTAAAAAAGCTAAAAAAATCTAGCCAAAACGAAAAAAAAGCAGACCCCACCTTGCAAAAAAAAATTCGTTTTCTGTCAGCGGCACACAGCGTATATCGGTATGGAACCTCTCACCTCTAATTATCTCATATAAATTTTGTATCTTTACAAAAAAAATAATAGTTATGTCTTATCAAAAACCTAACCCGAGTCCTAAGGTTGTACTAAAGCAGCCTTCAGCTAGTAACTACGTTGATGGATTAGAAATCAGAAACGGTAGATTAATCAATATGCGTCCTGCGTCTATGATGGGTATTGAACAAGCTGCAATGTATAGACAGCAAATGAAGAAGCAATACAAAATAGATTGCATAGCAGACGGAATTGAAAGAGCGAAAATGAGAATGGACGGAGATAGAGATATATACGAAATGTAACAATATAGTTTGTTTGTTTGTTTGTTGAGAGAAAGGGGGTAACAATCGGTTATCCTCTTTTTTTATGTCGAGTTGTAAAGTCTTATGCTGATTTTATGTCAGAAATATGTCGATTATAAAACTGTAAGTACTTGATTTTAAATACTTATGTCGATTATGTCGATTTCAAAACGATTCTGTATTTAAATTTTTTTTTAATAGTACGTATATAAATATATATATATATGTAAACGCATAGGTACGACATAGATTCTTTTAATTATAAGTTTGTATATTTGCTATAAATTAAATCAAATATAATATGAACCCACAAGCTGGAGGCTATACGCCCAAAGACCTGAGATTTGGAGAATCAGGCAGAACTTCACTAATAAACGGAATCACTAAAATTGCTAACGCAGTTAAATCTACACTCGGCCCACGAGGACATACAGTATTGATTGAGTCCCCGAGTCACACACGAGGTATGACTATAACGAAAGACGGAGTTACTGTAGCTAAGTCAGTAAACTTAATTCATCCAGTAGAAAACCTTGCGGTTACAATGATGAAAGAAGCTGCATCTAATACAGCGACTACTGCTGGTGATGGGACTACTACAGCTATTGTATTGACAGAAGCATTAGTAAAAGCTGGTAATGATATAATCAAAGAGAATCATAATAGAACAGAAATACTACGTAGTGTTAACTATGAGGTAAAGAATGTTATCAAGAGTTTAAAGTCATATTCAAAACCAATTAGTAAAAGAAGATTAAAAGACGTAGCTATTATTTCAGCGAATGGGGATAAAGAGATAGGTACTATAATATCTAATACATACAACGAGGTTGGTAAGAACGGTATAGTAACAGTCGAACGTTCACAAACAAGTGATACATATAATGAGATTACTAACGGTATCAAGGTAGAGAAAGGTATGAACTCTCCATTGTTTATTAACGACCAGAAAAAAGATGAGTGTGTTTTAGAAGACTGTTATATATTAGTATGTGATGCGTCAGTAGACAACATACTTAATATAGAAAACATATTAAAACCTATAATACAAGAAAACAAAAAACTATTGATGATATGTCCAACGAGTGAGAATGTATTGAATACTCTTGCAGCTAATGTTGTAAAACGTAAACTCAATGTATGTAATATTAATCCTCCGCAGTTTGGATATAAACAAACGGAACTAATGCAAGACATTGCGGTCTCTGTAAATGCAAAATACTTTTCAGAAAAGACTGGTGATGATTTGAGCTTAATTACTTTTGGTGATTTAGGTCACGCTGCTAAGGTGATAGTTAGTAGAGACTCTACAGTCATCATTAAAGACCCCGAAGTTACTGATGCTGTAGTAGAGGAAAGAGTAGAACAACTGTGGGAAAGTCATAAGTTAACGACAAAAAAAGCAGATAAAGATTTTATCTTGTCTCGAATAGCATCATTAACTGGAGGGATAGGTGTTATATATGTAGGAGGTCAAACTGATATTGAACAAAAAGAATTATACGATAGAGTAGATGATGCAGTATGTGCAGTACGTTCTGCATTTGCTGAAGGAATATTACCAGGCGGTGGAACAGCATTGTATCATATAGCTAAAGTATACGATACCCTAAGTGACAAAGAAGAAAAAATTTCGAAAAAAATTGCTTACGCAATTTTAGGTAAAGCACTGAAAGCACCTCTTCAGCAAATATTAACTAACGCAGGTCTAAACGATGAAGAGATATATGAAGGCATCTTAGAACCTAAACACGGATACGATGTAAAGAATGAAATGTATGGAGACTTAGTAGAGCTCGGTGTAATAGACCCACTCAAAGTTACTAAGCACGCATTGAAAAATTCTGTATCAGTTGCAACCACTATACTAAGTACTAACGCTATAATAACAATGGCTAGAACATATGAAGCAAATGAAACCTCTAAATAAATATATAGCAGTAGATATTATCGAAGAAGAAATAACTACAGACTCAGGATTAATATTGTCAGACAAAGACAAAGACTCATTACGTTATCGTAAAGCTGTAGTCATAGAACCAGGTACAGAGGTTACAACTCTATCTAAAGGAGATACTATTTATTATGATAGTAGGTCAGGATACACTATGTTGATTGACAATGTAAAGTGTACTATTATTTCTGAGAGAGACGTTGTAGTTGTTGTCTAGATTTATTTAAATCTTTTATAAAGTTTCTATATACTTTATCAGTGTAAGATACCTTTCTTAAAAACAAGGGATTGTCTTTTGACATTGGTATATCTTCACCGTTAAGTTTCTTATATATACTATTGATTACCCTCTTAGCTTTATAAGACAATTGATATAAAGCTTTTTGTTTACCAGAACGTTTACGAAAAACTTCTATCCACTTGTCCCTCAACAACTTATCAAACCTATTGACATTCCAACTCAATAGTTCATCAAACTCTTTAAACTTGTCTTTGCTAAAGTAATCTTCAGAATATAAAAACAACATCATATCTAACTCTCCAGTAGTCAAACCATACTTTGCTTTTACCCAATAACGTACAACACGCCAGTACTTTAAGTAATTAAATTCCATTTTAATAAATTTGTATCTTTGTAAAAATAAGAAAATAATGGCAGATACAGATTACAATTATTTAGAGGAGTGGAAAAAGTCCGCTAAAAAAAATAAAAAGACTACCAAGGTATATAATAAACCTAAACGAAAAAAGATATTAGGATTGGCAGGTCTACAAACATTTGCCGCAACGTATAAACCTAAAGACAAAAAATAATGCCAACAGTTAATTACAGTTGCCCAGACACGGGTAAGCCAATGAAAAAAGAATTTCCATATACAGCAGTGGGTAAAGCACAAGCTGATACCTTTGCGAAACTTATGGGTGGTAAGAAAAAAAATAATCCTAACAGATATTCAAGCGGGTACTAATGGCTAAGAAAGGAAGAACTAAAGGAAACAAGATTTGTCCAGCAGGAATTGCTTGGGCTAAAAGAACTTTTGATAAGTACCCTTCAGCCTACGCAAATATGGCCGCAAGTAAATACTGTAAAGACCCTAACTATGCAAAGGGTGCTAAAAAGAAATAGTGATGAATATAAAACAAATGAAAGAAGTTGTTAAGCAACTTAAAGGTGCTTCTAAAATGCACGCAGCACAAGCAGCGAAGATTGAGAAGATGATTAAAAAAATGCCTAAAAAGAAAAAGTAATGGGTGAGTTAGCTAAGTGGCGTAAACAAAAATGGGTACGCATAGGGACTGATGGTAAAATCAAAGGGCCTTGCGGAACAAGTAAGAATAAAAAAAACCCTGACAGGTGTTTACCTTTAGCTAAAGCTAGAAGGTTGAGCAAGAAACAATTAGCAGCAACAGCAAAGAAAAAGAAACGTAGTGGAGGTAAGAAACAGTTTGTTTCTAATACTAAAGCTGCAAAAGTTAGAAACTCTTAAATAAATAAAGTGTGGCAGATAAAAGCAAAATGTCGTGCAACAAAGTTGTTGCGTCAGATAGAGCAGGAAAAAAGAAAATGGTTAAGGCCTGTGAAGGAGGAAGAGAAAAGCTTATTCACTTTGGAGCAAAAGGATATGGACATAATTATTCAGCAGCTGCAAGGAAAAGCTTTCGAGCACGACACAAGTGCGGAACAGCCAAATCAAAACTAACAGCTCGATATTGGGCGTGTAAAAAATTATGGGCAGGTAAAGGTGGTAGCACTAAATCTAGTCCTAAAAATAGACAAGGAAAATATTAGTATCTTTGTCAGATAAATATTAGTAAGTTATGGCGAATTTTATTCAAGAAGTATTTGCAAGAGCAAAGAAAAGAGGTACTCTCGGAGATTGTACTGGTAAAAAATTTGGAAGTAAGTCTTGCCCAAAGGGTTCTAAGAAATATAACTTTGCTAAGATGATGAGAAAAATTAACAAGAAAAAAAAGAAATAGTTATGGCAAAAAAGCAAGGATACAACGCAAGACTCGATGAGTCTTTAGGTATGAAGCACAGAGGTGCTCACAAGCAATCTCTTAAAGATAGAAGAGATGAGTCAAAAGGTATGGCAAAGAAAATGACTGGACACGCATATAGTGGTGACCACGGTATGTCGTATCATAATAATGTACACGAGCATTTAGGAAGCCTTATTAGAAAGTAATATGGGAAAGTGGTTAGTAAAAATTGGACTAAAGATTCAGAATCTTTGGTGCAGATTCCAATGTTCTTGGAATTGGTTATTATCTAAATTATCGTTTAACGTTAACGATTGCCCATATAAAATGTGTGAATGTAAAAAATAATGAGACGAACTCAATTATCTAGAAACTCAGGGCCTCGTCAAAGTAGAGGTCTTGGAGATTCTATTGAAAAATTAACTCAAGCTACTGGAATAAAGAAAGTGGTAGACACAGTAAGTAAAGTAACAGGAACACCTTGCGGGTGTGGAGAAAGAAGAGACACACTGAATAGATTGTTCCCATATCAAAATAAATAAATATGTATTCAAAAATTCAACTTAATACAGCTAACGCAATAAAAGTTATAGCGAGTGAAACAGTTCCTATTCCTGACCCTAACTCTTATGTAGCTCAACAATCAGCAGCTGGTGCAGGTAATGCAGCTACGCAAGATAAATTTTCAGATGCGGGAGCATCTTTTGAGGGTAATGTTGTTGTTGGTGCTATTATTTACGATTCTACGGATGTAAGAGCATATCGTGTTACGAAAGTAGATAGCGATACGGTATTGTCTGTTACCCCAAGTATTGTTGGAGCATCATCTTCAGTCAATTATAAAATATACAACGCAGCAACTGAAGGCTGTGTTTTATGGGTTGGTTCTGACACTTCGTCTTTAGTAGTAGACACAACCTATGTAGATATAGACGTAGTAACGGTAGGCAATAATACTGTAGAGTTTGAAAATGCTAAGCTAGGAGAGTACCTGCCAGTACAAGTATTACAGCTAAAGGAAACAAATACTACGGCAGATTGTAGAGATAAATGTATAGCACTTTCATAAACAATGGCACAGCAAATAGGAGAAGATACTAAAGTAACATTAGATTTGAAGACTATCGGAATGATTGTCGGGTTTACTATCTCCCTATGCAGTATGTACTTTGTTTTACAAGCAGACATTGCAAAAGCTATGGAGCTTCCTGCACCCGAAGTAACTAAAACTGAATTCACATATAAAGACCAGATAATTCGTGATGCCATTATGACAACACAAGAGGATGTAAAAGAAATGAAAGCTACTCTTGAAAAACTGGAAGAACGTATATTTGAATTAACAAAAGAAAGATGAAACTATGGCTAACAATATTATTGTTAATACCAACTCTAGCCTTTTCTCAATCTTATAAAGATGGCATTGTAGTCATCCAATTCTCGGCTGATTTTGTAAAAGCCAATGAGGTAGATATAAGCGGACTGGATGGAGCTGATAAACTCCGTTTGTACTACACACAACATCCTAAAATTTTTGAAAAAGAAAATATAAAATATTTACCTACTGTTATATTATTTCATAATGGTAAAACAGTATTACGTATAGAAAGTGGCATATCATTAAAACTGCCAGACAACACTCTAGATGTAATACAAGAGCACATCAACAAGATTATTAAACGTAAATTTTAGATATGAATAGAAAAGAGAAAACTGAAAAGTTTGCCTCCAATGCATTACTATACATTATAATTGTATTTTTATTAGCAGCTTTTACATTTAGTGTACAAGCACAAGAGGCAGAAGCTGGAATTAAAAAAGAATCATTGTTTAAAAAAGTATACAATGATTTTTTGCAATACGGTACTGCATATGTTGCAGGTAATATAAACAACCCGTATCAAAAACAATCAATAGATTACGTAGTTAGAACAAACCCAAGCGGTAACTTATATGATGTTCCTATTGTTCAAGACGCTACTGAGTATTATGAATTTGATTACAGATTTGGATTAGGTATTAGAAGAATTGCAAGATTCGATTATGAAAATAAAGAAAAAGCATATTATGATGGTACCGAAAAGAATGTAGCTTTATCTTCTCCAACAGCCGCTTTTGATGGTTGGGAGTATTTATTTCACTGGGAGAAAGAAAGGGAAAGAGGTGAGGTGTTTACAAATCACCGTTACTTTCTTAGGCATACTGGTAAAAATCACATTGTTAAACTCGAATCTAGAGAGGAAGGAAATGTAGGTTTTAAATATCAAAGTGCAGAAGTAAGAGCTAGATTACCAATAGGAAAAAAGTTTAGTATATCAGCAGGTTTAATTGCAAGAACACACGACCAAGCGTTTGGATATAATCCAGTTGAGATTTGGTTGAATGAAACTGATGAAGATGGATATGCATTAAACCCTTGGTATACTTTAGGTTTTGAATATGGTTATGATGATATATATTATAATCAAACAGACCAGTTTGGTAATGAGGTTTCAGATTGGTACTGGATAGACCCTGACGGTAACATTGTGGCTCATACTGATTTAGAGTTTCGTGAGACAGTTTTTGCTGACTTGATGAACAGATTTAATAGAGAACAATGGGACTTGTTAGATGCATTTGCAGAAGTAGCACCTATTGTCGGAGCAGATTATTATTTATACCGTGATAGATTCTGGCTACATAGTTATGCTAATTATATATTACCATTTCACAAATACTTTAAAGGTGATGAAGCGTTTAGTTATTTAAACAGAAATAATTGGGGGTTAGGCGGATTGAGACAAGACTCTGAGTTAGAACAATGGGATGACTACCAATTCGGGATAATACTTGGATGGAACCTCACAAAAAAATTAGGTATTTTTGTAGAAGGAGAATACACAAAGTTTTGGGACACTGAAATTTTTAATTCAACAATCGGTTTAAATTTAGAGTTATGAGTATACTAGGTATAGGAAAAAATAAAAGAACACAGCGTAAGCTAGCTGCTATTAAAAGAAAGATGGAAAAAATAGAAGAGATGGAGAAAACATTAGAGGAGCCATCTGAAATGACTGGTCAAGGTTTTAACCCAGTTAAAGATTATCATAGAGGAACTTTAGAAGCATCTATAAAAAGAAAAAAAGAAGCAATAAAACGCAAAAAAGGAAAGATATGAAAATTAGCAAGCATATTACTTATGCTGAAGCTATCCACTCAAACACTGCTAAAAGGAAATGTATTGACAATACACCTAACCCACAGCAGTTGGAGAATATGAAAACTACTGCTGAAATGGTATTTGAACCTTTGCGTGGTTGGGTAAATGGGCCTATTAAAGTTAGCTCATTTTTTAGGTCTCCAGATTTAAACCAAGCAATTGGTGGAGTGGCTTCTTCTCAGCATTGTAAAGGCCAAGCACTTGACTTGGATGATGTATATGGATATAAAACGAATGCAGAAATGTTTATGTATATCCGAGAGAATTTAGATTTTGACCAATTAATTTGGGAGTTTGGCACAGACGTTTCTCCTAACTGGATACACGTTAGTTATGTGTCAAAAGAAGAAAATAGAAACAGATGTTTGAAAGCTTATAAAGATGAATACGGAAAAACAAAATATAAAACGATATGAAAGATATATTAGTTAAATTATTTGGTGGAGGTGCTGGTGAAGTAGGCGATAAACTTTCGGGAGTAATAGATAAGTTTGTTCACACCAAAGATGAAAAAGCTGCATTTGAAAAAGAAATGACAACAATATTTATAAACGCAGAAGCTGAGATAGAAAAAAATATTTCGGAAAGATGGAAGGCAGATATGGCATCCGATAATAAGTTAGCAAAATCTGTACGACCACTTACATTAATTTTTCTTTTTGTATCTACGGTGTTGCTTATTTTTATTGACTCAGGATTTATTAACTTTGCAGTTGATGACGAATGGAAGGAATTATTAAAAATGTTGCTCATAACAATTACCGCAGCATACTTCGGTGGGCGTAGTTACGAAAAAGGAAAAAGATTAAAAAAATAGTAAATGGCAAAAATAAGCACATATGCAATTTCAGCACCTGTTGTTGATGATGATAAATGGATTGGTACTGACGCAAGTGCTTTACAACTTACTAAAAACTTTACCGCACGTGATGTAGCTATATATTTAAACAATTTTGATAAAGTAGATTCCGACTCTTTAAGATATGTTTTTCAAAACTGGGAAACAGGTGATGTTAGAAAAAGTGGTAGTATTTCTTTTTCTACTAGTGCAGTTGGAGACCAAGTAAACTTTTCTACTGTTACAGGTTTTATGTTAAGTAAATACACTAAAGCCTTAGTAGACGTTTCTACATTTTACACAAACCCTTTGATTAACTCACAAGTATTAATTTCACGTTGCGACAATGTATCGCAGTTTGGAATTTTCACTTGGAATAGTGCTGCACAAAATGGTGGAGAACCTAATTTTTGGGATATAGGTTTAACACACGTTACCAGTAATGGTACCTTAGACAACAATGTAGATTATTTTATATCTTTGTTGCAGTATAATATAGTAGGTCAAACAGACAAAAATTATACAGAAGTTTTTGGGACACCGCTTGCAACTTGGTCGGTAACCCATAATTTAGGAAAGAAACCTGCTGTTAGCTGTATTGATACTTCGGGCAATGAAGTTTACGGAATAGTGGATTATATTAATGATAACCAAGTTACGATTGCTTTTACAGCACCAACTGGAGGCACAGTAACTTGTAATTAAAAAAAGTAGAAAAAAATGGCAATAAATTTTTTAAATGCAGTTAGCATAGCGGGCAATTTAGATTTAAATGTAAATCAGTTAGTCCAGTTTAGAGTAGAAAACTTAACAAGCAATCCAGCAGGTACAGGAGGTAGATTATACTATAACTCTACTGATGGTACATTAAGATATTATAACGCAGACGGAAGTTCGTGGATAACATTAGACGGTTCAGGAGATGTTGATTCTATTGCAGTAGCAAATGGCGGAACATCAAGTGGTACAGCATTAAGTGTAAATTCATCTACAGGTTCAGTAACAATTAGCTCTTTAGCTTACGGTGGTACTACTAATGTTGGTCACGTACCAACTGGTGGTTCTGGTACTACGTTTTTAAGAGGTGATGGTACTTGGGCAACTCCAGGTGGAACATATACATCTTGGACGATTAGTGATGGTTCGAATTCTACTAGTGTTACTGATGGTCAAACTGTAACTATCTCAGGTAGTACAGGTATTGATGCAGCTGAGTCTTCTCGAACAGTTACATTAACATTAGATTTAAATGAATTAGCTACAGTTACAGCAGTATCGTCAGACTTTGTAGCTATTGTAGATGCATCTGACAACTCAAGTAAAAAAGCATTAATTAGTGATATTGTTGCTTTAGTTCCTCAAGGTGATGTTACTGCGGTTAATGCTTCAACAGCAAATAATAGAAAAGGTATTGCAGTAGCAAATTCAACAGGCCCTATTCCTGAAGTGGGACTTAATATTGTGGGTCAAACTAATTTAGGTGCTACGCCTAATGATGCGGATGAGTTATTAATTTATGATGCTTCTGCGTCTACAAACAAAGTAGTAACAGTTGCAAATCTTATGGCAGCTGCTCCTCAAGGGGATATTACTTCTTTAACAGAAGGAGCTGGTATTACTATAACTAACTCTGGTGGCCCGAGTCCTACAATTGCAGTAGACTATGCAGGAACTGACAATGTTATATTAGAAGCAACTGATGATTCTGGAAATGCAGTAGCAACTAATGATTACATTATGACAAGTAATAATTCTACTAATGCAGTAGAATATCACAATGTATCTGATTTACCATTTACAAATAACGCTGGAGACATAACAGGTGTTACAGCGGGAACGTATTTAAATGGTGGTGGTTCATCTGGTAGTGTAACAGTAAACCACGACACCACAAATAGAAGTGATACAACAAGTTCAGCTTCACCTGGATACGCAGGAACTATTGATGTTGTTGGTAGTGTCTCAACAAATGCAACTGGCCACGTTACAGGAATAGACGTTGAAACTATTACATTTCCAGCTGCGGAAGCATATAGTTGGACTGTTGCAGATGGACAAGGTAACACAACTCCAGTTGCAAATGGAAACACTGTAACATTTGAAGGAACAGCAAATCAAATTTCAATTGTAGAAAATGCTAACACTGTTTCAGTTGGGCTTACAACAGACGTAACAATTGCTGGAGATTTAACTGTAAGTGGTGGTGATATTACATTATCAGGTACAGGAAGAATACAAGGTATTGATACAGTTACAGCTGGAACTGATGCTGCAAGTAAAAACTATGTCGACACAAGCATAGCAGGTTCTGGAGCTTTAATTTTCCAAGGCGGATATAACGCAGCAAATGACCCACCAACTGGAGCTAGTGTCAAGAAAGGGTTTACTTATGTAGTTACTGGAGCTGGTAGTGGTTCAGGAGGAACATTCTGGTCAGTGCCATTAGAGGTTGGAGATTTAATTATTGCAGACCAAGACAATCCAGTAGATGAAGGTGATTGGACTGAAGTAAACAAAAATGTTGATTTAGCTACTACAACTACAGTAGGTGTCGCATCATTTAGTGCTACTAACTTTGCAGTTGACGCAAGTGGTGAGGTAACAATTAAAAATAACGGTGTTACTTTAGGAACTGAAACAGTAGGTGATTATACCGCAACAGTAGCTGCGAGTTCTGTCAACAACAGAAAAGGTATTGCAGTTGCAGGTGCAACAGGAGAAGGTCAAGCAGCAGTAGTTGGATTAAATATTACTGGACAAACAGCATTGACCGCACCAGATAGTGCTGATGAATTATTAATTTACGATTCATCTGCAACAACTAATAAAAAGATAACATATGACAATTTATTAAGTCAAGTTGTTACAGATAATTCTTTTGCTGGAACATTCCCTGCTTCAAACTCGTCATCGTTTACAGTCGCTCACGGGTTATCTAGTGTGGATTTAATTGTTCAGGTATATAGAATTTCTGATGGTGCAACTGTATTCGCACAAGTCGAAAGAACCAGTTCATCATTAGTAACAATCACTTGTTCAGCTACGCAGACTGCAAGTACGTTAAGAGTACTTTGTACTAAGTGTGTGTAAGAGCAAGACTTAATTAAATAAAATATGGCTATTATCTTTTTAGAAGACGTTATTGTTACTGGCTCTGATACAGCAACTCTTTCAGAAACTGGTTTAACTTTAAGTAGGAGTAATTCTTATATACAATCAAATGCCGATAATGAGGACACACTTAATATTGGACAGTCATCAGTAAGATGGGGTAATGTAAAAGTAGATGGTGCTACATTTAAAGTTCTCAATGGTGGTAATGAAAGATTTGGAATTGACTCATCTGGTGACGCAACATTTGCAGGCCATATAATACCTACTTCGGATGGCACTCAAGATATAGGTACTACAAATTCTTTAGATTTTAGAAGTTTATATATTAGAGATATTGATATATATAATCAAAGGTTTAGAATGAGTTCTTCTGGTACTATTGCAGTGCTTGAAGACCACAGTTCAGTAGGAGATGGTTTTAAATTCAACCACTTAGGAACAGAAATATTAAGACTTGGTAATGGGAGTAGTACAACAGCAACTTTTGCAGGGGATGTTACCATATCAAAATCAACACCAGTATTAACATTTAACAACTTAGCTGGTGGTGGTTTAGACCCATCATTAACAGCAACAGGTACTGATTTTACTATTTCAACATCTAGTATTACCCCACTTACAATAGCTTTAGATACTGGTAATGCAACTTTTGCAGGGAGTTTATCAGCTTCAATTAGTGCTGATAGTGATAGTACATATACAGGTATTGTTGTTTCAGAAAGTGGAACACTAAAATATAGAACTAAAGCAGAAATTAGAAGTGACATTGGAGCAGGTACTGGTAGTGGTGATGTTACCGCTTCGGGTGGTGCTGATAATTATGTTGCTGTTTTTTCTAGTGCTACTCAAATTGAAGGAGAGTCTAATTTTACTTGGAACGGTACAACTTTAGCAGTCACTGGTGGCGGTAGTTATTCAGGTGCATTGCTGTGTGATAATTTAAACTTAGGAAACAACACAGATACAACATTAAGCAGAACGGGTGCGGGTGAAGTTTCGATTGAAAATCAAAGAATTTTTGCCGACAATTATCATCCTAACGCAGACGTTTGGACTACCGCAAGAACTATAACAATCGGTAATACAGGAAAGTCAGTTAATGGGTCAGCCAATGTAACTTGGACATTATCTGAAATAGGTGTCGATGGAGTTTATTTACCACTTGCTGGTGGTACAATGACAGGAACTACTTCGCACGGTGATAATGTAAAATCTAGATTCGGAACAGGTAATGATTTAACTATATATGCGACTGGTACTACATCAATTTTAGATATTCCTGCTGGAGATTTTCATATTGGAGATTATGAAACTTTTAGTACAGGTTCTTTTTCTTTTGCAAGAGTTAGTGGTGAAACTGGTATATATCAACCTGAAGAAGGTTTGTTTGCTCTTCGTGTAAACGGAAGTACTAATCATATATTTATAGGTTCTGACGGTACTGATGTTGTAGAGATAGACCACGAATCAATGACTGTTACAGGTGATATAAAACTTGAAAGTAATTCAGAAATTGAACTAGATGGTAACGGTGGTTTATTATTAAATGCAAGTGCAGACGTAACTGGCACAGAAGGAAACGGAATAATAATAAAATTCCATTCTACTGGAACAACTGCTGGTAGTATATATTATAAAAGTAATTTAGCAGCAGCTTGGTCTTTAGCTGATGCAGACAATGATACAGCTACTCGAATGTTAGCAGTCGCTTTAGGAAGTAACTCAGGAACAAGCGGTATGTTATTACAAGGAGTTTTCAGAAAAGCTTCACACGGTTTTAGTGCAGGTGCTCCTCTTTATCTTTCAACCACAGCAGGTGCTTTCACTACGAGCGTACCTACAGGTTCTAATGATTATGCTAGGTTGGTAGGATATGTATTAGATGCAAACTTAATATATTTCAATCCTGACAATACTTGGGTACAAAATAATTAATAGTTATGCCAACAATAAATGCAGGTAAATATGGGTATTTGGTGCAATCGTCTACCGTTAGTTTTACGGCACTAAGAAATGGTACTACAGCTTTACAAGTAAATAATCAACCATCAAGTAGTAATGCAATTGGTGTTAGATTTCGTTATGTATCAGGAGGTAAAGGTAGCGAGTGGCAATTGCATAGGTCTTATTGGGCTTTCGACACCTCATCTTATTCTTCTGGTTACACAATAACAGACCTTGAAATAAAGTTTGACCCGACAACTAGCACAACAACAAACTTTCCCGTTGCGGTAATAAAATCAACAGCACAAGGTAATGCTGATAGTAATTTAGTTTCTGGTGATTGGGACAGTTTAGATTTTAACACTTTATACTCTGCTAACAGCTCAACTAATTATTGGCCAGACACAAACAGCGTAAGTACTATTGCATTAAATTCAACAGCAATAACTGATTTTAGCAGTGGATATTTAAAAGTAGCTATAGTTTGGTGGTTTGATTATACAAATGGAGGAGGTCTTGCTACTCCGCAAACAATAAACGCATATCAAAATTTTGGTTATGTGCCAAGGTTACAATTTACTGCAACTGCTCTTGGTTATGGAAATATTGTAAATGGCGTAGAGTCAGAAAACATAGGTAATGTAATCGGAGTTTCGTCCGCTAATATAAGTAAAGTAATAGGAGCGTAGTTATGGCAAAGATTAGTAATGTAGTAGCATACCCAGAGATAACCCCAACACTAGATGATTATGTGGTTATTACTGACCAAGACACTAAAGATTTAGAAACAAAGACTTGTACCTTAGCCGATGCCAGACCAGTAATCACTACAACTAATAATAATACTTATATTTCACGTGTAAAATTAGGTTTAAGTCAATTGCAAGTTTTACGTTGTAGCCCTGTACTTCTGGTACCAAGACCAGGCCCTAATAAAGTTATTAAACCTGAAACCTTAGCAATTTATGTAAAACCTGGCTCTCAGCCTTTTACAAATGCAACTGATTATTGGGGTATTTGGGGAGGGCAAGACCCACAATGTTCTGCATATACATCTAGTATACCGCCTTATACAATTCCTGCTTCTTGTACAGACCCTAATACTCTAAGAGGGGGTCAGTGCTGGCCTACTACAAACCCTCCCACTTATATTTACGCACCAGAGTGGGGTACTCCAGGTGATGGTACTTGGGCTATGGATTGCTGCGGTGAAAGGTACTTCGGTATTCTAGGAGTAGGTCAACTTCAAACTACTACTCCAGCTTTTCATTATAAAGCTTTTGTAAACGACACTCTCCCAATAAATTACGGTGTTTACGTATGGAATAGTAATTTTTACTCAACAGGCACCCCGATAAACGGAAGTGATAGTTTTTTATACGCTTCAATAAAATATAAAATAATAGATTTAGACCTTATAAAATAATATAAAATGGCAAAAATTAGTAATCAAAACGCATACCCCCTTATTAATCCAACATTAGAAGATTATGTTGTAATAACTGATAAGGATAATCAATTGTTAACTAAAACTACAAAGCTTAGAAATATACAAAGTTTATTTGAATTAGAGCCCATTACAGCTAGTATGGCTGTAGGAGGACTAACTGGTATCGGTGTGCCAACGTATGCAAACCCTGTAGAAGTAATTCCTGCACCAGGGCCTAATAAAGTTCTATCGGTATATTCTGTTTTCTTTTATGTCGAAGTAGGTAGTATTCCTTATGATTATGGTGCGGATATCCAATTTGATGTAGGTACTTGGGATGGTTCAAATCAGGGTCGTAATATAACTAGAGTCGGTGAAGAAAAATTAAACTCAACTGTAGACATAGTAGTACAAAGGCTTACATCAGTTGCAAAAGAACCACAAATTAATGCTCCTTTTCAAATGGTTATTCGTAATGCTTCTCAAGACCCCACTCAAGGTAATGGTACTTTTAAAATTCTTGTTACTTATGACATTATAGATTTAGCATTGTTTGATGCTCTTTGATTAAAAAAAAAATTAACTATCTTTGTACGAATAATTAACAATTAAATTTATTTAAAATGGCAGAAAATCAAAAACTTACAACAGAAGAATTAGGAGCTTTACAAGTTCTAAACACAAACTTTCAAAACACTAAAATAAAAATCGCAGAATGCGAATTGCAAAAAGTTAAATTAATAGCAGAACTTGATGCATTCAGAAAAGATTTTGCGTCAATGGAAAAAGAATTAATTAATAAATACGGAGACAAAGTACAAATCAATCTTCAGACTGGAGAGGTTAATCCTCCAAAAGAAGAAGACGTTATGGAGTCTCTAGAAAAAGTAGAATAAATTGGCAAAAATCAGTTCACTATCTTCGTATCCTTTAATTACAAATCTTGACAAAGAAGATTATGTAATTATAACTGACAAAGAAAATCAGTTAATGACAAAAAATGTATCAGTAGAACAACTGCAAACATTTTTCGGAATCAATACAAATGTGAAGAAAGTGTCGATTAGTGCTGCTAACCTTCTTACATCATTCTCTACTCCTGTAGAAGTAATCCCTCAACCTGGTGCAAATCAAGTCTTAGACATAATATCTATAATGGCTTATTTAGATGCGGGTCTTACGGTATTCAATTTTCCTTCTAATGTTCAGTTAAATATTGGAGCGGTAAATATAGGATTGTTAAGAGGAGCTCAGTTTTTAAATCAGAATAATGACCTTATTGAAAAAAGTAAATTACTAGATGGTGTTTCAGGAGGTCTTATTGCAAAAGGTGCAGGGTTAAATTTGCAAGCTTTGACGGGTAACCCGACACAAGGAAATGGCACCTTATATTTAGACGTAATGTATAGAGTGTTAGACGTAGGAACTTCATTCTAATTAAATGGATATAAGAAAACTTTCAATAGGGCCTGACTATAAATCAGGTGCTATGCATTATTTAGTTGGTCAATTTGTATTAAATAATAATTATAAAATACATTTGATTAAATGGTGTACTAAAACATCTAATTATCTTATTTATATTATTCAAGAAGATAAAATTGTTTTATGGAAATCTTTTTCAAATACAATGCCTGTATCGGTTGAATATAATATAAATTTCTAATGCAATCTTTGTTTGACTTTATTATTACTCCAAAGAAGAATCGTAGATATAATAATACAAAATCAATAGCTGGTACTGAAATTATTACAAACACCTCTCAAGAAGACCATAGGTTTTCTAATAGAGAAGGAGTTGTTGTGAATGTTCCTAAGAACTATAAAGGGGATGTTCAGATAGGTGATACTTTGTTGGTTCATCATAATGTATTTAAATATTATTATGATATGAAGGGCAGACAAAGAAGCGGAAGAAGTTTTTTAAAAGACAATATTTTTTTTGTAGATGAAGACCAGTTTTTTTTATACAAACATAACAACCAGTGGAAGTCGCACAGTAAATATTGCTTTGTAAAACCTCTGGAAAAACAAGAGTCAATAATTTATAAAGACACTAAATACGAACCATTGATGGGGACTATGAAATATGTCAACAAAGAATTAAAAGACTTGGGAGTAAATGTAGGTGATAAAGTTTGTTACAAGCCTGATACTGAATATGAATTTGAGGTAGACGGAGAAAAATTATATAGAATTATGTCGCAAAGCATAACAGGAGTGTGGCAATGAGGCGAATAAGAAAAAACAAAAACAACAACTTTGAAAAAGAATTTAAACCTAAAATCAAATATAATCGAAACAAAGATAGATACCAAAAGCATAAAATTAAAAATTATAGCAGCGGGTCAGAAAGCAGTGAATGAACTAATTAAAGTTGCAGGGGAAAAAATAATTAAACACGACCCTGAAGATGATTTATCAGCAGACAGACTTAAAAATGCAGCAGCAACAAAAAAACTAGCAGTATTTGATGCGTTTGAAATTTTAAACAGAATTCAACAAGAGAAAGAAGCTATGGAGTTAGCTGAAAAAGGAATTTTAAGAACTGATACAAAACAAGGCTTTGCAGAAAGAAACTCAAAATAATTTATATTTAGAATTAACTGATGTTATTCCAAAAAGTGTTTTAACAAAAAAAAATAAAGCACGTACTTGGTTGTATGGATATAATGAAAAATACGATGTTATAGTTATATCTAAAACTGGTCAAATTGGAGAAATTATTAGCATTAGTGGATTAGTAATTGCATTACCTCTTTCTCCTGAAATTGGTCGTAAACGACCAAAAAACAAATCAGAACAATATTGGTCTAGGCCAGAATATCCCAAAGCTTTAGCTAAAATACCAAGTATTTTTGTCTGGAATGAAATGCCTGCTGCATTTAAAAATATGTGGATTGACTACATAGAAGAAGAATTTGAAAGAAGAGAAAAAGGTCATTGGTTTTGGAATAACGGTAAGCATACATACATAACAGGCTCACACTATATGTATTTACAATGGACTAAAATTGATGTAGGTTTTCCAGATTTTAGAGAAGCAAACCGATTGTTTTACATTTATTGGGAAGCGTGTAAAGCCGACAAAAGAAGTTTTGGTATTTGTTATTTAAAAATAAGACGTTCAGGTTTTTCGTTTATGGGGTCAGAAGAATGTGCTAATATAGCTACCATATCTAAAGATTCTAGAATCGGCATACTTTCTAAAACTGGTGCCGATGCAAAAAAAATGTTTACTGACAAAGTAGTTCCTATAACAAACAATTATCCATTCTTTTTTAAACCTATTCAAGACGGTATGGATAAACCTAAAACAGAACTTGCATTTAGAGTGCCTGCGTCTAAGATTACAAAAAAGAATATGCACTTGCAAGATGATTTTGAAATGGATGGTCTTGACACAACTATCGACTGGAAAAACACAGACGACAACTCTTATGATGGGGAAAAGTTATTATTGTTAGTTCACGATGAAAGTGGTAAATGGATAAAGCCTAATGACATATTAAATAACTGGAGAGTAACAAAAACTTGTTTAAGATTAGGTAGAAAAATAATCGGAAAATGTATGATGGGTTCTACTTCTAATGCTTTAAACAAAGGTGGTAGTAGTTTTAAAAAACTTTATGAAGATTCAGATATAACAAAACGAAACGCAAACGGTCAAACAAAAAGCGGATTATATAGTTTGTTTATTCCTATGGAGTGGAATATGGAAGGGTTTATCGACAAATATGGTATGCCTGTTCTTAATACTAAAGACGAATCTGTTTTAGGAATAGATGATGAGTATATAAATATAGGTGCAATTAATTACTGGCAAAATGAAGTCGATTCATTAAAACAAGATTCTAATGCATTGAACGAGTTTTACAGACAGTTTCCAAGAACAGAATCTCACGCATTCCGAGATGAAAGCAATCAATCACTTTTTAACTTAACTAAAATTTACCAGCAAATAGATTATAATGATTCTTTGATAATGGAGCAACACGTTTCTAGAGGAAACTTTAGTTGGAAAAATGGAGTAAAAGATACAGAAGTAATATTTAACCCTAATAAAAATGGTAGGTTTTATTTATCCTGGATACCTGAAGTTAATTTACGAAATAAAGTAATTACAAAAAATAATGTAAAATATCCTGGCAATGAACATATAGGTTCGTTTGGTTGTGATAGTTATGATATATCTGGTACTGTTGGGGGTAAAGGTTCGAACGGAGCATTACACGGTATGACAAAATTTAATATGGATAAAGCACCTAGCAATACATTTTTTTTAGAATATGTAGCTAGACCACAAACAGCAGAAATATTTTTTGAAGATGTTTTAATGGCTTGCGTGTTTTATGGTATGCCGTTACTATGTGAAAACAACAAACCTAGATTGTTGTATCATTTTAAAAACAGAGGCTATCGAGGTTTTAGTATGAACAGACCTGATAAAGTTTACAACAAACTTTCAAGAACAGAAAAAGAATTAGGAGGCATACCTAATTCAAGCGAAGATGTGAAACAATCCCACGCAGCAGCTATAGAATCATTTATAGAAAAATATGTAGGTATAGACTTGCTAGGAAACTATAGAGAGAGCGATGAAATGGGAGATATGGTTTTTACACGTACATTAGAGGATTGGGCTAAGTTTGATATTAACAATAGAACTAAGTTTGATGCGTCCATAAGTTCAGGATTAGCTATTATGGCAAATCAAAAACACCTTTATACACCTGTTAAAAAACAATCAAAAATAAGCATTAACTTTGCAAGATATGCTAACAAAGGAATATACAGTGAATTAGTACAATAAATGAAAGATATTAAAATAAATATATCTGACGTTGGTTTTCCTAGTCAGTTTGCTTCTGATGCTGAAAAAGCAACAGATAAGTATGGATTAATGATAGGACAGGCTATTCAATACGAATGGTTTAGAAAAGACTCAAGTGCGTGCAGATATTATAGTCGATGGCGTGACTTTAACCGATTAAGGTTGTATGCTCGTGGTGAACAACCTATAGCCAAATATAAAAATGAATTAGCAGTAGATGGAGATTTATCTTATCTAAATTTAGATTGGAGTATTGTACCCATTATACCAAAGTTTGTAGACTTGGTAGTTAATGGTATGAACGATAGATTATTCAAGGTTAATGCATATGCACAAGATGCTATGTCTCAGTCTAAAAGAAGCAAGTATCAAGATATGATAGAGGCACAAATGGTCTCAAAAGAATTACTTAATAAAATTCAAGAAGGAACAGGTGCAAACCCTTTTACAATGTCTCCTGAAGATTTACCAAATACGGATGAAGAGCTTGCATTGTATATGCAATTAAATTACAAGCCAGCAATTGAAATAGCAGAAGAAGAAGGTATTGATACAGTGTTTGCTATGAATCATTACGAAGATATCAGAAGAAGACTAGATTATGATTTAACTGTATTAGGTTTGGCTTGTGCAAAACACGAATTTTTACCAGGAGCTGGAGTAGAAGTAAAATACGTAGACCCAGCTAATTTAATTCACAGCTATACTGAAGACCCACAATACAAAGATTGTTTTTACTGGGGTGAAATAAAAACAGTACCTATTACTGAGTTAATGAAAATTGACCAGTCTTTAACAAAAGAAGATTTAGAAGAAATTAGTCAATACAGTCAAATGTGGTACGATTATTTTAACGTAGCACAATATTATGAAAACGATATTTTTTACAGAGATACTGTAACACTAATGTATTTTAATTATAAAACCACTAAAAAATATGTTTACAAAAAAAAGGTAAACGAAAATGGTGCTACAAAAATTATTGAAAAAGATGATAGTTTCAATCCGCCAGAAGAAATGATGGAGGAAAACAATTTTAAAAGAATATCAAAAACAATTGATGTGTGGTATGAAGGCATTATGGTTATGGGAACTAACATAATGTTGAAGTGGGAATTGATGGAAAATATGGTAAGACCAAAATCTGCTTCACAAGCAGCTTTACCAAATTATGTAGCTACATCTCCTAGAATGTACAAAGGTGCCATTGAATCGTTGACAAAACGAATGATACCTTTTGCTGATTTAATT
>CERT01025846.1_pt1 | contig 29968 bp, 31 predicted proteins | sample 530691 | NCBI WGS metagenome assembly CERT01 (sample SAMEA2620861, study PRJEB7988) | marine metagenome | biome: marine biome (ENVO:00000447); feature: surface water layer (ENVO:00002042); material: "saline water (ENVO:00002010), including plankton (ENVO:xxxxxxxx)" | depth 5 m
TAGATAACTATGGATGGAAGAATCATCCAGCTACCAAGATGTGGGCTGGATATATTCCTGCACTCAAGTGGTATCACGACATATGTATAGCAGAATGGATTAGTCGTGGGTTCAACAACACTATGGAAAAGTTTGCTCCCATACTTGAGAACATAGAAATGCCTAAGTGGTGGGGCGATAACCGTGTGCATGCCTCCCATAGAGCTGCGTTGCTGTGGAAAGAACCGGATCATTACAATCAATACGGATGGAAAGAAAGTCCTCGTGTAGATTATCACTGGCCTACACAGGAGAAATAAGATGACTGAATCAAGTAGCGATAAGTTTCTTCGCATCAAAGAAAGAGCGGAGGCAACACGCAACCGTTATGCGGAGAGTAGCAGTAAGTATTCTAACTTCCTTGTCTATGGAGACTTCGGTACAGGCAAGACACAGCTAGCAAGCACATGTCCTACCCCAGTCTTCATTGACTCGTTTGACCCAGGTGGCACCAAGACGTTAGCCCTCCAAGATGGTATCGAGAAAGGTGATATTATCGTGGAGAATAAGTGGGAAGCTGATTCATGGAAAGACCCGTTCGCATTCAATGAGTGGGAGAAAGAAATGGAACAGCGTAAGAAGGAAGGCTTGTTCGATCATATCGGAACCTATGTTCTTGACAGTGCTACGAAGTGGGCTGACTGTATGATGTGGGAGATACTCCGTAGAGGTACTCGGGGTAAGACTCGCAAAGGTGGCAACCCAGAACTGCAAGACTATTTAGTTCAGCAGATGACTGCTGTAGACTGGCTTGGCGTTCTCATGGGCTACCCTTGTCATACACTCGTAACAGGCCACATAGGACTTATCAAGGATGAGGTATCAGGTAAGATCGAAACAGGACTCTTACTTGCCGGGAAGCTGAGCGAGAAGGTACCTCTTGTCTTCGATGAGAAGTATGTATCAATGGTGAAGAACTCATCTGGCGGTGTCAACCATACACTGCTAACCAAGAACGATGGGTACTATAAAGCCGAGACTCGTATGGGTGGCTCACGTTTTGAGCAGAACGAGAAGCCTGACATCAATGCCTTACTTCGCAAAGCAGGTCGTGATAACGCTAACAAGGAGAGTTTATTCTAATGATTCATCCAGACGATATGCCCGACAGAATACCTGCCAATGATGAGCCCTTTTCTGACTATGATGATGAGGTGACTTATTCATACTTAGAAGACCGTTACTATGAAGAAAAGAGTATAGAAGAATTAGAAAACTTAGTTGATTATAAAGGTGGTGTATACGGTGGCTTACGTCAGTATGGTGCTGATACATGGAATAGCCACAAGACAGTTATGGTTACTGAGAGCATTCATAGTGGATTAAAGCACATACACCGTTTAGATATACCTTTATCAGTATTTAAAGAGCGTTTAGCTTCAACGGAAAAGCCTGAAGTTGAAATACCATTCATACAAGACTTGTTTCCTGAGCTAGATTCAACACAACGAGAAGCTCTTTTAACAGGGGTAAGTGACAGTGAATGGTGTGATCTGTGGAGTAACTCAGAAACTACTTCTCATACTTTTATGAAGGGTAATCAGTACCCAAAATCTCCAGAGAATAAGGTGTAGAGGTGAGTAACCGAAAGCCGAGAGAATCGTTCTCTCATGGGAAGGCAGAAGACTCACTTCTACACCGCCTTGTTCTTCGTTACCAAGCGTCCAAAAAGAAGTGGGACAAGGTAATGTTTATGTCTACTTTTATTATCTGGATATCCGTTATGGTAGGAACAGCGTATATACTGAAAGAAAACTGTTCATGTTAACTGGGCTTAGGAACCCCAATCAAAAATCTTTTATTATCGTAACTGTGTTACTGAATGGTACACAGTAGTCTTTATCTTTTATTATAAACTAAAAAGGAGAAACCCAAATGGGAATCTTAGATGTTAACTTGAATGATGCTGAAGAACTGAAAACGTTGAAAGATGGTGAAGAAGTAATGCTACGGATTGGTCGTGCGGAGGAAACTCCTAACCGTAATGATCCTAGCCGTTTCAATCTTGCACTTACGTTTGATGTTCCCGATGATAAACTTGTAGACGATATACGTGTATGGCTACCTATTCCTTCTGCATCCACTAAGGAAGATGATCCAAAGCGTTACGTCAAACAAGTCAACCGTTTCAAACAGTTCTGCGATTGCTTTGGTATTGATACTGGTGGCAGTATTCAAACTGAGGATATGTTAGGACTTGAGGGATGGGTTATCATTGCTGAGGATCAAGGATTAAATGGTGAGCCACAAAATAGTGTTCGCCGTTTTATCAAAAAGAAGTAACCCTCTAGCAACATTCTGAAGATCGAGAGGCGGGCAATGTAGGCTCGCCTCTCTTTCTTTTTACTTAACGAGGAGATATGCGATTAACTTTTGATATACCTGATGAACAACATGAAGTACTTGTACGATGTATTCCACATGGTTGGAGAAAGCATACGTATAGAGCTCTAATACAAGGATTTGTTGAGCAATTAGAAAAAGACCCGACTTCAGTTATGAAAGACCTGATAACTAAGCACCTTGATATTACAGCTATGACGATGAAAGGCATGGAAAATGGATTTGATAAGCGAACAGATAAGCCTACAGGAGCTAACCAAGAAGGAGAGACTTGATTTAATTTTAGATGTTCGTAAACGTAGGCGAGATCGTAGTCAAGCAAGCTATAAAAAGAAAGCGAAACCAAAACGTACGCAAAAGATGTTAGCTGGTCTTAATGACGAGCAGTTGCATTTGTTGCTTAATACTTTAAGGACTGAGAAATGAAGGAAGATTTTGTAGAGCTGATGAACATACCAGTAGCTAGTATAGAATTTACAGATAGAGCTAGAGAGAATTATAAAGATTTAGATGTATTAGCTAAAGATATAGAAGAAAAAGGTATTATACAACCTATTGCTGTAATGCGTACTAATACTGAGATGTATAAATTATTAGCAGGAGGCAGGAGATTCTCTGCTACTGTTTTATCAGAGTCTACTCATATTCCTTGTAGAGTTTATCCTGAGACTTTATCTGACTTAGATCAAAAAGAGATAGAGTTAATGGAGAATGTTAGTCGAGATGATTTCGATTGGAAAGAAGAAGTAGCTCTACGGGATCAAATCCAAAAACTACAAGAGGAACGTCATGGTAAGCAAGTAGGATCTGGTGGTGGTCATTCTATGCGTGACACTGCTAAATTACTTGGGACTAGTCCTGCTAGCATAAGCCGTGATCTTACTCTAGCGCGGGGCTTGGAGGAACATGAGGATGAATTATCAAAAGCGAAAAGTAAAAGCGAAGCCTTACGGACGCTTAAGAAGATTGAAAGAAGGAAAGAAGAAAAGGTTGTGGCGGAAAATCTGGAGAAGTCTTTGCAACATGATGGGAATGAAAGACTCAAGCGTACTCTAACTAATGCTTATATAGTAAAAGATTTCTTTGAGGGTGTAGCTGATGTACCTGATAGAGCTGCTACATTTATAGAGGTAGACCCTCCATATGCAATAGCTCTCGACAAGATAAAGCGAGGAGCTGAAAGAGACACGAGTCCAGGTATAGAAAATTACAATGAAGTAGCAAGCGAGGATTACCAAGACTTCTTAGACAATCTATTCACAGAGTGTTATCGTGTAATGGCTCCTAATGGTTGGATAGTATGTTGGTATGGTATCCAGTGGTATCATGTTGTTCTGGCTAGTATGGAGAATGCAGGGTTTCAAGTGTGTGATCTACCTGCTATTTGGACAAAGACTGACCATCAAGGCCAGACAAGAAATCCTGAGTTTAGACTTGGGAATGTCTATGAACCTTTCTTTTATGCACGTAAAACTAACTCAGCAATAATACGACAAGCAGGTAGAACGAATCAATTTAACTTTAAATCATTACATCCTGAGCATAAAGTACATCCAACAGAACGGCCTATTGAAATGATAGAAGAAGTCATAAGAACCTTTGCAGTACCTGGAGGCCACATAATGGTTCCCTTCTTAGGCAGTGGCAACACCTTGCTAGCTGCGTCTAACTTAGGTAATACTTGTTTTGGTTTTGACCTTAGTGAAGAATATAAGAATGCGTACTTAAAAAGGGTGGTGGACGGAGAGCCTGGAAAGTATAAGAGCTACAGATGAAATGTAATGAATGTGGGACTAGACTAAGGGGCGCCATCAATGCGGATGTCTATGCTTGCTTCAGCTGTCAAGTTGCTTATAGTGGAATAGATGTTCGTAATAAAGGTGCTGTAAAGAACAAGACTGAGAGAGTAGGAGAGGCTAAGAAGTATTATAAAGTTGTAGGTGAAAAAATAAAAAGAGGGGAGAAAATATGACTGAGGCACCTTATGTTGCGGGTAGTCCCTTTGAGAAGATAGCTATTGTAGGGGAATATCCAGGTGCTGAAGAAGAACGCTGTGGAGGTGCGTTTGTAGGAAAAGCGGGGCAACTATTAACCGAACTCTTGCAACACGCAGGGATAAGTAGACAGCAATGTTACTTAGATAATGTGTTCCAATTCAGACCTGCAAGAAATGACATAAGTCCATATTTAAGAGTACAAGAAGGTAAGACAAGAGAGAGTGCTGAATACCATACTAACAGAGAAAGTCTAAGACAAAGGCTTGCAGATAGCAATGCTAATGTAATTGTCGCACTAGGTAATGTATCTCTTTATACCTTAACAGGAAAGACTAATGTAACGAAACAACGAGGCTCTATTCTTGAAAGCACTCTATTGCCGGGAAAGAAAGTCATTCCTGTAATACATCCAAGTGCTGCTTTACGTGAGTTCTTATTCCGTTACTATATTGTAAATGACTTCTTGCGAGTACGAGCAGAGAGTGAGTTTCCTGAGATAAGATTAAGGAATAGACATCTTGTACTTAATCCTTCAATGGAAGACGTAGAACAATTCATAGCCCGTTGCCGTAAACTAGACCGCGTGGCGTATGATATAGAAGTTCGTGGTATGGAACTTAGTCACATTGCCATAGCATCTGAACCTGATATGAGCGTTTGTATACCATTTGTTAATGGGCAAGCAGACTATTGGAATCCTGAGCAAGAAGATCATATTATGTGTTTACTTGCAGGACTTCTTGAAGACCCTAATGTTGAGAAGATAGGTCAGAATTTATCTTTTGATGCTACCTTCCTATATTCAAAGTACAACATTGTAGGCAAACCCTTACAGGATACAATGATAGCTGCAGGGATACTCTATCCAGATTTTCCTAAAGGACTAGACTTTCTTGTCGCACAGTATTGTGATGGGGAACCTTACTATAAGGATGACGGTAAGGAATGGTTCAAGAATCCATTTGGGAGTGAAGAAGTGTTCAGGCGCTACAATGCTATGGACAGTGCTGTTCTTATGGAAATCTTCCCAAGACAAGAAGAAGAACTAAAGAAACAAGGTAACTGGGATGCCTATGAGAAACAGAGAGCTCTTCTTCATCCATTAGTCTATGCAGGTAACAAAGGCATAAAGATGGATACTGATGCTATGAACGAGGCTTCTATCGAATGCTCACGTAAGATAGCATCTTTACAGGAACAACTAAATGAGATATCAGGAAGGGAACTTAATCCTAATAGTCCTAAACAACTGAAAGAATATTTCTATATAGAGAAACGACAGAAAGCCTACACAAGGAATGGAAACATTACTGTCGATGACAAGGCACTTAAACGTATGAGTGCTAAAGGAATGAAAGAAGCAGACATAATACTTGAACTACGCAAAGAACGTAAGATGCAAGGTACATATTATGAAATGAAACTTGATCCTGATAATCGTTTACGCTGTTCGTTCAATCCTGTAGGCACTGCTCAAGGACGTATCAGTAGTTCCAAGACAATACGTGGAACTGGTGCTAATCTTCAAAATCAACCGTGGCAGATGAATGCACTGATGCTTGCAGATGAGGGCCATATCTTAATCAACCAAGACTTAGGGCAAGCAGAGAACCGCGTAGTCGCTTTTGTTAGTGGGGAGAGTAAGATGATGCGAGCCTTTGAAGAAGGTATCGACATTCATACACAGACAGCTAGCATGATCTACGAGACACCTGCGGATGAAGTAACTAAAGACCAGAGAGATTGGGGCAAGCGTGCTAATCACGGACTTAACTATGATCTCGGATATAAGAGTTTTGCTCTCTACTATCAGATTACAGAAGGTGAAGCCAAAAACATTGTGGAGAAGTATCATCATATCTACAAAGGAGTACGTGAATGGCATGCTACAGTGCGTGAAGAACTAAGCAGAAGTAACAAGACCCTAACAAATTGTTTCGGGCGTAGAAGAACATTTCTTGATCGCTGGGGACATGATCTATTTAAAGTCGCATACTCATACATACCACAGTCTACTATCGCAGAACTAATGAACACACACGGAGTCTGTTTTCTATATCAACGTCAAGATCTTTTTCCAGAAGTTCAGTTCCTTAACACTATTCATGATAGTATCCGTTATCAGATTCCTTTGTCAGTTGGGAATAAAAGAATAATAGAGATTATTAAGGCAGTCAAGGAAAGTTTAGAACATGAGTTAGAATGGAGGGGAAAGACCTTTTCTATTCCTGTTGATACTGAAATAGGATTCACATTCGACAAGAAAGATATGATCGAGTGGAACGCTAAAAAAGTTGATACCGTAAGTCTGGATGATTTATCTGCGGAGCTGGGTGATTATGTCGAAAAGAGCGCTCAATGATTGGGTAGACTCATACATGGAGTTTACCGAGAACACTGAGCCTCCTGTTGGATTTAGACGCTGGGTTGCATTATCAACCATAGCGAGTGTAATGGAGCGTAAATGTGTTCTGCAGTGGGGAACAGAAACATTCTACCCCAATATGTTTATTGTATTAGTCGGCCCTCCGGCAGCTAGAAAGGGAACTGCCATGAGAGTCGGTAAATCATTCTTAGATGCTTTAGGAATAGCGGCTGCTAGTGATGAGTCTAGTCGCCAGAAATTAATCAAGAGTCTACAAGAGAGTGCAGCTGTGGATCAGACAGAAGACAGTACTATGATTCACCATTCTAGTATGACAATACATAGTAGTGAGCTAACCGTATTTCTTGGATATGGCTCAAGAGAAATGTTATCAATGCTTTGTAAATGGTATGATTGCGAGAGTCGTTATACATATGATACTCACGCTCGTGGAAAGGAAGAAATACCAAATGTTTGGGTTCACTTATTGGGGGCAACAACACCAGGCCAGTTACGGGCGGCACTTCCTGAAGATGCTGTCGGGAGTGGGTTTACTAGTAGGGTTGTATTTGTATATGAAGAAAAGAAAGGAAAGACAGTACTCAAACCAAGCCTCACAAATGAACAACGAAGACTTGGAGAATTACTTGCATCAGATCTAGCAGAGATAAGAAACCTTGTGGGAGAGTTTGTTCCTACTGAAGAATACGAACACAGATACTACAAGTGGTATGAGGACAGTGAGAGTAGGCAAATCTTTGTTGATCCACGTCTTGACTATTATGTACAAAGACGGCCTACACATTTGTTTAAACTATCTATGCTTTGCTGTGCTAGTAGAGGCAATTCTAAGTTACTTGAATTAGAGGATCTAGAAAGGGCTATATCTTATCTAGACACAGCAGAAAAAAGTATGCCACAGGTATTTGCAGGAGTAGGTGCTAATCCCCTGGCAGCTGTGCAATCAAGACTAGCAACCGTTGTTGAGCAATTCCAGAGTGTTCCTATCTCTACCGTTGCTCAAATGTTTGCGGATGATGCCAGTGCTACACAACTGCTTGAGGCTATACAAGCATTACAACAGCAGGGTAAAATAACACATGACTTGTCGGCACAGAAACTAAGATGGAACAATTAACTGTGTTGCATAATGATACACAGATAGTGTCCACCAAATGCCACCAGATCGTCTAACTAGTCTGGGATATATACCAACATAGGGAACCATATTTAATCGCACCAGAACGTGAATTAGGAGTCACAATGGACATTAAAGAAATCAAAACCAAACAACATTTACTAATCGTACTAGCAGAATTAAAAGATTATTGCGATCCACTTAAACTAATTGGGCCTACACCATTAGAAGATGAAATAAAGAAGTGGTTACGCCAATTAAAACGTGATGAATATATAGAAGCTAACAAACCTTTATTATGGATAGTGGATAACCCTGCTCCGTTGGTTCGTATAACTCCTATAGGAAAACGTATTGCGTTCCGTGAATATTTGAAGTTACTTCCAGAGGTAAATGACTCAGATTTCGTTCAGACTATTACGTCCCTCTGTTACTCCCGTAGTAAGGAAGTACAGAGAGACATAATGAACGCTCTTAATATTAATTTGAAAGATTAGGGTGAGTCACCAAGTTTTTTGCTTGGTCGATTTTCTGCTTCATCCATATACTCATCCCAGTTTTCTACTGGATCTTTTAATTCTTCGGCACGTTCTTCAGCTTGTTCTAGACGTTTTTCATAGTTTCGTATCATTTGTACGTCTTGAAAGTTTTTGCCTCTTAATATACGCCTTAGATCGTGGGGCCTAGCTGTAAGACCAAAAGTACTTAACCACCAATACCCTGTTCTGTCAGGTTGAAATTCTTGTGCTTCAAACTCTTGTGGGCGTAACAAATACCTATCTATCGGAGGAGCTATATTTCTTATTGCACTACGAGCAAAACGACTCATCTTAGGAGCTTTCTTAAATCCTAATTTTTTCCAGACGTAATCACTCATAGGTTTTAAAGCTCCTGGTGCCTCCCAACGCACACTACGATCTTCTTCACCTGGATATCTTTCTATTGGAGTTCCCGTAAATAACTGCTCACCTGTTGTCCATTCATATATAGTTTTAGGAAGCGGATTCATAGAAGAAAGAACGTCTCTAGCGTTCATTTTATTGATTTCTAGTATTGGTAAATCAGCAGTTATAAAGACAGGATAACCATCTTCATCCATGTAAGGTATCTGCGTGGCTTGCACTTCATCATAGTAATCAGGCTCAGCCATGCCTGTTGGAATACCTTCATCCTCCGCCCAGTTTTTCAGCATCTCTTGTGTTTTAGGTAGAGCAGCTACACGACCGGGACTTTCAACTACAGACATTATCATACGAGGCATAGCAAACCTAGTCCAAGCATAAAACGGCATAGCAGCTGCAAATAATTTCTTTTCTACTTGCGACAGCTTTCTGTAATCAAAATGCCATTTCTTTGTGTCTAAAGCAGCTTCATCTAAAGTATCACCTTTAACTAGACGATCTATGAACAGTGCTAATCTACCATTATTTTCTGGTATTGTAGCAAGCGCTCTGTTCGCTTTAATAGCTACGTTATTACTACCAAGCAACCAATCAGCTTTTTGCCCTATTGTTTTACTTGCTTGTTGAGTTGATTCAAAAGCGGCAACAGTCATAGGATCTAAGTCTTCAAACTCATCTAACTTTTTAGGATCAACAGTTTTTTGGGCTCCTCTCCATGCAAACTGTATAGCATCACTAGCACTAAACGGATCATCGGGATCTATCAGTTTTGATACTCCAGTTGTTTTACCTTGTCCTATAGCAATAGTTTGTGGCACATCATACTCTTGTGCTAATTTAGCTATCTGTGAAGCTGTTACTTTACCTTTCTTTTTCATTCCAGGCAACTTCATTTCAGGCATCCCAACAGCATCAAAATTTTTATATCCTGCTTTTTTAGCTAGCTTATTAAATTGTCTTCCTACAGATAATGGTAACTCCCCAACACCTTCTAATGCCATTTGCACTTTAAGTGCTTGCACATGCCTCACAGCCATGCCCCTAGCATTAAATAGACCAGTAAAAGATAGTCCTTTTTTCTTTAGCCCTATACTATCTAAAGGAACTTTATATTCTTTAGCTCCAACGCCACGTAAGTAATTCATAAATAACATACCTTGATAGTTGCGGGTATGATAGCCCGGACTCAAGGTTGCCCACCCACGCCAAGGTGACGTAAAAGCCTCACTCCAATCAAGAAATTCAGTTAACTTATTTGGTTGTGACCAAGCGGCATCACCCCGAGCTAAATGTTCCACAACCTCTGTAGGTAATGTATATGCTCCTATTACTTCATCTTTCAAATCACCAGTCACTTCATCTAATGTTTTTCGTTTTACTTCAAAGACGGACATCTTACCGCCCTGATCTTGTAACTCTTTCTTTAACTTCTCCATCTCACCTTTGTTGTTTGCTACCACATCATCTACCTTAGTTGAAAATCTAGTTCCATCAGCTAACACTGCGTCACTGTTAAGAACTGCATCATTTAATTGTTTAGTAGATGTCCATCTAGCATGGTCAAATGACCTACGTTTTAACAAGTTATCAAGGTTAAGTTCTGTGCTTTCTAACGATCCTTCTAAAACTCTTTTCATTCGTTCTTCGTTATTAAGCGTCTTTCTCTTTTGTGCAAAGCCTACTTTTTCTGTGCCTGTAGGAATACTTTCTGTGGCTGAAAATTTAGCTTGTCCTTTTCTCATAGCTGGATCAAAGGCAAAGTAACCAGGCATGTAATTGTCTCTAAAAGCTCTTTTATTTAATAATCCCATAGAGACTTCTTCATCAAATAAGTTTTTAGTAAATTTACCGATAGCTGTTATAGTACCATCCATATCAGCTAATCGTGATTCAGGTATAACACCTTTGCTTACTAATTTTCTAATTTCTTGTTTAAGTTTTGTTGGTTGATCATACCATAATCCCCATGCAATAAGTTCATCAGGACTCATCTTTCCTGTAATCTCATCTACTTGCCCAACAAGGTCGTGATACTTACTTTGTATTCCTGCTTCAGCATAGTCACGTTTACGTAAGTAATCTAAACCGCCCTCACCTAAATCTTCTATAACAGCTTGTGGCCTAAACACCATGTTAAAACCTTCACCAAGTGGACCTGTAGCCTTGAGTCCTGCTCTAGCTCCTTTTCCCATTGTTTTTGCAATAAAAGCACCAGGTACTAAATTAAGGGGATCAACTATCATATCCATAGCAAACCCAAGACCTGTTACAACTCTACTGTCTTTTTGCATACCGGAGTTCTCAAGTACGTTTTTCCAGTCCATTCTTTTTCTGCCTTTATACGACCAATCAGGCTCAAGAAACCACGGTAGAAATACATTAACTAACTCATTTGACGCATCACCAGCTTCTCTTGCTGCATTTTTTAGTGCGTCTCCCCAATCAATATCTTGATTTACCACATCATCATATAGTCTTGTCGTTGCGTATTGCCCAGCTGAAAGAGCATCAAATACAGAGTTAAGCCTACGTTCTTGGTCATGTTGCATACTCTGTTCATTCGTGGCTATGTATTCATTAAGTTCCTCAATATCACCACGATTGATTGCCTCACCTTTTGCTCTGTTTATTTCCGAAGCAGCTCTCAGGTCAGCTCGACCTTCTTCGATGGTAGGTTGATAAGTAGAAGGAAGTCCTAAGTCAAACTGAGGCAAAAAAGGTAACCCTGTAAAGCCCGCGTCTTTCCTTTTTAATTTGTTCATTTCAGCAACAAACTTATTTAATCCTTGAGCTCCTCTACCCGCATAAGGGCCAGGTAAATTTTCATCTTCATCTGCTTCTGTTTTTAATTGCTTTCCTATTTGTTCTAATGTAGACCCTTCTGTTTTGCCAAAGTGTTTAAGTAAATCAGGGTTATTAGCAATGTTAATCGGCATAGTGAATCCTTTTATTGTGGCGTAGGTAAAACACCTGGTAACGGATTAGTAGGTTCTGTTGTTTGTTCTGGCACTTCTTTAAGCATAGGCTCTACAGGCTCAATAGCTCTTAATTTGGGAACTCCTTTACTGTCGATAATAAGTTCTATTCCATACTTTGCTAGCGCTGCTTCTATTACTGGTTTATCAGCTCGGGGATCTGTATAAGCAGACTTAAGACCGGCAGCCAATAATGTCCGCCTCTCTGGAGCAATGTCATCTAAGTGTACCCCTGCTCCTTCACTGAGATCATAGTTTGCAAAGGGACTGGACGACATAGTAAAATACGCATCAATTACGTCAGCATCATTGGGTACAATTATTTTCCCTGCTTCCTCTCGTTCCTTTATTGCCTCATCTGAATATAAGCCAGTATTTGGAGTTGTTGGAGCTTTACTGTCTGGTGATTCACCTGTTTTTATTTGTCGCTCTGTCATAACAGTGGCAAGTTGCTCTAAATGAATGTCTTGAATATTTGGAATGGGGCCTTTTAATATTTTTAAAAGATCATCAGGCATATTATCTTTAAGAGATTCTGCTAAAGTACCTACGCCTGTTGCCTTACCACCATAAAATTTTCCTAAGACTTCTTGCCCTGTATTACGCAAGTTTGCTAGAGCTTCATCCGACGTATAAAGATCTATAACTGTTTTTAAGTTAGCTGTTTTATTGTTGTTCTTATTTTTAAAGGCGTCCTGCTGATACATCGGCAGTGAACTCTCAACTAAAGCTTGTGCGTCTGGCCTTGCTTTAAGTTCTTTCATCAAATTCTCTGCTGCCTTAGTTACCATAGCAGGATCACCAGTAGCCGCAGCTGATTTCATCATACTTTGTATATAATTAATATCAACTAATCCTTCTGCTTGTTTTTTAGTTGTAGCTTCTCGCATAACTTCAGGTAACATAAACTTTAATTGTGGATTTGTATAAGAATAAGGGCTAGTCATTATTTCTAAAAAGCCGTCAACAGTCCTATTCCCTTTATCCCACTCCTCATATATTTCATCAAACGCTGTTTCATCATAATCTCTACGCATATGTTTTACTTTACGCATAGCACGCTCTGTTCTTTCTCCTCCTTCACCTTCCTTAAAGAGATTCGCGTATAAACCTTTTAGCTTATCATAAATCATTTCTCGAGCAGCTATACTATTACCTATGTTTTCGCTCATTAACTCATTAAGAACAGGGTTAATACGATTTAATTGTGCTAATCTCCTGACTTGTTCATCTTTAGCCGTTTTAGCTTGAAGTTTCCTAAACTCCGCATCTGTCATATTTTCTTTAAGACCTGCGGATAAGTCCTCAAAATTTCTGCCTTCTATATTTGCAACAGACGTACCAAGCTCTTGTACATCTGTAGTTGCTTCTGTTACTGCTTGTTTTATTCCTTCTGGAGTAGTCACATCAAAAGCTGTATCGCCTTCACCCGTGACTGTTTGACCAGGCCCTGTAGCTTGCCCTGCTCTTGTTATAGATGGAGACACTTTTCCCATAATTTGCCTAGAAGATCGCTCATCCATTCCCGCTACATTTTCATCCATAACCGTTTTAAAGCTCTCATCTATAATACCACTTCCTACCCCCTTTTCAAATAAAGCATAAGCACCTTCACGGTTATTTGGTAAAAGGTTAAGGATTCTATTTTCAGCAGCACTCTTGTTTTGAGCGGCTTGCTGTTCAGCTATACGTCCTTCGCGTGATAACTGCATGCCTAGCTTTAAACCAGGCTCTATACCTTCAGCAACACCTGTTCCAAAGTCTTTGCCGAATCGCATTAGTTTATCTGTAAATCCCATCAGTTATCTCCTGTTAATTAAAATACTTTTGCGGCAGCTGCGGTTCCTGCTCCACCTGTAAATGCCCCTAAACCAATACCAAGAGCTCTACCTAAAGCTCCTCCTATACCGCCCCCACCTTGTGTACGTGCTTGATTAGACTGTTGCATCTGACCGCCAATTAAGCTGATGATAGAACTCTGTGCTTCAGGATCAAGTCCTGCAAACCAATCTGATGGAGTAGAGAATACTTTATCTAAACCTACAGTAGTCGTAGCATCCGCCCAGTCTCTTGCATTATTACCTAGATCTGCAAACTCTCCACCTGGTCTAACGCTATTCTTTTGCTCTTCTGTCATGTCAGACCATTTAACAGTCTCAAAACCTGTTCTGCCTTCAATTCTCCAAGAGCTATCAGGCATAGGATCACCCGCTACTCCCGAAAGAACGTCATTTACTGACCTCTCACCTAAATTACTTAGATTATTTTCAAGTGTCATTCGTATATCATTATCTGTGAATATACTACCTGGAAATGTTATCTCCAGTTGACTTCGCGTATTCTCCACATAATCAGCGTTGCTCATTGCATTATCTAAAACAATATTTAATTGTTCTGGGCTAAGTGTCTGATCTCCTATAGTTGAATCAGTAGGAAATGAATCTCTTACAATATCAGCTAACGGACTGAATATACTATCCCGAACACGAGAAGCTGCCATTGGATCATCTTTAAATCTTTCAACTGTGTCTATCTCTTGTGGCTCTACTCTTGATATTGTTGCCCATGTTTCTAAGAATCTAGCCTCAGCTGCATCTGCTTGTCGTGAGGCATTAGCAAAAGCGTCCGCGTCCATGTTCCGTTTTCGTGCAATTTCAGCTCTTTGATTACCAACTGTGTCTCTAAATAATTCAGAAGCTTGTAAGAAAGCAGCGGGATTATCAAATTCTTCTGCTTTTTGCCTCCTAAATAGATCTTTTAAATTAGCTCTTTCCGCAGGATCTAGAGTAGTATCAAAGTCTAATTTAGCTTCATACGCTTCTAAATCATAATTAGCCATTGTAAACTTATCAGGATCTATTCCATATTGACCTGCAACATCTCCAGTTGTCAATGCCCACTGATCGTCATATTCTTTTTGTCCTTGCTCAAATTGATCTCGTTGTAAACCGTTTTGTTCTGCTATTGATTTATACTTAGCCGCTCTTTCTAAATTATCAGCAGTTATCTGAGATGCTAATTGTCTAGCTTCCATAGTAGGCATAGACTCTACGTCTACTCCTCCGCCACCTAATAGACTGTTTATCTGCTCATCACTAGGTCTTTGTCCTGTCATAGCAAAATAAGCTTCAGATATGGCGGTCTTTTTACCTGCATCTCCAACACCAAACATACTATCAGCAAGATCCTTATCATCTAAGTCAATGCCTAAGTCAGCGGCTGTTATAGTACCAGGTTGTCCTGTTTCTCCAGTAAGACCTGCCCAGATAGCGGCTACGTCTGCGGATGTTCTTAGTTTCTCATTTCCTATTTCAGCGTATATCTTAGATACAGCAGCTGTAGTTTGTTGCTCGTTTAATCCCAGTTCTTTTAAGCTAATTACTAATTGCTCATTGAACTGTTCCATTTGATTGTCAATCTTTTGCTGATCTAAATCACTTGTTATAGCAGTAGTAAATGTATTTTGTAACGCTCCTAACTTTTCTGATCTGACTTTATCATTACGATCTAAAATCTCAGTTTCAATATCTGCTAACTCTTGATTGTATTGTGCTGTAAGGTTAGCAAAAGCTCCCATAGCTTGTCCTGATTGAGCACCACCAGGTGTAAAAGCAAACCTAGCTGCTAAGCGTCTTTCAGCTTCTAACAAACGTTGTTCTGCAGCCGCTGTCTGTGTGTCTCTATACTCATCTTCATCGAATCCCATAGAGTCAACAACAGCACGCATTTCATCCTGAGCCCAATCAAGCATACTTCTGTTATCTTCTTCTTTTACTTGCTCAGGTGGCTTGTCCTCTTGCGGTACATCATCACCCTGTACAGTGCCTGGCATATTCTCTTGAACTTCAGATTCAGGGGTTTGACTTCCAGGCCCAGTTCCCGCTTCATAATCAGCTTGACCCGGTACAGTTGTTTCACCAAAAGCGTCAGCTGCTGTTTCCTCTGTATACCCTGTGGATTCTTGTTCACCTGTATCTTGACTACCTACACCAGTAGCGTCCTCATAGTCTTGCCTTCCGTCCTCAACTGTGTCCTGACTACCTGCACCTGTAGCATCTAAGTAGTCATCCATTCCTTCTTGTTGTGGTGTTTCTCCGGAACTTAGAGCCGTGTACTCATCAGGTGTCATCCCTGTATCATTGTACATATCAGTAAGATCACCTGCTTGAGCTAAATAATCCGCTCCTTGTTGCCGAATAGCTTCATCAGAAGGCCCACTTCCTGTCAGCTTTTCATACTCTGCTTTAGATAAACTAACACTACCATCTCCGTTATCAGTTACACCTGTTCCTTGCTGTTCCTGCATTGTAGGTTTAGCTCTTGGTTGTCCTGCTCTTTTACTTAACTGAGCATAATCCTCAGCAGTCATACTGCCTGACTCTACATCCTCATCCGCACTAGGATCATAAGAACCATACTTACGCATGTTTTCTTCTGCTTCACGTTGCATACGTGATCTAGCTCTACGTCCTTCTAAATACTCCTGTGAAGATGTATCAACAGTATCATCTAATTCATCAGCAGCCGCAAAGAAATCATCATAGCTATCTGCTTCTGTTACCGCACGAGTTTTTTTATTCTGTTCTGCCTCAGCGGCCATTCTATCTGCAGCAGCCTTTCGTTCTGCTTGCTGTCTTTGTTGCTCGGCTATTCTTTGTTGTTCTGCTTGTTGTTTAGCTGCAATTACACCTGCATCACCTTCAATATCTGATCTGTCATCAGCTGCAGGAACCGTAGCCCCAGGTGTACTAGTGCCTGAAGCGTACGGATCAACTACTGGAGGAGTAGGACGTGTTCCTGCTATTCCAAGCGCTCCCAAAGTAGTATCATTTGCAACTACTTCTCCCCGAAGTTTATCTATTTCTTCATATGTCGGGTTTTCACCTATCATTGGCATACTCATCTAAGCTCTTCCTTGTCCGTAGCCCTTACGTTGTTTTGCTGGTCTTTGCGTAGGAACAAAACCAGTTTGTGCATCCTCTTTTTGCTTCTGGGATCTTGGTGCTTCTTTCGCTTTTTGTGGAGCTTGAACTGCCTCTCCCATAGACTTTCCTACTTTAGCAGCTGTAGGTGCAGGTTGTACTTTTGCTGGTGCAGGTCTTGGAGGTGCAGCTTGTACTTGCCCAGCTTGTTGTGCAGGTTGCAGGCGTCCAGCTGCCTGTAATTGCTGTGCTCGCTGTTGTGTGCGTGTCGCTGCTGGTGCGTTTGATCCCACCAACGGTGCAATGGCTGGTGTAAGCGTGGCATCACTACGAGGTGCATTTCCAAAGCCATCGTTTATAGCTGGTTGTGCCATAGGTTGTTGCGTTTGACCCATTAATGCAAGCCGACGTTGTATCTCAGCAACGTTTTCTTGTGACTGTCTTGGGTCTCTAAGTGCTTGAATTAGATCTGCTGTTTGCCCAGAAAAGTCAAAAGAACCGGCAGGGGCTTCTTGACCTCCAAACATTTCCAGTTGTCTGCGTATTTCGCTTTTATCTTCATATAACGGATTTTGTAATGCTCTTTGTAAATTTTGTATCTGCGTTTGTTTTTCAACTTCGGGCATCTGGCTTGCCCTTGCTTGATCAAAGGATTGTTGTAGTTGTGCCTCTCTGTCACTAAGCCCTGCATTTCTTTGAAGCGCCGCATTTTGAGCTCCTGTATAAGCATCAAAAGTTTGAGTTGGAACTGGAGGTGTTTGATTAGGAGCATTCCAGTAATCAAGACCTTCTCTTTCAGCTCTTGCCATTGCTCTATCTGTTATCGCTTTTTCTAGTTGTTGATCAGCGGACATCCAATCACCCCCTGCAGTAGGCCCCATATTTTCCCTTCTATCCCATCTGTTTTGTTCTTGATCCATTACGTCTTGAAGCTTAATCTTATAGTGCGGGTCTGGGTCATTACGATAAAACTTTCGCAAATCCTGCTCAGCGCCTGAACCCGTACTATTCTGTAGACCATCAGGACCAAAGTAGTTATCCTGTACTCTGTATCCTGTATCATCTATAGGTTGAACGTCGCCCGTAATATACTCTCTATAAGCATCCCTTCGCAGAGTTTGGTCACCTTGACGTCTCTTTGCTTGCACAGCCTGACCACGTGCTTGAGCCTCTTTATAAGGGCGCCGGTCTCCGTACCGAGTTGCCCTAGTACTACCTTGTTGTCTAGCTGCGTCTTCGTATCCGTTAGCCATTTTATTACCTTTCTAACTGTGTTTCAGTTTGCAATACAGTTTAAAATAAATCCATAACTGCTGCTACTACATTCCCAATACCTTCTTCTGATACAGTTATGCCAATACCACCCAGAACAGCAACTAAAAATCCTGCAATAATCTTAACATTCTTTTTAGTCTTGCCTTCTTTAAGAACTTTCTCCTTCAATTTGTTCACCAACAACTTCATTACCATTCTCCTGTTTAGTTATATTCACTTTACCTTCCAGTACATCAAGCATTCCTCTAAGACGTTGCCACTGAGGATCTGCATTTAATACCTGAGTCGCCCGTTGTTCTAATGCTTGTTCTACGCCCTGTCTCAACTCATTATTATCCGTCATTACCATTTCACCTTATCAGCCCAGTATGCCGCTGACATCTTTCCTTTCGATATGTTTTTGGCGTGACGAGCCTTAAAGCTCTTTCTACGCGCTGTGTTTGATTTGCTTTCACCTTTACGTTTAGGACTTCCAGAAACACCTTGTTGTCCAAATCGTATAGTCTTTACTTTATTTCCTTCTTTAGCTACAACAACATGACTCTTCTTGGGGTGCTTGGGAGTTCGCTTAGGTTTATTAAACCCGCTGACTCCCGCACGTTTAAGTCTTGGATCAGCCATTAGTAAGAACTCTGTACTTTACCGCCCATTCTATTACCTAACTTTGGGCCACTAGATTTCTTCTTTTTAGCTTTAGCCTTAATCTTAGCCTTAGCCTTCTTTGCAGCTGCTTTTCCTTTTGTTGTATACGGGTATTTCTTTCCTCCGACTTTAGGCATCTGATTCCTCCAGTGTTAAAATGTCCAAATCTAGTTTATCTAGTGGACGTTCAATTTGAAGTGACTTTAATTCACTATTCGACACACTTAATAATGTGCCACCAACTATGTGACCATCTTTTACTTGATATACATAAAATGTTGTACTAGTAATAGAAGTTTTTGATATTCTAGCTGGTCTGCGTTTTCCACCCACTTGAATATAACATGTTTGATTCTCGTCATATTTACTTCCTAAAAATACAGATGCTCCAGCTAAAATATTCTCAATAGTATTACGCAAAAACAACAACGCTAATCCAACAATAAACCAGAAGCTATACTGTTCTATTAATACTCCCAGTCCTGATTGCTCAGAAAATTGAGATATAGCTTCGGCTGCTTCAGTTTCCATTATTCGTGAGCCGCTCTATATATAAAGCCTACAAATGTTGTACATAGGAACATAATCACTCCATACATTTCCTGACTTGTCCACCAATCTTCCCATTTATTGCCTCCTATATAACCTGTAACATCCCACGTTTGATAGAGTAACTCAGTTGCTATCCCACCAATAGCGGCAAATTTACTTGCATTAGCTGCATGCTTACTTGCAAGCTCTTTCTTTGTTAACTGTATCCTAAAACTTTTAGTCTTTGCTTTTTCCTGTTTGACTTCTTCTCGTGTTTCAAGAAGCTCCGCTCTACTGTCTTTTGCTACAATATTCTCTGCTTTAACTTGTTTTCGTAAATGAACTATTTCTGCTCTAGCTTTTTCATATAATTCTTCTTGCTCCATGCGAGAACGTATTTCACTAACGGGCTTATAATTAGCTGGCATTTTATCAACTCCATGATACAGTCCTAACTGCTGGTTGACTTGGAGCATCAGCATTTTCTATTTCAAGCAATTCTTTAACTGATGTGTGCCAAGTATTAACTTGAGTTGTAGCCCTGCCAGGCAGTGATGTCAATTTATCAAACTCTACAAAATAATCTGGATCTGATGAAGCTACGTCTAGCATAACCCATGAGCTTCTTGACGTTTCTGTTCCCGAATCATCTTTACATGTTGCTGTAGCATAAACACCTGTGATTACATCCGTCTTCTCTACACTTCCTACTTTTGTTTTGGGTGTAACCATTAACTGATTTGTTATCTCTAACGTATGTGTATATGCCATTACTAACCTCCTAATGTTGGCTTAGTGTCAGGAAAATTACTTGTACTAGGCCAATCACGTAAGGCTGTTCTATACGTCATATATGCACTACGTTGTGGGTGATCGCTTAAAGGAACAATAAAATCAGTCGCTAACAGTTCCATGTCTCTCCATGATTTTGCTCTAGCGTTTATTTGTCCTTGAGTTAATGTGTGTGTAACCGCTTCAAACGATCCACCGTCTTTAGTTATTTCTTGGACATGAGATAGTTGAGCAATAATAGTATTAGTCGAACCATCTGCATATGTTACTTTGTATTCTGGCATATTACTATCCTATTGCTATTGGGAAAATTAAAACCGCTCCGTTGCCACCACGACCGCTATATCCTTCTGATCCTCCAGCTGTTCCTAATACAGCTCCTCCCCCTCCACCAAGACTTGCATGACTCCCGTATACATAAGTGTCTTGATTTGTTATATAACCATTTCCGCCACTAAACGGTGGTGCTGTGTATGCTCTTGTGTTACTAGTCCACGCTACATCTTCACCAAGATAGTTATATGGTTGAACACCCGCAGGTTGAAAACTAGGATTTGAATCAAAAATAGTAGCACTTGTACCACTACGCGAAATTCCAGAAGTAACACTATAAACCTCTGGAAATGGAGCACCTGCTACCACTGTATTGTCTGCATATCTTGTGCTAGTAGGATACGAACCATTCGGGCCTCCACTTAAATTACCACCATCCGCCCAATCATTAGAACTTGCTACAGTAGTTCCAACACGACCTGTATCCCATAGTCCAACGGCTCCTCCTCCAGATACCTGACGAGTTGCACCGCTAGCAAGAGATGCTCCTCCAGTGTTATTCATCAAGTTACCACCTGATGCACTGCCCCCACTTGCGGCACTTGCACTAGCGCCACTAGCAATAGCACCAGCTGATCCCGCACTTCCGGTCATTATGTCTATATCACTGCCATTAAATGTAGTGTTATTTCCTGCATTACCCGCGGCTTGTGATGCACCCCCTGATGCAGCTCCACCTGCTCCAATAGTAGCCGTGTAAGTAACTCCTGCTGTTAGGGTTAAAAGTGAAACAGCACAACCACCTGCTCCACCACCACTAAATCCATAATTAGCATTTCCACCTCCACCAGCACCTGATCCTCCACCACCTATACAATAAACATACGCTTGTATAGTTTTGTTTGGAGCCCAAGTTTCGGTTTCAGTTATTATCATGTTAGGCAGTCCGTCTGTACCGCCCTTAACTCCTAATATTGCCATTCTTTATTCTCCGTTATAGTGTTGTCCAACCAATGGTTGAATCTACATACACTAACTGCACTGCTGATCCTGTAAATAATGTTCCATCAGCAGCTTCACTGTTTATCTTTTCACTATTACGTCCTATTGTTACTGTAGCCGCTCCGACATTTTTTATTGTTACTGTATTACCTGCACTCGGTGAGGACGGTAGTGTTATTGTAAAAGCAGTACTTGCATGATTAGCAATTAGTTGATCTTTTGTTGATGCTGTGTAAGTAGTTGTTTTAACTGCCCAAGCATTATACTCACCTGACCCTGCACTAACAGCAGCCCACTCTGGAATCGAAGAACCTTGTTTTAAATAATGCCCTGTAGTTCCTTTGCCGAGTCTAGCAAGAAAACCAGAAGCATTTCGATAATAAATATCACCTGTAGCATCTGATCCTACTGCTATACCGTAATTAGTTAAAACCATGTCATCAGCAGATTCATCAAATAACACACTAGATCCGCTTGTATCACCGAAGAATTGAACATCATACCCTGTTCCATCTTCTCCTACAGTTATACCTTGAGCGGTTATTGACCCTGTTGCAACAAAATTACCTGTTGTAGTTGTAACGGAAGCTGTTCCATTGCCGATAGTTACATCGACTTCATCTTCAGCACTTCCATCTGTTATAATAAGGCCAGTGTTTATTTCACCATCATGCGAAGCAACAGAAAGAGTTAACTTACCACCTTCTGCTCCGTTACTTGCATCAGCTACTATACCTTGTATTTGGGCAAAGCGTATATTATCTTGGTTATCATCATCACCAAAAAAGTCGATAGTTCCACATACATCATTATCTTGCCCAGCTGCTCCTCGATCATTAATGAACCTTAATGTTCCAGCAGTCGCATCATTATAAGTATTCTTTATCTGTACTATTGGTGTATCCGTAGCACTGCTAAGATGAACAACACCATATTTCTGGAATGTAGCTGTATCAGTACTAGATGAAAAATTTACAACACTTCCACTAGTATTACCATAAACATTTAAGGTTGCCCCTGCACTTCCTCCAGATGCTCCAACATTTAAAGATGATCCATCACTTTGTATTGTTGTCAATGCTGTAATAACACCTGAGTTACTATAAAGCATCCCAAGATTTGTTAGTGAAGCACCTTTAAAAGTTTTACCTGTTTCCAGCTCAATACCATCATCATCTATAGTTGCTACAGCCGTTTCATCTACATTAAATACAAACTTACCACGATCAGCATCTGATTCAGCTGTCTTAGTTGTAAAGTCTACTTGGTATAATTCTTTATCACTAGCTCCATTAGATGTTATTATGTTAAAACTTTCCGTTGCACTAGTACCCATTGCAAACGAAACATCAGCATTATTAACATCATTATAAAGAGTAGCATTACCACCAAAGTCTAAAGTAGAAGCAGTAGCATGTGCGGTTAATGTTAACTTACCGTTATCATGTGTACCTGCTGACGCTTTATCATTACCAAGAGTAAGGACACCACCATCTGCAATATTCAATAACCATTCATCACCTGCATCATCACCTCTATCTGCTTGTAGTATTATACTAAGAGCTGCCCCATCAACAGCACTAGAGACGATTAATTTATCAGTTCCATCTTCATCATACTCTACAGTATAATTACCATCAGAACCAAAAGTTAAAGTTTTATCATCTGCTATTTTAATACCACCAACAGCGACATGGATACCATCATCCTTTATAGTAGCTATTTCAGTTTCATCAACTTCAAAAGACATATGTCCATGATTAGCTGTTCCACTGGCCGTTTTGGATCTGAATATAACTTTCTCTAATGTCTTATTACTACCGCCATTATCAGCTATTATATTAAAAGATTCTGTCGCGCTTGTTCCCATGCTAATAGTAACATCTGCACCATTAGCGTCTTCGTAGATAGTGATATCAGTGTTAAACGCAGGCCCATCACCTGTTATAGAAAAAGCTTCAGTTGCTGTTCCATTCTTGTATAGATAAAAAATAAACTTACCATCTTCTGATCCACCAGTAAGGTCAGTCGCAATACAATCTATGTAACCAAAATCATGCAAAGCACTTAAGGCTGCACTATAAACTTGATATGCTGTTCTCACACCATCATTAGTAGATACAGTATTATCGTTAGGGTGTAAAGCAAACTCAATCGCTTTTTGTGCTCCTGAAGCAGTAGATGTAGATGTAAATGTTTTAAGCCCTTTTACATCTTGGGCGGTGCTTAGCCCCATGATCCCTTTAGTAGCTGTTAAATTTACATTGTCTTCATCTATACTATTACTTTCAATGAATCCAAGTATATTATTAATCCAATCTGTTACTTGCTCTGCCATCATCTCGTCACCTGGACTAGGTAACGGTGTAGTTGGTCTTGTGACGTTTGCCATTCGATTCTCCTAATTAACTGTCGAGGGGAATATATTCAACTATATAACCTTCAATGCTTGCAGGACTAGTACTAAACCACTCTGGTGATATAGTCTCACAAACTCGATTTATAAAAACATCAGCCCTCAACGCTCCAGTTCCCGGCCATATCTTTCCTTTGTTAAACTGTATACCCGAGTTAAACTTTTCATTTGTTCCGAGTTGTACTTCTTCCTCATAAGAACTGTCACGACCTTCATTAATATTAGCTTTAAATGTTAATCTTTGCTGTCCTGCTCGTCTACGATAAAGCGTTACAATATTAAGTATATGCTTACTACGTCCCGGCAAGCCAAGATCATTAGGACTCATCTTAATGTGCCAGTTATAAGGAGTACCAAAATCTTCGTTTACTGTTGGCTCGTTGCCTTTGTAAACACGCCCAAAAGCATTACCACTGTTAAGTCCTGTTTCAGTCTCTGCTGTAGCTCCTAACCAATCTTTTTGTTTCCCATCAGTGTCAATAAAGGAAGAAGCGCAATTTAATTGGTGACTAACTTCATCAAAGAATGTGTCACCTGTTTCCCAATCCCATACAAGCACTGTATCAAAACCGTCATCACCATCACTTCGATTAAGAAGAGGTTCTCCATTTGCACCTAAAACCGTATAATCACTAGTAACATAAAATCTAACTTGATGATCAGCTTCTCTAACTATTGCTTGAGCTTTCTTTAATCGTGTTTGATTAAGTTTAAAATAATCTGTTATATCGTCTGTATTAACTATTTGATATTGCATATCAGGCGTTACAACAAATATACCTTCTTTTGCTAAACCACAACAAAACTCAGGTCTTGAGATAATTGAGTTTGCTCCCAAAGGAGAAAAACCTCTTATTGTTCTTTCAAACTCAAAGTTTCTATACCCCATATCTGTAGTACTTACAAAACCTGTATAAAGTCCATCTTCCTTAAAAATCAACAACTTACCATTAAAGTCAACACAATGAACTATAGGAGCTCCACCTTCATAACACTTAAATAAATTCTGTTGTGGGAAGACGTTTGTATCAACTTGCCACATTTCATTCTTGTTTAAAGACACACTGCAAAAACGGACATTAGTAGGTTTATATGCACCGCCTTCAGTTGTTCCGTATACACCCAAACCATTAGAGTGTATAAACATACCTTTGCAAGCTGTAAATATATCAGAACCTACACCCGCTTGAAGTTCTTTAGGTTCTAGTTTAGTAAAATTATTAGAAAGATTTCCATCCCAACTTTGTAATTGCCCAACACCATCAGAGATAAAAAGTTTATCTTTTATAAACTCAAATTGTACTCTATTACTTTTATCTGCTGTAAGTGTATCAGTACCCGTAAGATTTGTTTTTGTATAATCATCACGACCACCTTGATCTTGCCACATAGCTGTTACAGGACTTCCTGTAGCTGAACTAGTTCCTACAACAACTCTTCTTGTATCACCACTAGCAAAAGTTACTTCTTTTAATCCTGTTATTGTATAGCCGTTATAGTTAGATGTCCCACTTAATGAAAATTCAGTAAACGGTTCATACCCATGTCTACTGTGAGCAACGCCTCTTTCAGATATATCAATATTAATCATCTTTTCACAATGTTCAGGTGTAAGACGTTGATCAGGATAAAACCATCTTGAGCGTTGTCCTTTAACTCTAAAAATAGGGCTAGTAACAGCTTGGCGTGATACCCTTAAATTTTGGCGAACTAAATTACTTGCTATAGCCATTTATCGCTCCTATGAAGCTAATCCAAAGTCTACACCTTTTAATAAAGGGCGACCTGGACGTTGGCGATAACCAGGTGCATTCTGTATATTACTAAATACATGAATAGCAGCTGGAGCATAAGAAGCTGCACCTGTAAATTCTTCCATACGTTCACCAAATGTAACTCTATGTGCTTGTGCAGTATCAGATTTGCCCCAAGCAGCTAATAAATCTTGTGTAACACCCCACACTAAAATATCATGAAATTGCTCATCAAACTTAGGCCAATCATAATCATTTACTAAAGGTGGAACACGCATTTCTGCACGTACGTTATAGGTAATTGCAGCGCCTGGAATTGGATTAAACTCTATTGTAACATAATTAGGGCTATCATACATAACAGGAATATAAGCAATTTGGTTACCTGCATTATCTCTAACTGTTACATCACCAGTAAATGTTTGGTCGTTAAATGTAGCTTTAACAACCCTTTCAACACCTAAAGCAGAGCTGTAACTATTAGTAGATGCTACAGTAGACGTTCCGCTCATAGTAATAAGTTCCGTTACTAAATCACCATTAGTGTTAAATCCCTCAACACGAAGTTTAAAATTACCTCCACTGTCGTCAGCACTACTACTAACTACAGTAAGTGTTCCATTCGTAGACGGATATTTTTGTGTGCCTCTTGTTTCCGCAACAAAGAACTCATAAGGAGTTCCCGTGTCAGTAGAACCTGCTTCTCTACGATCAAAACTCCGAGCAGATGTTTCACTTAACATACGCGGAGTTGTAGGATCTTCTATGTTTTTAATCTTACGCACACTTAAAGGCATACCAAGTGTAGCTTGATTTTGCACACTAGTTGCCGTAAATACACGTTCTTCATATGGAGTGTCTACTTCTTCCAATACACGAAAGTAGACAGTATTAATCATTCTTTTTACTAATGTCTCTGCTTGTCCTCCAGTTCCTTGTCCTGCAAATGCAAGTATTTCTTCTACTATCTTTTTATAATGCAAGGCTAGGTTCCTTTCTTACCCCCGCCAGCTTTTTCGATTCCCATGTTAAGCATTGCTTGTGCATCAGGACTTATCTCTTGTCCACCTTGTTGAGCCATACCCATTCTAAACATTTCAGCAAAAGCCTTAAACATATCTGCTTGACTTTCTGTTCTTTTCTTATCTTCACTCTTTAACATGTTAGCTCTTGCCTCAGGCCCATTAGTCTTCTTAACATATGCAATACGAAATTGCCACTCTTGAAAAGTGGGAATCTGCTCATCGGGATTAGCGTCTATAAAAGCATCTACTTCTTCCATACTCATTGGAGCTCTACCACCCATAATGCCCACTACACGACTCATTGTTCCTTTGAGTCCAATAATAAGACCATCATCAATAGAAACAGGTCTTGGTTTTCCGTCTATGCCTGGTACTGTAAGTCTCGGTTGTCTTCTTGTTCCAGAAGCTAAATCAGTTGTTACTTCTTTCAACCATTCACCTTCTGGTTGCCAATCAGCTCTATCTTTATTCATACTAATGTATGACGTAAATACAACTTCTCCTTCTTGTTCTTCTGTTAGAATTAATGGAACTCCACTTTCTAAGTCCCTTTCTCCAACTTTTACTTCTTTTTCAACATCTAGTAAAACTGGCATACCAGCCCTTCCTTTCTCAGCCGTACATGACTGAATCGTAATGGTCTTCAGACTCTTCTTCTTTGTCCTCAGACTTCATATTCAACTTCTTTTCTATCGCATCCAGTCGACAGATTATCTGTTCTAATTGCCCCATACCTTTATGTTTTTCAGGCCCCATATCAGAACTTCCACTACTAAGAACTATCTCTAAACCTTCACTCATATGTGGTTTCATTGTATTGTAAATCCTGTAGCATTAATTTGACAATCAGAAGTACTAGCTGCTATAACAGCCGTAACAGCCGCATCTCTAGTTGCCAACCATCCACTAGGGTTAGTAAAACTAAATGAAGTACCTTCTACTGATACATCTATTTTCCATTCTGCTAACACAGTAGAACCGTCTTTTAATTGCACAGTACTGTCAGCATCTACATGACCACTCACGTGATCAGTAACAATTACCTTGTCAGTAACTGCCGCTTTAGTGGCTGTAGCACCAGAATCAGTTCCAGCCGCTGTAGCACTCCATCTACCATTAAGAGCTATACTATCCATAAATTACCTCTTTAATATTTTTAATTCTGTGATTATAAGTGTGCATATCTCGAACTTTACCATGACCACTTTTTGCTATTTTTTCGCGTTCCAGTGGGTTAGCCAATGCCCATTGAATCTTGTTAACAGCTTCTTCTGGTGTTGTGTAGCCTAAAAAATCTATGCCGTCTTTAAGTCCTGTTTCTTTTATTCCGTCAACATCTGTGTTAGTGACTAAACAAGTACCATAACTTAACGCCTCAAAGAAACGCATGTTTAAATCGTTCTTTATTGAAACATTAAAACCAACTCTACTACGAGCATATCTAACAGCCGCTTCTACCATAAAACAATTATAAGCAAACCAGCTATTAGGAAAAAAAGAAAAGATTTTATGTAAATAATCTACTCTATCTTTTCCTTCTTGTAAGCCATCAACAACGTGTCCACGATTTAAAAATCCAACAAAAGCTACATCAAACTTCGGATCTAGATCTTCTTCATTCCAGTTCTCTAATTGATCTACATGACTTTTTAATTCTTGTCTTGTTAGATCTACACTAGGAGTACAAGCAAGAGGAAGCCAATGAACATTATCAACTCCATCTGCTTTAAATCTTTCTATGTCAGATCTTTGAGCAATAAAAACATAATCAAATAACTTAGCCCATTCTAACCTTTTATCATACCCCAAGTGTGTATCAACAAGATAACAGCATTTCGGTGCATTACCTTTAGGAAGTTCCATAGGAATGTCATCTCTACCGTCATCCACAAACAACCAAAAATCATGAGCTCCATAATTAACATCTTTGTGAAAAGGTCTTGAGTACCTTTTCATTCCCGTTTCTACATAACCATCACGAAAAAACGCTTCACTTACTCGTCTAGCTGTTCCGTTATTACGAATATCAGCATTATAAAATAAACCAGGTGACTTCATCCAGACCCTTTTCCTATCTTAAAATATATCAATTTATTTTTAACTACGCAAGACATCTATTGAGCATCCTTAAAGATCGGTTCTGACCAGCCCATACAAAACGCTTTATGCCACGATTTAAGGCCATGCTTTTTTATTAATGCGTTATTAACAACTTCTTGGTGATAGGAAGTATCCCAAAAACCCTCATGTACTCTATTTCCTGTCTGCTGTCCAAAGTGATGCAGATAAGCTCTTTTATCTACGTGCATATTATACCCTGCTTTTTGTATTCTTATGCTTAAATCAAAATCATCACCTCCCGGCAAGCTCTCATCTAACCCACCTAAGTTCTTTAGTATTTGAGTTTTAGTCATCAAACAAAACCCAATAAGAACATCAGTAGAAAATACAAGAGGTGTACTAAGGTTCATTAAACTTTGAGATCCCGCTACAAAATTACTGCTCGGGCCTACAGCCACTACATCATCTTTTAATTGTGACTCTAACCATCCCCAAAAGTTACTTGCTGTAGGAGGAAAAACTACATCATCATTTAACATACAAAAGTAATCAGTATTACAGTTATTTAATACTAAATTAATAGCTTTCATCCAACCTAAGTTATCACTTACACTCATTACCTTTATCGGTAAATTACCAAACACTAATCTATCTTCTACTTCTCCTCTTCCTCCGTTATCTACTATAACAACTTGCAAGTCATCATGGTTTGTATACTTAAATAAACTGTTAACACACCACTCTAATTGCTGTAAATTATTATAAGTAGGAATAGCAACGGTTATTTTCATATTCGCACCAGTGCAGGTTTAGACGTTTCTTCTTTTAAATCCTCATAAACTTTAGGTGCTTGTTCTTTAAGTATTTGATACATCTCCTCATTTGCCCATCTTGGCAAGTGTTCTTTATGTTCGGTCTTTACTCTTGTATCTACAAAACGCTTTATACCATACTCTGCACAACGGTTACAAAAGAACCAATCTTCACCAGTTCCCGTAGAATAAAACCACGGCTTCGGTATAACATTAAATACTTCCATATCAATTAACATGCAGCCACTACCCATTGCCAACTCACCGCCTACTTCTTCGTTTCCTACTAAAGTATCTTTAGGATAGTCAAACATAACATGCGACTTATACACATCATTTTCTTCTTTATTTATACCAAAGATAACAGGATAGATTGGATGTCTAGCTGTAAAAGCTAATGCCCCAACTACAGGAACATTATTTCTAAACAAAGAAAGAAATGCAGATTGTTTAAACTTCATATCTGCATCCCACCAAAACAAATAATCAGCGCCCCAATCAAGTGCTGCATCAACAATAGATTCTCTAGCTCTACCAACAAGACTTGTTCTGCTATGATCTATAATCGCTATTTCTAACCGCCCAAGTCTTGAATAATCTAAATCAGTAGGCTCTCCATTTACATCACCAGACTCATCTAATGGTGGTAGTTTATCTTTTATCTTTGTCCACTCATCATAATTAAGAGAGTCTCTAAGTATAGT
>CERT01022826.1_pt1 | contig 28595 bp, 46 predicted proteins | sample 530691 | NCBI WGS metagenome assembly CERT01 (sample SAMEA2620861, study PRJEB7988) | marine metagenome | biome: marine biome (ENVO:00000447); feature: surface water layer (ENVO:00002042); material: "saline water (ENVO:00002010), including plankton (ENVO:xxxxxxxx)" | depth 5 m
GGTTTTCTAAAATAGGTGTTTCAGATATAATGTAATCTATGCCACTTAGTTTACCATCAATGCGTTTACGCTTACGCCTAACATAACCTAATTGTATTAATTCTTTAAATGCTGAATAAATTGCACTTGTACCATCTTTATGATGTTCTGATAATTCAGTAACATATAAAACCCAGTCATTTGGTAATGATAATACATATGCCAATAAACCTTTTGATTTTAATGACAACCTTTTGTCCTTTAAAAACACATTAGAAATAACAGTATAATCTGTTTTTTTCTTAACTACTATTTTTTTCATAAACCTAACAATTTACATTCCTGTTCCAAAAGTAATAATTTTCTGTCCAAACTTTTTTGTTGGTTTTTAATAGTATCTAATTGTTCAAACCATTCCCTAGTTTTTGGATTTTTTAATAATGCTTCATTATCAAAATATGTTTGTAATAATTTATCATAAAACATATTGTAGTCAGGATATATTTTTGGATTTTCCATATATTCTTCATGCTTTTTTTGATATACATTAAAACTTGTTCTATCACGTTGCATTAATTCACTTGCTTTTTCTTTATGTATTCCTAAACCTGATACTAACATTGCACCAACACAATGACGTGCTAATACAATATTACGTTTTCTTGATTTACTTTTAATACTGCCAAATGGAATATTAGCAATTTCTTCTGCTAAGTAAATAATTTTTCTAACTTCTTGATCTAACATTGTAATTTATCTTTAGAATATTCTTCAATACTTTCTATTACATTTTCATACCAGTCATTTGCAATATTAATTAATAAATCTTGCACTTCAATACCTTGATGTTTCATACTTAATATTTCAACTTCTGTATGTGGGGGATTTTCCCAGTCACCACCATCTACATTATATTCATATTGTATTGATACATCATCTATTTCATATATTCCTTTATATATCATAATAAATATTTTAAATTATTTATAACTTTTATGTTCAATTTTTGGTTTATAATTTTCATTTTGTTGCATTTTAAGATAATTAAAATAATGTAATTTAACTTCATCTAATGCACGTTCAAAATCAATCATTTCATAATCTATATTACATTTTTTTACGTGTTTACATACACTTTCTAATACCTTAATTGCTTTTATTTTATGTTGTTTGTAATAACTCATAATTAAAATGGTATATCATTAATAATATCATTTATTTTATCACTATTAGTTGTTGGTTTATCACCTTTTAAAACCCAGTTTGTAAATATTTCAGCAGTATCAATTATTGTTTTTACATCACCACCATTTGCTATAACAAAATCTGTTGCACATTTTAAACTACTTTGTTTTACTATGTATTGTTGCACATCATCTTTTGATTTAGGTGTAAAATTACTTTGTTGAAATGTGTTTACTGGTTTTATTTTTGGAAATTTACCATCAATAAATTCATATTCAGTTTCTTGACCAACTACAAATTTTGTCTGATCTTGTGATTTAGATGAATATTCACCTGCATCATCATTAATACAAACTTCAAATTTAAACATTGTACCATATTGTCCTGACCATGAACCATTAGGTGTTACACTTTTAACTACTCCTTTTTTTATCATTGTTTTAAATATATAAATTAATAAATCCTTTTTGATGCATTAACATTATTGCTAATAAAACCATTAATGCAATTGTATAGCATATTATAGGTGCTATATTTTTGTCTATAAAATTAATAATATTATTTTTCATTGTTAATCTTTTTTAATTGTAATGCCATAATATCTGTATTAATAAAACACAATTCATTTATTGCTAATTCAATACCTTTTGCTATTTCAGTATCACCATTATATTGATGTTGTGCTTTTAATTGACGTAAATCATTTTTGATTTTGTCTGTAATTGTTTCAACAGTTGATAAATAGACATGATGTTCTTTACTATTAACTGTATAATAATCTGCGAATTTTTTAAACATTTGTATTAGTATTGATTAATGACACAAATATACAACTATTTTGTAATTACTAACAAAAAAAAGTTAAGAAAGTAAACAAATAATTAACAATACTAGATGTAAATGTATGTTAATAACTATAATTCCATTGGACAAATTATTGGTAATTTACCATTGTCTAAGACAACTGAACAACCAATTATAGGTTTTGCAGTATGAAATTTTGCATATGAATACGCCCAACTATTGTAATCAATTCCAACAGGTACTTGCATTTGCCACTTCAAATCATTAAGTGATGCAGTATAATTTATAAATGCCTGTGTATGTATATGCCCTTGTACCATTGACATGCCCCAATTTTGACTTCTTTTAATAATACCTTTACCACTACAACCTGTACCATGCACATATAATACGTTGTCATGCACAAATTTTTCTTGAAAATTCCAACCTGGACAACCTAACACATCATTAAAATCCCTGATCCATCTTTTATCAACACCACCATCTTCTGCTTTTCTATGTACTATTAAATCATGATTACCAATTGTGACATCAACTTTTGGAAATGCCCTATTCCAATCTTTCATTTGTTCAATACACATATCTAACTCATACTTTGCACCATGTGCTTGAGTATTTGTAGGCCAAAAACTTCCAAAATGAGAATCTATAACATCACCAGTAGCTGAAAATACAGTACAATTATATAATTCTGCTATTTTTTGACAATGTTCTAAGTATTTATTGTCAGGCAAAGAATAAGGTAAATGCAAATCACCAATGACTAATCTATTTATTTTTGGTCTACGTATATCTTTTAATATAGTAATTTCATTTGGTTTTAATCTAAATCTATTATTTGATTTTTTTGTGTCCAAAATTATTTTTTTACTTTTTCGATAGAACGTCCACCAAAATATGCACCAATAACAGTTATTAATACTAATTGTAATAAATCAACCCAACTTGCTTTTACATTAAATGTAATAATACCTGCATCAATAAAAATTAATAAAACAGTTGATACACATAAAAATATTAATACTAATGGTCTGATGTTTTTTGATAACCAACTATCTGACTGCATATCTAATTTCCAACGTTCTGTAACTTGTTTTTGCATTTCTGCTTCATAACCTAAAATCATATTTTTAATTTTTTGTTCAGCTTCTAATTTTTCTTCTTTGCTTGTATGCAAATTATCTATTACATTACCAACGTTTTTTATTAATTCATTTGCACCACTTGTAAATAATTTATTAATCATAATCTATATATTGTATTGTAACACGTTCACCATTTTCTAATGCCTTTGCAATTTTTGGATATATACGTTTATATGCATTACCTGATTTTCCAATAAAACCATCTTTTATTATGATGTTATTTTCTTGACTATCACCGACAAGTAAACACCCTGCCGAATGGCTATCATCATTTCCTATGTGTATTAGTATATATTCAAAATTTGGTACGTTCATAACTTGTAACATGCCTTTATGAAACGCAAATTTTTTACTATATCTTTGATGAAAACCACCAACTGTTCTAAACTCTATATCATATATACCTGCTGGTACTCTAGTTTCACCTGGTATTTTTAATGCTCTACGTTCATCTTCTAATGTATAACATAAAAAATTATTACCTAAATCTGTACGTTCAAATAATAAACCACTTGTACTATCTTCTTGACTGCTAAACCTTAATACGATTAATTCCATTATCTTCCTTGACCTTTATATAGCTTTAGGAATTGCTTACCACCTTTTGTTCTTGATCTATTTTTTGAATGTATATTTTTACGTTTCTTTTTTGATTTTTCTCTATATGTAAAATTAATTCCCTTTGCCATTAGTTAAACTTGTTTAAAATTATGTTATCAACAAAGTTTTGCACATCTTTACGTGTTGCATCTAACTTCATCATTATGTTTGCTTCATACCTTACTTTTTCTTTACCATCAAATATTATGACAGTAGGCACTTTGCTTACATTTAAGGCACTTGCGTGTGCTATGTCCATATAATACACTACACAGTCATTTAAGTTGCTTAAATCTAATGTATTTGCTTTATTAAAATCTGCATTGATTTGTAATACAACAATGCCATTTTTAGTTTTATTTAAATTTGTTATTGTTTGTTGTGCATTTGAGGTTTTTATTATGCACAATAAGAATAGTATATATATTAAAAATATACCTATATATTTATTTTGTACTAACTTCATATAATCTAGCATCTAGTTTGTCCAACTGTGCTTTTATTTCTTCTAATTGTTTGCCATTGTTCATTACTTGATTACCAATTGCTTCAATTCTAAGATCAAATTCAACACGTTCAATAGGTGATTTAGGTTCAACCATTGCTTCTTGTATTTTTGCTTCTAATGTATACCACATGCCAGTCATTGACACTAATACAACACCTAATCCAATAATACTTTCTAAACTTAATTTTAGTTTTGTTTGTTTGCTAATTTCAGTTGCCATTATTTTTTACAATTTTTTTCACATTTATTAAAACATACTAATCCAAATGTTAAAAATGTTATTATTTTACAAATTGTTTTCATAATTAATAAAATAAATAATTAATACCTGCTTTTACACTATAAAATTCACGTTGCCACATGTCATTATAATCACCTTCTATAAAAAAACCTAAACGTTTCTTTTTGCCTATTTTTGTACCCATTATAAAACCTACACTATAATCTATTCTGTCAGGTTCTAAATCTATATAACGTTCTACATCTTCATTTATATCATCTAACCAACGTTTTGGATATATGTCTGTCCATGCATGTAACCAAAATTTATCTGTATACGTATAATAACTTGTACCTATTGCTAAAATCATTTCACGTACCATTCCCAAACTGTCCTGAACGTCTAATGTATATTCACGTACTATTTTACCAAAATGATATTTGTAAAATTCGTGATCTGTTTGTGCTATTTCTACACCATCAGGATTATACCATTTCCAGTCATACCAGTCATACCAGTCATCAACACCATTATTTTCACCATCAACATAATAATATTGATCACTATAATCATAATCATATGCTAATTGATAAAATGGATTGCCTTGATCAAAATATGCTTGTATTGCATTGTAACCATAACCTAATGGTCGCCAACTATTCATTAAACCAAACGTAAAATTTAATTTATTACCTGCTTTTAAACGTAAACGTGTGTCTAAATTTGTATATTTTATATCTGCTAAACCATTAAATCTTTGTTCTGCACGTATTGTATAAAAATCACCTAAATATCTAACAAATATATGTCTGTTTTCAAATTCTCTACCTTGTTGTCTTTTTAATTCTATTTGTGCCTTATATTCAAAACCATGTACTGCACCAATTAATCCATTGTCAGTATGATATTTTTCTGTGCCATCATAAAAATTACCTGGTTTAGTTTGGTAATCAAATCTTGCGATTTTTCTAATACCTAAATGTATACTAAAATCATATGGATTTTCACGTGTTAAATTGACCAATTCATTTTCTTGCATTTGCCAATTACCCTGTTGAAATAATGCATTGTTTACACTAATTGATGTGTAAATAGTAGACCATTTTAATAAATCGTACTGTGCAAATAAGTTATTAGTTGCAAATAAAATTAATATTGTGTATATTATTTTTTGCATTTTTTCAAATACGTTTTAAGTTTTTTTTCATTACTAGCTTTTGGTCTATACATTAGTACATTCTTAAATCAGGTGTTAAAAAATCATTTAATGTTATTTTATAATCAGGTGCAACTGGATCAAGATTCATGCCACTATAATAGTTTTGTGTAGTTGGTGTTAAATCTTCATTTGTATTACTGCTATATTCAGGAAATAAAGATGTATTATGACGTATATAATCAATCATACGTTCAGTATACCATTCTGCCGTATTACGTACAACTTCACGTAAATAGTTTAATTCATCTAAACCTGCGTTTTCACTAGTTTCACTTGTTTTACGAACAATGTTTTTGTTCATAATCTTATAACCTAAAAAAGGTATACATTCATATAATGTCCAATGTACCAATGCATCTTGTATATAACTTTCTACTAATTTTTCATAATTACCTGATAAACTAGAACCTGTTATATCTGTTTGTAATTTTTCATATAAATCAGTACCTAATTTTGGATGTATATGAATGTCCTGTGCAACTTTCATATATGGACGTAACAATTCTACATCTACATTTCCATTTATGGTAGTTGATTTTTTAAGTTTGTTTTCTGATATGAATAATACTGCCATAGTTACATTAACTTACTAATTTCTTTTTGTTTTTCACTAATATCTGATTTTCTACTTAACAATATTTTTTTTAAATCTTGAAACTCTTTATATTGTTTTGTATCTCTAAAATCTATACCAATTTCTTTAGCTTTATTACCAAATGTGTCCATTTCTTTTTCAGCTTTATCAAGTATATCAAATACTTCTTCAAAATGTTTATCAGTTGCTGATTTTGCTGTGTTTATACCATTTTTATATGCACTTCTAAATTTAGTAAATGATTTATCATAATCTTGCATATACCTTTTAAAATCATAATCTGCTAACTCTACTTTTTTAACTCTAGCAACTTCTTCTGCAAATTCTTGTTTTGCTTTTTCTAATTGTGTGTATATCTTTTTCATTATATGAATTTTTTAAAATAAATTATATGCTTTTTGTATTGCTTTGCCTTGATTTTCCATTTCAATAGCTATATCTTGTAAATCTTTAAATTCATTTGGTATATCAACACCTAAATCTTTTGCTGCAACTTCTAATTCTTTAAATTTTTTTGTTAATTCACCACCTGCTCTTAATAAACCATTAAATTTATTTAATTCAGGTTTTATTTCTTTTTGTATATTTCTACCTCTTTTTAATAAATCTCTAACATCATCAATTAACGACAACTCTACTTTTTCTAATTTAGATTTTTTAGCTTCTAAATATATTTTCTTTGCAGTTTCTATGTCTTTATATATCTTTTTCATTTTATGTATTTTTTAAAATAAATATTTTTACACCTTTTGCTTACCTGCTTTTTCTACTGCTTCGTATGCTGTATCAACTCTTGCGTTTATTATGTCTAAAAATTTTATATCACTTTCTATTTTACTCACCTCATCATCTAAACCTAAATCTATTGCTTTTTTTTGTGCTACTTGCATTTTACCCTCTATCGTTTTAAACTCAGCACCAAAATTTAAAATTTTACTTCTAAAAGAAATTATCTCTGAAATCATTGCGTTATACTTTTTAATAGTATTAGTCATATTACGTCTTGTTACAGGCAATTTTTCTAATGATACTTTATGAATTGTAGCATCTTTGTTTAACTCAATATCTTTAAACATTTGTCCTAATGCCATTTGTATTTTCTTGTTAAACTCCATGTCTTTAGCTTTTATATCCTTTGTTAGGCATGTCAATTGGTGCAACTGGTACTTGTTGTGGATTAGCAACAGGTTTAAACCCTTGACTTCTTGCTTTTGTTGTTGTTATTACTTTATCTGTTTTTATATTTGGTTTACCACCACCAAATTTTCTAAAATATATTCTTCTAAACCATTTATGGTGACAATTTGCACCACCTTTAAATCGCCATATATCATATACTCCACTCTTATTACCTGATAGTTTTGGATTTGCTTTAATATTGCTTAATGAATGTTTTAAACCACCATCTTTTGTTGGTGCAATATCTTCTTTACGATATACTTTATTTGCTAACATCATTTTTTTACAAAATTCCCTTTCACCTGTGTCTGATTTTAATTTACCTGTGTAAACATATCGCACCCTATATAAATTTAAATCATTATCAAATCCATCTTGTTTACTCTTTTTTTCTGCACGATCTGTTGCAGTCCTAACTAAATTTGTTTTTTTGTATAATTCATTTAAATTATATTCAAAATCAAATTGTGCATTTTCTTCACTTGCATCTTCTTCATCAATTAATTCCCAGTTTTCCAAATCTTCATCTTCACCATAATTAGCTAAAAAATGATCTAATGCATTTTCTTCACTTGTAAATTTATTATTTGCTTCAACTTGTTCTAATGGTGCATAACCTAATTCTGCACGTATTTCATCTTGCGTTAATACATCTGCCAATACATCTGCATCAAATTTACTTGTTAATGGTGATACATCTGCTAGTGTTATTGGTAAATTTATATCGTTTACGTTTAACACCATTTTAAGACCTTTTAAAGCTAAATCTTGCATTGGTTTGACAACTGTATTAGAATACAATTCATATGCTTCTAATATTTCATTACGACCACCTAATTGTCCATCTGTTTTAACACCTAATAACATTGGGCTTGTAACCCTGTGTCCTATCATTATATTTTGTATACACAATTCATTAAGTACAGTATATTGTTTGTCTGCATCAGAAAGTTGTATTGGTTGTAAATCAGGTGCATTATTTTTATCATCTGAAAATGTAAGTACAAAACGTCCTGCTTTATTTGCACCTGTAAATTTCTTTGCTAATTGGTTTTCTAATTTATGCCTTTCTTCATGTGTTGGTATTCCATTATTAAAATTAATCCAAAATGATGGTGAAAAACCATTAGATATATTTGCTAAGTGAAATTCTGATGTTAAATTATCAACTAAAATCCAATTAGTAGATGCCAAATAATCAGGTGTAAAATATGCTTCCATTCCAGGTGAATAAACACCACAATAATATAATTGTGATGCATCTGATCTGTCTACTGTATTGTACGCTTTTACCATACGTGGTGCATATTCTTTTTTTCTATATTGTGACCAGTCAGAAGATAAATAATATTCTTCTGCATGTCCATTCATACCTGTTTTACCAACACGTACTTGTTCAACTGGTACATGATAAACTTCTGCAATACGTGTTTTATCTTTTGACCATATTATATTTATTGCATATGCACCAAATAATTTTAAATCAAATGATATTTTTTCTATTAATTCATGTGCAGTATGTCCATGTCTATTTATATTTGCTAAAAACTTTTTTAATTCAACATATGTAGCTAAATTATTACCTTGATCTTCTATTACAATTTCTTTACCACTTATCATTGCTGATGTTGCATTAACAATTGCTGAATGTGTTGCACTTGAATTATATATATCAATTAAAAATTGTGGATACATATTCTTATATTCACCATCACCATATAAAATCCAGTCCTGACCATTTGCTTCAGTAATTTTTGGTGCAGTTTGTTGTTGTAAATAAACTTGTAATAACCTTTCTTTGTCCATAATTATAAACTTATACTATTTCTATCTGCAATATCATTACGTACTTTTGTAGCATCTGCACTTGATAATGCACTACTAAATATTACTACTTCGAATATTGTAGCAGATGTTAAACCATTTGATGAGCTACCTAATTGTTCAAAACCAAAAGTACCACTACCTGTACCACTACCTAAAGAAACACCATTTTTTAAAACCCTAACTACATTACTTGAATTTCTAGTAACTTCTGCTATTGCTTTTGTAGTACCAAAACCACTTGATAGTGTTATATTTAAAGTAGTACCACCATTTTTCATTCTAAATGCAGTTGCAGTACCACCTTGTCCGAAACGCATAAAACTAGAATTATCTACACTTGTTAAAAAACTTTCATTACTTTCTTCAGATAAATCTAATACCATAAATACGTGATAATCACCACTATCAGTAAATGTTGTGCTAAAATCTAAATTATCTTGACTACCTGCATCTGTTACAAAACCACCACCACTAAATCCTGATCCCTCTTGTGCATCTGTTGTTTGACTTGCATGGTTATTATTACCACTACTATCATTCCATTGTATACCATCAGTTATTGCACCTTGTCCTGTATTAAATTTAAACCATACTTTCAAAGTTTCAATATCTGTAATAGCAAATGCACTACTAACCCTAGATTTTAATACTAATGCTTGATTTAACATATTAGTTGTGATAACCTATTGCTACTCCTGATGTCATTGTTATTGCTACGATATTTGCAAAAATTACCGTACCCGCAGGAATAGTTGTTTGTAATGCACTTTCACCAGTACAGTTAGTTATTGTAATTGCACTAACTACACTTTCTGTAACAAAATGTACTGCATAAAAGTTTTCTGTTTGTGATGCAGTTGTAAAGACAACACTATTGCCACCTTTACCTAATTGTTCATTTAATAATTGTACTTGATTTTTAGCCATAATTATATAGTTATATATTGTGTGTTATTTTCTGTTGTTGTATGTTCTGTATATGTCACTTCATCACCAAATCTTGTTGCAGTTGTAAATGTACCATCATATACTATTGCTTTACCTTTTTCTAATGTGACATCATCACCTGTTATTTCATATGTATAACTACCTTCATCTGTCAAAGCAATGTCACCAGGTTCTGTAATTGTGAACGTATCATATCTTGAATTAGTTAATGTAGGTGTTATTGTTATTTCTTGTTCTACTTGCTTTATATCATTAGTGATTTTTAATTTAAAAGTTGATACTGATGCAGTCATTTTATCTTTTAATGTAACTTTTAATGTATTTGCTGATGCCTTTTTGATATATAACACGTCTTTTTATAGTAAATATAAAAAAACCTAATTTATTACACATATATATAGAAAAAGACAGGTATTTACCTGTCTTTAACTAAATAATATATATAATGCCTTTAAAAAGGTCTTGATTTATGATGCCGTTACTGTAACAGTAAATCCTGCATTGTCAAATGGTGCAGTCGTATATGACTGTACTAATAAACAAGGTTCTGATTCTGCACCTGTAAATGTTAAATCGTAACCATTCATATCACCAAATGCAACACCTGATGCAGTTGTACCTGCTGATAATTCTAATCCATGATCTGCACCTAAACACCAAATTACATTTTGTCCATTTCCTTGTTTTTGATTCAATTCTACAAACACTAATAATCTGTTTTGTGCTAATAATTTAATTTCATTACGATCACCAACAGTCATTTTGTGTAATTTAATATTTACAGATGGTTCATAAAATACTGTACCATTTTCAACACTTGGCTGAATAGTTTCAGTAAATGAACCTGTACCACGTGGTAATGCGTATTTATATAAATTAGTTGTAATATCTAAATCAGTAACTTCACCTGCACTTGATGTAACAGTTGCATCTTCATGTTGTGCAAAATAGATGTTTTTTATTCCACCCATAATGTCACGGCAGTCCAATTGTCTGCCTTTTGTTAATTCACATGCCATATTTTTATATGTTTTTAGATGCTATATGCAAGGGATTTTTACACCCCTTGCTTTAAGCTAGTTAATAATTATGCGTGATATACAAAATCTGATGCTACACCAACCTGAACACCTGCCGTCCATGATGCAACCATTCTTACTGTATCTTCACCTGTAATGTTTTCTAAATCTAATACTTTAATTGTTGTTAAATCACTATCTAATGATGTACCAAAGAAAATATTTGATTTTTGTCCTGCGTACATTACGTTATCTGCGATACCTGGACATACTGCGATTTTGATACCCTCAAATTCAGGTGTATACTGCCCCATGTGGTTAAAAGGGAAAGCAGACAATGCAGAAATAGCAGAAATGTATAATCTATATGTCTTTTTGTTCATATAGATATATAAATCTTCTTTACCATATACTGCTGTTGGTATGTTTGCTACTAAATTACCTAATTCAGTAATAATATTACCTGTACCTGATCCTGAAATAAATGCACCACCTGCTGATGAAGATGTCATTGATCCTGTTGCAATTTTGTCAAATTGTCCTGATGTACCAGTTGTACCCTGCCATATAGACGTTTCAACACTATCTGCAATGCTATCAGCTAAATATGATGTTGCATATGCAGTAAAATCATCTAATTTTTCATATGACCAGTCACTAATGAACGTACTTTTACATACGTCAAGATTAATTTGGAATGGTTCTACAAATAAAACCGATTCTGTCAAAGTTAAAGATGCACTATTTTCATTAAATCCACAATCCTTATCTTTTACAAGGTTTGCACCTGCAACTTTGTTTACCACTTCTTTAAAGTTTACGTTTTCACGTACTGTCATAAACTCTAATGATTTTGCTTGTTTTAAAGCTACATTCAGATATAAACCTGCATGTTTTCCAGCATAAGAGCTGGACGTTATTGATACTCCCATTTTATTATTTATTTAAGTTATTAAAATTGTATAAATACTTTTGTTGTGATGTCATTTTATCATAATCTTCTTTTGACATTTCAACTTTTTCCTGTAATTTTTTAGGAAATTTTGTTAATTTAACAGGTTCTTCAGCAGGTTTTTCACCTAATTCTTTAACCTGTTTTGTTAATTCTGTGTTTTCTTCTTGCAATTCTGCAATGTTTTCATCTTTAGATAAATTTTCACCTCTTAATTCATCTAATTCAGATGTTAATCTTGCAATGTCATTTCTAACTTCTTCTAGTAATTCTTTAACTACTGCACCTATTTCTGCAAATAATTGTGCGTTGTCATCTGACATTTCTTCTTTTTCCTCATCTTCGTATATTTTATCTTCATCTTCTTCTTTTTCTGCTTCTTCAACCATTGATGCAATGATACCTTCTTGTTCAACAATAAATTTCATACCATCTTCAGTTTCATATTCACCAACTGGTAATGGCATCTGTGTACCATCTTCTACTAATACGTTTACTGCGACACCCTCAGCAAGAGCATCTGCTTCTGATACAATTATAGTACCATCTGCTAGTTTGCCCTCATATGCTAATTGAGTATTTTCTTCTTTCTCAATTCCTAAGGCAACTCTAATTCTAGTTTTTAAGTCCATTTTTAAAAATTTATATTTAGGTTATTTATAGTAAATATAATTAAGTTTATTTTGTTACTTTTTTGCATCAATTTCTTTTAATTTACTTATTGCCCAATTGATGCCACTTGATCCACCCCATGCGTCCCACATTAAACCACCACAACCTTCACTATATGGTACATCTTTATGTTGTTGATGTCTTTTAAATGATGCCATACGTGCTATTGTATCACGTGTTATTGGTTTTTTATTTGCTAATTGATTTGCACGTGTCCAACCTACACGTGTACCACAACTACTACCATTTTCTTTTTTCCACTTAATTGCCCTTTTTGCATTGTTTACTGCACCTTGTGGATAATCAGTATATGATTCTAGTATTTCTTTTTTTTCTTTTTTTTCTTTTTTTTTTTAGCATCAATAGGTACACAATTAGGTACTTTTTTACCATCTTTTATTTTATGACCTATTGGTTCATAACCACTAGTACATGGATTAGGTGTAATTAATTCAGTTTCCATACAACCACAATCTTCTTGTAATATTTCTGATAAATTACTAATAATATCATGATCTGCACATGGCATATATACTGTTTTACCATCTAATGTATGTTCATGTATACCATCACAACCTAATTCTTTTGCTTTTTCTAATGCTTCATCTTCATTGTCATATAATGGCAAATCTATTGCACCATCTTTACCATCTGTAACCATACTACCTACACGTGCGAATTTGCTCATTTTAGCCATTTTATCTACAAAGTACCCCTCAATACTAAGTCCTTTTAATGTACCTTCTTTTATTTGATTCCATACGTCATCATTGTTTATACGCATTGATACAAACCATGTACCCTTTGGTAAATTATAGCCATATAAATTAGATTTGTCAATTTCAGAATTTTCTACAATCCAACTTTCGACTGTATGAACACCTGTTACTTTATTGTCATGTTGTACTGTTGCATTATTATTATTGTTATATTTTAAGTACATTTCTGATGCTTTTTTTACAGTTGCTTCTGTAAAGTACACATAATATTCTTGGTTTTTATCTGCATCAAATCTAAAAATTTGTTTGTTTGGTATTAATGCAGGTGACACTAATAAACGTTTTTCTTCATTTACTTTTGCAAAAGTCAAATTGTTTTTTGCTTTATTAAAATATACAAAATCCTGTTCTATTGCAGGTTCTGTGACTAAACTTATTGCATCAATTGCTAATTCTTGATTATCATCATCAATAATTAATTCTACTATTTTTGTTGTATTTTTTTCCATAATTTATATTGTTGCTTTTCTTCTAATATTACTTAATCTTTGTTGTTCATCTGTCATATCATCAGCTACTACAAATGCCTTAACAACACCTGTTGTCATACCACCTGATCCTGTGTCTAATGTACCACCATCTGCAAAACCTACACCACCACCTGCTTGATTAATTTGTGATAATATTGGTTTAAACATTCTAGTTGATTTTGCATTAATGACAGTTTCACCTTTACTTAATCTTGCATTTACACTATCACTTGTACCTGAACCATAACCACCTACCATACCACCCTGTGCAAAACTAGGTGTAGGAACATTATTTATTGCTGATAAATTTCGTAAACCAGTTGCAATTGCACCTGCCATTGCTATTGGTGCTAAAAACGTACCAATGACTGGTATTTCCAATGCACTTTCATATGCTTTTTGTGCTGATGTATATGTAGATATTGTAGTTTCAACTACTTTTATTGCTTTAAATGCACCTGTTTGTTCACCAAATAATCCACTAATTGCATTTAATGTACTTGCAGTTTGTTCTAAATCTTGTTGTTGTTGTTGTATTCTTAAATCTCTTAATGCCTTGTTTTTTTGTTTTTCCAAACCAACTGTGTCCATTCCTGCTTTTTTTGCTAATCTAAATTGTTCATCAAAATGTGCATTAATTTCTGCTATTTCACGTTCACGTTCTGTTTGCATTTCTAAACCAATTGCAATTACTGTATCACGTCTTTCATTTTCTAATGATATTTGGTTTGTCATTTGTTCTGACATAAAACCAGTTATTTGTGCTTCTATTGCCTTTTTTTCATTTAATGCTTCTTGTAATGCTACTTGATTTTCTGTATTGTTTAAAGTATCTAGTTGTGCCTGTGCTTCTGCTATTCTTATATCAGCTAATGCCAACATATCTTTTTTCTGTGTGTCTAGTATTTCTTTTAATTTGTTATTTGCTTTTATACGATCTTCAAAAGTTGCATTTTCATTATCACGTATTTGTCTTTGTTGTTCTGCTAATCTGTCATTTTCTTCTACTAAACCCTGTAATTGTGCCTGTGCTAATTGTGCAGTTTTTTCTAATTCTTTATTTGTTTTTGCTTGTTCTATTGCGTTTGTAATACTAATATCTTTAATACCACTTACAACTTGTTTTGTTATATTTGTTGCTTCACCTACTGCTTCACTAAAATTTGATACTATTGATTTACCTGCATCAACTGCACCAATTGCAGTATCTTCTAAGGCTTGTTTAGTATCATTAATTCTAGCAGTAAATTCTATTATTTTTTCATCATCACCAGTAAGTTTTGCAAACGCTAATACAGTTTGTTCAATAGCTAATTTAATACCAAAAAAACTTAATTTAAAAGGTGTTAATATAATGGTTATCATACCACCTAATACTTTACCTAATGCATCAAAATTTTCACTTGATTTTGCAACGTTTTCATATACACCAACTAATACATTTACAATTTCATTAAATACAATAGATACAGTATCAAATGCTATTGCAATTGCATCTGCTATTTTTTGATTACGCATTAATGCTTCACTAAAAAATTCAAATGCTTTTTGTAATACTATTACAATACCTGATGCTTTTAAAATAGAACCAAATGATGCACCTACTTTTTTAATACCTTTTGCTAATATTCCAGTATTTTTTTCAGTTTTTTTAGTTGCATCACCAATACCGTCAATGCCTTTTTTAACATCTTCTAATTCTTTTCTTAGATTACCAACGTCTGCTGATAATTTTAATATTACTTCTTCCTGTGCCATTTACCTAATATTATACTATTGTTTTTTGTTTTTACTTTTATTTCTGAAAGTATTGGTAATATTTGTTTTAAGTTTGCAAAACCTACAATTATACCTGATCCGACTAATTTAAAATTTTCATGTATCATTATATAAAACTTGTTTTTAATTCATTTACCATAACAATAATACTCCAATCTATTGTTACTCTTAATTCACCTGTGCATGTAACTTTTATGTAGTCAGGTGTGTCACTTGCAGCAGTAAAATCATTTGTCCAACCATTTATTCCATGATTATGATTTGTCAAATTGTTTTGTCCAATTCTACTTAATACACCTGCATGTACTCTAAATGTATTACGCTGATATTTAGCCATACATGCATCATCACTACTATCTATACGTCTAGCTAAAATATAACATTCTAATGCTATTACAGATTCTTTAGTTTCATCTATTATAAATCTTTTACCACTTTCACCACCAATAAATATTTCTGTTTGTGTTGCATCTGTTGTTCTACCCTCAAACATTAAAACACTACGTTGTGTGCGTCCTAAACTGCTTGTAATAGCATGATTAAATTCACTATGTCTTGTTGTATGTGCAAATTTGCCTATTGTATGTGTGTTATCTACATTTCCTAATGTGTTATAATCACCAATTATATTATTGTTTATTGCATCTTCATCTATTGTATTACCTATGCCTAAAATATTTCTATTACCTGTATAATTATCTACTGGTTTTATAACATTATCAATAATACATGTATTGTTCACAAATTTACCACCTACCATTTTACAATCTGTACTATCACCTGCAACTTCTAAACCTTTATCACCAATAAAAGTTATTACATTATCAACTATTTGAAATATTCTTTTTGCCATTATATTTTAATTAATTCAACTTTTGCTAAATCTGTTTGTCCTGCTTTATAATCTATTTTTGTAACTCTATATTGTTGGTTATTTATAATAATAGTATCTGCAAAACTAAATGCTTGTATGTCGGTTTCTGTTAAATATACTTTTGCTTTAACTAATACACGTTCTTGCGTATACCTTTCATTGACATAATCAAACCAAAATTTATTATATAGATTTTGAGGTGTTGCAAATGGTGTAGAAATAAAAACGTTTTGTGTATAACCAAAATTTAAATCGTGATCTGCAATTGTTAAATCATCAGGATATTTTTGAAAATGCCCACCTGATGTATATTTTTGTGATGTCCTTACACCCGTAACATCATTTAATGTTGTGTTTATATTTTTTGTATTTCTAAAAATTAATCTTGGTTTATTTTCAATTTGTTCATATACACCATCTTCAAAACCAAAACATGTTATGTACCTTAATCCACTTGACAATTGTTGAAAAACTGTTGCACTAAAAACTTCTAATTTTATTTCTTTTTCATCAATATAATCAACTGGTATTTGTATACTTATTGAACCATAATCTTCATCTGTTTGATTTTTATATGTATTTAAATTTACATCATTTTCATCATTACTATATGACCATGTAATTTTACTTGGTATACGTTCATAATTTTGCAATATTTGTGTTGTATCAATTTTATTTGACCAATGTTTTGTTGTACCACCTTTAATAAAATCATTATATGGTTCTATTTTTAATATACCATTTCTGTTTTCTATTACTAAATTAAACATTTTAGTTATGTCTTTAATAATATCTGCTAATTTAACATCACCATGATTATCATGTATTTTAGTTTGTATTGCATTTGTAGTTGCTGATAATGGTGCAACTGATAATGTATTAGCATAAAAACCTGTTAATAAATCATGTCTAAGACACATTGCATGTTGTGATGAATTTTCAGTAACAACACCTGCACCTTCAAAAAATTTAAAACCTGTACCAACTTGAAATGGTGTTGTGTTTTGTAAAAAATTTGCATTTAAATGGGATTGACATTCACCTGTAAATACAGTATCATTTAAAAGATGCCAATTATGTGAATAACGTGCAATCCAGGCATCACCACCACTTTTTTTAATTCTAAAATCTAATGTATCACCTGCACCTAATACAATTGTTGTAAAACCTTGTATTTTTTTATACATTATTTCTTGTTGTGGTGAACCACCTGCTTGTTCAAAAAAACTATCTTGTTGATTAGGCATTGTAAATTCTTGTATAATATGATCAGTGTCAGTTGATCCATCATTCTGCCTACCTATAATTGATATTGTGACTTCTTCAGTTGCAAATACATGTACTGTTAATGATACAAACACTTCAAAATTATCACTAGGTGATGTAACTGTACCATTTGTACCCATTAAGTTGCCTGGATCATTTGTTATACCACTAACTGTTGTTGGTTCAATAGTGTATGGTATATTAGTATAATTAGTTGTTATGTCATGAACATTATCAAATGAAAATTTTGTAGAAATAGTATCAGCATTTTGTGTTACTGGTTCATAATCATCATCAATAAAAAGATGGTCAATACTTGGTGTTGATACAACTGATGCACTACTATTATCAATATACCTAAATGCACTACCAAAGTTTGAATTTATACGACTATCATTTAAACCTGTGTCCATATAAATTTGTTTAAATAAACTACTATTAAAAAAATCACTATCATATTCAAAACCTGCAAATTCGAATATTTTATTAATTATATTAAAGATTCTAATAAATGGCTGATAATTTGTTGCACCTATCATTTGTGTTATATGTCCTGAAGTATTACCAATAATGCCTAAATTTTGCACTAATGAATAATATATTGCTTGTGTATTATTACCATTTGCTAATGTAATACCTGCACTACCACCACCAAACACATCTGTACTATCATTTATATTTGTATCTGTAAAATCATGTGTAAATTCAGTAAAACTTAAATCTGACAAAGTTGCATCACCTAACACTTCAATTAATCGTACACTTTCACCTAATAAATTTACTTTATATTTTGTTTCTGTATCTAATTTTACTATTTCATTTAAATATAACAAACCCTCAAATACTGAAATATTATTTACATATAATTGACATTTATGCCCCTTTAAAGTATCGTATTGTGACACATCACTTTGCAAATCATATAAATAACCAAAATATCTATTATTATTTTTTGTTGCAGGTAAATCAAAACTTTTACTATAATGACCTGTTTTACTTTCAATATCACGTAAATCATCTACACCATATGTAATATTTATACTTTCATCACCATATGTATCTAATTCAAAATCTTTTGTGTCTGTATATACAACTAATCGTATCATAATGTTTGTACCCTTGTATTGTGACCTTTTTTAATTTGTATTACATATTGCATTAACATGTCATTTGCACTTGTTTGTTTTATATATTCTTTTTCTTCTACACATACAGGTACAAATTGTACTGACGTGCCTGTACCGACTTGCATGTATACTTGAGGTGATATAAATAATTCTTTTAATGCAGTTGCTTCAGCTTCAGTAATATAATCTGTATTGGCTTCAATCATTTCTTCTGCTACTGTCTGTAATGCACGTTTTCCACCTTGTGCTGATATTTGATCATAACTTCTTCCTTGATAATCACCATAATTAGATTTATAATATGTTTTTTTCAATTGTGTTGTTTTTGTAGATTTTTTATAAAAGTTGTAATAATCCCATGTGCCTAAACTATTTACATATGCTAATCTAATAGTTTCAAAACCTTTACAATCATCATCTGTTAGTCTGACAGTAATAGTTTCTGTCATTACTGTACCTAATATACCTGTACCTTGTATAGTATAATATGATGTGTCTGCACTTTGCGTACCATTTTTTATTTCTATGTTGTTAAAACCAACACCTGCATAAAATAAAGCAGGTACAGTATTGTATGAATGTAATGCATCATGATAATCTAATGATACATTACTTTGTCCTGATGTACCACCTATTGTATTACTAAATAAAGTATGATTTATAGTTGCTAATAAACTGTTGCTACTATCATATAATTTAAATGTTATAAATACTAAACCTGAATGTTTTGTATTGTCTGATAAATCAAATTTACCTTGAAAAAATGCAACTAAACCAAAATCACTTTTTCGCCATTTACGATCAATTGTACTTGGCATTGTTGATAAAAATTTCTTACTTGTACCATTTGGTATATATGACAACCAATCAAAACTTTCAAAACCATCTTCTAATTGTTCAACTGCGTTTGTAACACTAAATATTTCACTATTAATTTGCCCAGTTATTGCAACGTTACCAGTTGCTGATGTTGCAAATTCTTCACGAAATTGCACAAAAAATCTTCTAAAGTTTTTTCTATTACCTGCAAAACTATCTATTTGATGTATTGAATGTTGTTTTGTACTAAACCCTACACCATTAAATTTACTTTCAAATTCAGGTTTACCAGGCACTAATGTGTTTGGTATACCTAATGTGTCTGTACTGCAATTGTCTGATAATATATTTGCAATATTAAATACTGCAAATCCTTTTGCGTTTGCAGGTGCTTTTAAAGTTGCTACTATATTTTGTTGTCCATATGGTGTTGTGTCACCCTCAACATCATTCATGTATATTTGTGCAACATATTTATGTCTAAATGTGTTTGTTAATGTACCACCACCTACTATAAAAATAACATCACCATGTCCTGGTCTTATTCTTAAATCTGTACTTGGTTGTTGTTGTATAATTAATGCCATTATTTTTTAGTTTAAAAAATCTTTAGTTGCAAATTTTAAAAATTGTTGTACGTCATCTGCATATGCTTTAGTAAAATTAGCAGGTAAATTTTTATAGTGTTGTCTAAATGCATTACTAAAAAACCTAGTTGCAGGTAAACCAAATAATGCAATTGATCTACCTATCAAAAATGCTAAACTTTTACGTTTAATAAATCTACCTTTTTTATCACGTCCTTGTATACCTTTGCGTTTTGCCCAATTTTCAATTACACCTTTTTTTATGTTTTGTCCTTTAAATTTGTATGGTGATTTATATGCTTTACGTTTACCACCTTTACTGCCTTTAACACCTTTATCTACAAATTTACCATAATCTGCCATGAAAAAGTCCAACTCAATTGCACCACTAGGATATACTTTTACATTATAATCCATACCCTGTGCTAATTTACCACTATCAATATGATCTTGTTTACTTAAGTTTTGTATTGACTGGTTTATTACCTTTTGTGCAAAACGTTCTAATACTTTTTCTGTGTTTGCGTACATTATGCCGTTGCTACTACTATTTCAACATCTGTTTCACTTGCACCTGTACGTATAAATACGTCTGATATACTATGCCCTAATGTTGTAATTGCACCACCACTTGTATTACTATCAACTACTAATGCTGAAATTACAAAACTTTCACCTGCATCTAATTGAAATGCACACCCTACTGTGCTTTCTTCTGCAAATGTTATATTAATTGCGTTGGTATCATCAAGATTAGTAATACGCATATACTTAAAATCATCACTATCAAATACATTGTTTGTAGGATCAGATGCAAATTCTACTAATGTATGTGTTGTACTTGCTTTTAATTGGTATACCCTACTATTGTATTGTGCAATACCTGTAATTTCTTGCGTTGTTGTTTTGTCATATGTTACACCATTTAGTGTAATGGTTTCTTTTATGTCTACTGTTAATGTAGATGTTGTTACTGTTGTTGCCATTTATTTATTAAATTATGTCACCTGCACATGCACTTGCATTAAAGGTGACTGTTATACTTATATCTGCTACCCAACCTGACACTTCATTGTCAAAACGTTCTGTAAATGGTGAACAACTTACATTGTCATTCATTCTAAAATCATTTTCCATATCACCAAATGATGTACTATGTTTAAACTGACTTATAAAATCACCAATTACTTGTAATGTATCACTTAATACATCATTTTCATTTGCTTCATCTTTACTTACTAAATCCATAACATATAATTTTAATGCGTATGTCAATTCATTAGCAGTATAATTTGCACTTTCAATACTTAAATGTGACAATGCATATGCAGTATCATTTAAATCAATTTCAAATATATCACCAAAAGTAAATGTTTGTATATAACTGTTATCATCTGCAATTTGTTCATATAATTTAATTATATTTAACAATGTTACATTTTTTTGTAATTGCCCTGCCTTATTTGTAAATGTTGGAAATGTCATTTTTTTATACTATTTAAATCTTTAGAATAACAAAGAAATGTAAAACATTCTTCTGCACATAATTCTAATACTTTATTTATTTTTGTTATATCACCATTAGCTAAATTATATATTACTCCATACCAACCCCATTTGTTGCTAAATTGTTGTTCTGTGTCATGTATGTTTTCTTCTTGTTTTTCTTCTTGTTGGAATATAATTGCAAAACGTTCAGATATTCCTTTGCGATAGTCAAAAAAAAATTTGATGCACCATTGACTGTTGCAACGCTTAATGCATCTTTAAATATTTCTGCAACTTTCAAACATTTTGTACTATCATAATCTTCTATATTATACTTTTTGTTTTTACGTTTTACAACTGGTCTGTATAATATAGCCATTATTTTATGCATATTTTTCCATATGTCATTTAAATAATTATCAAGATCAACAAATTCTGCCATTGTCATATCTTTTAAATTAGGATTAAAACCATATTCTACACCATCAACTTCAATTATATAGTTTAATGTTGTGTTTACTTTTTTTGTCAATAGTTTTGCAACATATTTTAATACAATATCTATGTCTGATTTTTTGCATTTTTCTAATGTTTCAAAAGGTGCGTCTGTAAAACAACTAATTGTGTTTAATGCTTTTGTATGTTTGTCTGTATCTTTTTCTATTTGCATAAATTTTTGATAACATGACAAACTAACTTCTGTCCATTTTTGAGGTATATAATATTCTTTGTTGTTTAGTGTTAATAACATTTGTATTAAGTTATTTATTAGTAAATATAAATTGTTTAGTTTTGGTGCGTATTTGTTTATTTGACAGGTAGTGTATTTATGTTTTTGGTCACTACCTGTTTTTTTTTAGTGTATATAGTATTTTCCCATATTAGGTTTCAATTCAAAATACATACGCATCATTAATGCATCAGAATAGTCAGGTGAACGCCCTAATATGTTTTTTACTTTTTCTTTTGACACAATTGCTAATTTAGTGTCTTTATCTATTTTATCACGTCTGACTTGATCTAATTCTTTTGTCATATGTTCTATAATCTTTGTATTATTTGTTTTAACATATATCTGACCTGTGTTTATATAATCTGCTAATTTATAATAACATTGTGTTTTAAGATTCATGTAGTTTTCACCATTTATTGGTTTACTATTATTGACAAATGGTTTTGCTTTTAATATGTCTGTTAAACCACCACCTACACCATCATCATCAACTACTATATTTTTTAATGGTACGTTTTCTAATCTTTGTATTTCTCTTATTTCTTTTGATGCATCTGTTATACTATTTGCATCTAATACTTTAATTTTTTCTGCACGTAAACCATTCCAGTATATTATAACAGTTTTGTCTTTACCAAATCTTGCAACATCACATGATATGTATTTATCACCACCACCAACTATTGTATTATCAAATATAGTTAATATTGCATTATAATCTATTAATTTATCTATACTATCATCATATTCCCAGTTGCCAAATAATAACCTTTGTTTGCTTATTTCATCTAATTTTTTTAATTGGTCTTGGTAATGTCTTGAAATGTGTATATTGTCAGTTGCTAATGCCTGGATAAACTTTCTATGTATTGGTAATTCATTTTGTTTGTCAGGTAAATAAAATTCATTGTATACCCAGTTTTTAGCAGGATTACATGACATAAATAATTTAGGTATTAAATTATATTCATCTAATTTGTACCTTATTCTTGAAGATAATATTGCTTTAGCTTTTTGTGTAACTTGATTACATTCGTCAATAAATGCCATACTAAGTTCCAAAGAACCCAAATTATCAAAATTAGGATCACTAGGATATAAGAATAAATCTTTAAGTATAACTTCTGATCCATTATAAAATGTTATTACGTTTGATGCACCATTAAATGTATAATCTTTATTTGCTTTTAAACCCCAACTAATGCAAACTTCAAAAAAAGTATTTAATGTTGTCTTTTTTAAATTGTCTAATTTTGACCTGCCTATTAAACAACGTATGCCTTTATATTTTATACATGACAATATAATCCATGCACAACCAATATATGATTTACCACCACCTGCACCACCACCAAAAAGTATTTCTGTACTTTCATTGTCAAATAAATACTTTATTGCCTGACTTTGTTTTGGTGTAAATTCACAATCAATTGTCATCTGTTAATTTGATGTTGATATGTATAGGTTCATCATCTGTTGTAATATCATGTTGTTGTTTTTCCCAGTAACCACGTTTACGTCCTTTAGTTTTTAAATAAAAAATTGTTGCACTTGTATTGTTTTCTTGTATTTGTTCGAACAATTTACTTTCTGCAAAATCTAAACTTACATTTTCTATTTCTTTTACTTTGTTTGCAAAATCAATATCTGTCTTTAGCCACTTATAAAACGTACTACGTGGTACATCTACTTGTTTACATGCAGTTGTAACTACACCTAAACATTGTTCTAATGCATCTAATATTGCTTCTTTTTTTATATGTCTACTTTTGTCTACCACAACATTCACATTTAATAGGTAATTTATCTAAATTAAAACCAAAATCTATTGATTTAAAACCCCATTCTTTTAATCTGTCTATTTCAAACCAATTAGCTAATTTGTCTTTATCAAATTTACCACCTAATTTATTTAATTTTATATTAGTTTCTATTTCTTTGTCATATTCATAATTAACTTCTATACAAGGTAATTTATGTATGCCTAATTCAACTGCTATATTATAACGTTGATGTCCACCTATTATAATATTTTTTCTGTCTATGTTACTATTTATAACTAATGGTTGTAATATACCTTTTTCTTTTATGTCTGCTTTTAATCTACTATATTCTGTTTTTGTAATTTGTCTAGGATTATAATCAGCAGGTATTAATTCCCATGTATTTTTATTGATTATTTTCAAGTTGTTCTATTTCAAATTGTAAATGTGCAATTGCTTTTTTTAAATCTTCTATGCCACCATCATTATGTTTACGTTTACTGCGTAAACAATATGAAACGCATGTACCAACGTTATATGATAAATCAAATTGCCAAATAACATCTTTTGCCATTAGTCCATTACGTCCTAAATAATATGCAGGTACTTTTTTATTATGTTCTAACATTTCATCACATTCCATATTTCTGTCAAAATCATAATAATATTTACTTTTTTCCATTTTTCTTTTTAGGTTTATCAACAATAGATTTTATAAATTCAAAACAAGAATTTAAACATGATCCACAATTAGTAGTGTATTTATAATTTCTATTATTTAATTCATTATAAAATTTAATCATTTCAACTTTATAGTGATGTGTTTTTGCTTTACCTGTTTTTATACCCTGCCATATATATTTGGCTTTTTCTTTTTGTTCTTTACTTAATTTCATACCATTTATTTTTTGGACAACTTTCTGTTTTCCATTTTGCTTTAGTTTCTATTGGACAACCACATACAGTACATTCATAATCTACATAATCAAATTTTGGACAACGTGTGCATGTATGTATTCTGTCATAATACGTTGATTCATCAACATCTTTAAAACCACCTACTGCACGTTTATAACTAGCTTTCAGTAGGTTGTATGCTTTGACCATTAAATCTGGTTTTTTCATCATTTCTATATAATTTAATTATACCATAAGGTTCAAAATATCTGCCATACACAACATCAATATCATCTAATTCATAATCATATAAATTGACACTATATTCTAATTCACCATATTCATTATAAAATTCAATAGCAGGTATGTCATAACCTTTATATTTAGTCAAATCTTCTAATTTCATTTATACGTTTCTTTATATATGTTTTAACGTTTTTTATTGTTGTAAATATTGAACGTCTACTTATACCTGTTTTATCTGCTAATGACTGCAATGTATAACGTTTACCATTTATTTCACCAAAATGATATAATTTAAACATTTCACGATCATACCAATACAATTCATCTAATAAAGATTCAATTAATTCTATATTTTCCTGTTGTGATGTATCATTAGTAAATATAAACTTTGATATTTTCGTGCAATCTTGCAATGTATGTTTGTCATAAAACCTTGCTATTTTATAATAATATTGACTTGTTTTACTATGATACATATTTGCCATAATACGTGCTACAAAAAAAAATAGTTTACCATCTTTTTTGATAAACTCTATTTGTTCTTCAGGATATTTGAACGTTGCATATAATGCTTCATGCAATAAATCTTCTGCTAAATCTGTTTTACAAATGTTTTTTGCAATGTCTAACATTTTATTATATTCACGTTCTGTTAATTTCACGTGTTAAGTATAACAAAATAAATGACATATATGTAAATTGTTAAAAAATAGTTATATACAATATATTGTTAAAATAACCTTTGTTGTGCTTTGTGGTTATTTATTCTTTTCATTGTTGCTTCAAAATATTCTGTATCTAATTCACATGCAGTTAAATCAAATCCTAAATTATGACATGCAATAGCTATTGATCCACTACCTAAATGAGTATCAAGTATCTTATCACCCTGTTTAGCATAATTCATTAAAAGCCATTCGTAAAGTTTAACAGGTTTTTGTGTTGGATGAATTTTAGTTTCACCACTATTTATAACGCCAACGCCATTCCACCAAATATCTATCATTCTTGTACGCCCTAAACTTACATAAGCCATTTCGCCATCATTAAACTTATCGTCTACACTTTGCCCTTTTTTATGCCAAAAGATGTAGTTCTTAATAACTGGCAGTTGCTTTGTAAAGTAGTTAGCACCCCACACAATTTGGTTTTTACTTATTCTAAACAGTTCATCAAAATATTCTTTAGATGGTACAGCTTTATCCCAATTTTTTTGTTCATAATGTTTTTTTCTTGTAAATCCTTTCTTTTTACCAACTCCTATTCCTACTGTACCATCCATCCCTATCCCATAAGGCGGATCTACTATTGCTAAGTCAAAGTAATTATCCTCATACCTTGACATTAGTTGCATATTATCTTCGTTTGTTATTTGCATAGTATTTGTAATTCTTTTTTGTAGTATGCTATCATTTCTTCATAATCTTGTTGTGTGTATTTAACAGTTGAATTTGATAGTTGTATTAATTTATTAAATTTAACATTACCAATTTCTGCTTTTAATTTATTACCATACACCCATATATTTCCCTGCATAAACATGTTGCATTTTACACATTGAGGTTTGCAATTGTCTGTGTGCCAACGTGTTGCATAATGTCTACGACTTTGAAAATGTCCACATTGCATTTCTTTTACTGGTTTTGTAACACCACATGTATAACATTCTACATAACCATTTGCATCAGCATAATACCATCTTATATACTTACTAAATATAGCATCTAGTTTTTTTTTTAGTTTTGATTTACTCATATATTTTTTTAAATAGGTGCATTAACACATCTACTGTAATAGAATTACCTGCTTGTTTATAAAGTTGTGTATCACTTATATCTTTTACTTTGTAAAAATCCTCATCTTTAAATCCTTGTAAACGCCAGGTTTCTAATGGTGTTAATCTTCTTATTTTATTTTTTTTGATTAATGGTGGCATTGTACTTATATCTTTTTCGCTATGTCTTCTTGCTGATAAACAAGGTGTAATTTTATCCTTTCTTTTTCTTAAACCCTCATCATTTCTATAATCTGCTACCCATTCTATTGCTTGTGCATTCCCAGTATCAAGACAATAAGATGTGCCATCATTTTTACTTAAACGACCTGTGCCACCTTTTTTAGGATCACCTGTTCTAGGATGTAAAGAATGAACGTTTATATATTCACCATCAGTAGGTATTTTATTATAACTAGCATTATTCGTTAGTGTTTTAATTCGTTTATCGCTTAAAAAATACTTATCATCTACTTTATCTTGTAATATATCTTTTAGTTTAACATCTAATGGTATTTTTTTTGGAAAACTAAAATGCCTAAAATCTTTAAACCCTACAATAAAAATACGCTCTCTATTTTGTGGTATACCATAATGTTTAGTGTTTAACACTTGCCAATAGATATGATACCCTAAACCATCTTCAAACATATCTAAACTTATTTGCCCATTTTGTGTACCACCACCATTAGATAATATATCTACAATAGTTTGAAAGGTACGTCCTTTGTCGTGTGATAATAAACCCCGAACATTTTCTAATACAAATACTTTAGGTTGGTTTATTTTTATAAAATCTGCTACATTAAAAAATAATGTACCTCTTGCCTCTTCAAAACCTTTACGTTTACCAGCTATACTAAATGCTTGACATGGAAAACCCGCAACGTATAAATCTAATTGCTCTATTTCTTTGTGGTTTCTTTTTGTTATATCTTCATAAAATATTTTTGGTTTGTGTAATTGCTCAAAAGATTGTCTAGCATATTTATCTATATCACAAGCAAAAACGCTTTTGTGTTTTATACCAAGATATTTTAAAGCCATTTCAGGTGAACCAATACCACTAAAATCAGTACCTAGTTTCATCTAATGTATATTTACTAAATGATACTTTTTCATTAAATCTGTTTGTACTACT
>CERT01018530.1_pt1 | contig 27011 bp, 23 predicted proteins | sample 530691 | NCBI WGS metagenome assembly CERT01 (sample SAMEA2620861, study PRJEB7988) | marine metagenome | biome: marine biome (ENVO:00000447); feature: surface water layer (ENVO:00002042); material: "saline water (ENVO:00002010), including plankton (ENVO:xxxxxxxx)" | depth 5 m
AGCTAATCAAGGAGTTCCAGGTATAGCGTATAATAATCCACCTTCACCACCGATTACATACAATTGGACAGGAAGTCCTCAACTTTACCAATTCATGACTAGACCTCAAGGAGGTACAAGATAATGGCTTATAATTTTGGAGAAGTAATATTAGACAGTATTGACAAAGGTAAAAAAACCACTATGGCTGCCTCAGAGTTAAAAATGAGGAAAGAACAAGCTATAAGAGATAATGAGCATAAAGCTAAAGTATTAGCTGAAGCTGTTGAGACTAGAAAACAAACTAATGAGATACAAAAAGCTGTTAATAAAATGAAAGAAGATCAATTAGTAGCTAATCTTACTGGTATGTATCAAGGTCAACCTACATGGGCTAGGCAAACTTATGAAGAAGGTAAGACAATAGATATGTCTGTATTTAAACCTTGGCTTACTTCTGCGCAGCAAGAGAGTTTAAAAGAAGCTGGAGTAGATTTAACAAAAGTAGATTCAAGATATTCTGGTCTTTTAGGACCTATTATAGGATCTCAACTGCAAACTAAAAAAGAAGCTAGACAAGTAGAAAGCGCTTTATTGCCACCTGCACCTTGGAAAAACCCAGAAGGCACCGACAAAGATTGGGGATTAGGAATTGATCAAGGAGAAATTCGTGATGAGGCTAGAACGTACTTAGATAGAGCAAAAGCAGATGCTGCTATATGGAAATCTGTAAGAAAAAATAATCCTAAAAGCAGTGGTTATCAGGCATATATAAAAGAATTAAGAAGTTTAAAAGCAGATCTTGATAGCAAGGATTATTTTAAACATAGTGGTAATTTTAAAAACTGGCCTGCTAATGTAGACGCTAGAAACATGAGTAAAGAAATTACTGATTTAATTTTATTCCTTGAAGGATAACCCTACATGCCATTAGACCCTCGTTTGTATCAAAACCGTGGAACTTTTACATCTGATCCATACGCACGACATATTCAAACATATCAAAGACAACCTTGGCTATTTTCTGAAGATCAAGTAGATGAATTAGAAGAGTATGCTAAAGCTAATGATATTGAATTTCAACGTCAAATTGACCCATCTGGTTCAGGTTTAATTGGAGTTGCTAATCAGCTAACTTCTGGAATTGTAGAAGGTTTTACTACTTTAGGCTGGGCAGATGAGCCTGAAACTACTGCTGAATCTATTGCTTATAGAGTTGGACACTTAATTGGTTTTGCTCCTGATATTATAGCAGGTGTAGTGTCTGGTGGTGCTACAGCAGGTGCTAGTTTAGCTAAAATGGCGGGCAAAAAGGGGGTAAAAAAGGCAGCTCAGGATAGATTTAGTACTAAGTTAGCCCAAGGTATGCAAAAGGCCGTAAAAGGCGAATTTGGGATCCAAGCTGCTGCTACTCAAAGAGCAAGTGACTTTTTTGGAAGAGAGTTTACAAGAGGTCCATTAGCTTTAAGATCTGTTCCTATGCGTGTAGCTGATTGGGCCACTGGAGCTGGTGGAAGAATGATGGCTGATGCTGGATGGGATGCGGCTAAATTCTTACAAGAAGGTCATTGGGGACGTTCTATTATAAAACAAGCAGGTCATTTAGGTATAGCTTCTGGAGTATCTGCTTGGCAAGAAGGTCCTGAAGGTGCATTAAAAGCTTCTATGCATGGTGCTGTAGCAGGTGCTGCATTTGGTGGTATAGGTAATTTCATGCAAGTGGATAAGATGTTAAAAAGTGGAATACCTTCAATGGAAGCAGAAGCTCGTACAATAATAGAAACAGTAGCTAAAGGTATGGCTGGATCTGCATTTACAGGTATACCTTCTACTATGCGTGGGGAAGATCCTGCTGCTCAAATTTATGAATATTTATTAGGATTTTTCTTTGGTGCTTCAACTCAACCAGCTTGGAAAGAAGCTGGAATGAAAGTATTTAATGAAGCTTCTCAAAGGGCAGAAACTGCATTTCAACCTCAAAAATTAGATAGTTTTGCTAAATTAAATAAATCAGCTAAAGATTTTGTATTAGAACAAACTAAAAATGCTTATGGTAGATATTCTAAAGACGCTAATTTATCGCAAGCTGCAATAGAAATCTTAAAAAATATTACAGGTAAAGACAACCCTACTTTAAAAGACTATCAAGAAAACTTCAAAGAAGTTAATAGAGATATTGTAAAACATATAGATCAGCAATACCAAGAGGTTAAAGAACCTGGAACTGAAATTAAAAATCCTTCAGAAACAACAATAGTTCCAGGTGAACAACAATCTATAGAGTTTGAAAAGAAACGTTATTTTCAAGTAGGGGCTGAATATAATGATAAAACTCCTTTAGCCACTAAAAACGAAATTGTTCAGCATGTATCCGATATTATGGGACCTCATGCTACCAGAACAAGAGATATGTTTCTTAAAGAAATTAAAGAGAACCCAGAAGCTGTTGGAATGTATGTTGATGGTATGGTTCAATTTGTTGAAGGTAAGGTAACACATCATGCTGCTGTACATGAACCCATACACTGGTTTATGGGAAAAGTTTTAACTCAGCAAGAATATTCTTTCTTACAAAGACAATTTAAACAAAAAAACGAATTAGCTACAGAAGAAGCTATTGTTAATGCTGCTAGTGAGTATTATTTAGGCAAAAAAACCTTTACAGGTAAAGTTAAAGCTTTGTTGCAAAAATTTTGGAGGCAGATTAAAACATTATTAGGTAAAGACTTAACAGACGGTCAAAGCGTACAAGAATTATTTGATAGAATTGGGACAGATTACACTATAAGAAGTAAAGATAATTTAAAAGAATATGTTAGTAAAGACAGAGGTAACTTAGAAAGATTAGTTGAGGCAGAAGTATCAGTAAAAACAGAGCAAAATGATTATATATTATACAATGATTATTTAGATTTCACTGGTTCAAAAAAAGCAGGGAAGCCTGAAGGTAGGCCTACTATACATTATGTGATAGATGAACTTATTAACGTGCCTCAAAGTAGATATAACCCAAGACAAACAACTCTTGCTAGTTTAGCTGAGTTTCATTTTCCAGAATTAAAAAATGTATCAAGTTTAGATTATTATAATCCTAAGCAAATTGCTCAAATGCCCGCTCAATTAAAAGAAGCAAGACTAACTTTAGATTTAGAATATAAATTTGTTAATAATGTCAATGATGTAAAATCTGAAAAGATTGGTTTTTCTGGTATGTACAAAAGTCTTTCTAAAAATCTAAAAAAAGCTGAAAAAATTGCAGCTAGAGATTTTGTTGATAGATTAAAAGAAAAATATAAAGATCAAAAATCAATAACAAAAGAAGAATTAGTTAAAGAATATAATGAATTTATTGAAAAAGAATATCCTTTTAATGCTTATATTGCTTTAGGTTATGAAAATACTACTGAAAAAGGCATTTCAATTCCCTATGGAGCTGAAAATATAATTAAAAATATTAAAACTGTAGAAAACCCTAAATTAATTGAAAATAAAAAAGTTATGTTTACTGGCGGAGAGCTTTATGATAAGCTTGGCCATCAATTTGAAATATTAGATCCAAGATTTGATAGTAAAATTCCTGATATTTCTTCTAATGGGTATGGTTGGTATAATTTTTTAGATATAAAACATATAGACCCTAAACTGTCTATTTCTTTTGAATATCAATCAGATCTATTTGATAATCTAGCTAAACCTACATCTAAAGAAACAAAACCAGAATTACAACTACATCACGGGACAAGAACTGTACAAGAATCTGCTGAAAAAGAATTTAGAATAGTAGCATCTAATAAAGCTAAACAAAACATAGAATTTGAAATGAATAGACGTGGGTTAGGTTTTGTTTTAAATGAATTAGTTGAGTGGAGTGGTACTGAATTACGTTTTAAAAAAGCTTCTTTTAAACAAGATAGCTATCAAAACACCGTTGATGGTTATTTAAGAAACGCAATATCAGAATTAGAAGGTATGAAATTTAGTAGATATGTAAATGAAACTGTAAGGAGTGTTTTTAGAGATTTTAATAAAAAATTAAAAACAATAGAAGATAAGTATCCACGTTTAAAAAATGGAGAGCTTGACCCTAGAGCTCAAACTGAAAGAAATAAAGCTGCTTTTGAAATGAATAGTATTGCAGATGCAATAAATGAAATCTTTCCTCAAGCATTTAATATGGGCAGGGTTTCTGCAGCTGAAAAAAAAGCAATGAGTTATTTTGATTCATTTTCTGTTAATGGAGGTGGTCGTAGTCCGTTATCTAAAAGTGCTAGTCTTTGGCAAACAAGCCCCCTTCCTAATGAAACTACTTTTGTTAATACAGGTTTAGCTAATACAAAACGAGAAAATAATTGGAGCGATTCAGAGTATATTAGCAGACGACAGAATAAAGCAACTGGTGAAATGCCTACCCCTAAAGAAGTCTATGATAATTTAATTAACAAAGAATTACCTAAATTATATAAGATTCTTGATTCTGTTAACAATAAAGATTTTACATCTGCAAGAATTAAAAGATTAATTGATTTAATAACTAAAAATCATTTTGATTATAAGTTTGCATTGGAAGACATGGGTTCAACTTATTTTGAATCATCTCGTTTTTTAGATAAAAAAAGATTATTAGGTTCAGCAAAATCAGATAAATTATTTGATGGTCCTAGCCCAGGTACTAAATTTGCAGCATTATCCCCTGAACTTAGAATAGAATTTATTAATCAACAGAATATTTATTTAAATATAGTTAAAGATATTTATCAATATTTAACAAATACATCCTATGCTCTTTTAAAACAAAAAGATAATTTTGTTGGTTTAACGGATATTCCAGAAGCTCCTTTTAATAGCGCTGGAAGAGTTGTAGGTGAGTTAAACAATAAACTTAAAAACACTGATTCTTTAATTAAAAGACAAACGTCTATAGTTAATCAATTTAATTTTACACTTGATGCTTTAAATGTAAAAACGACAAGAGATAAGTTAGCAAACTACGTTATTGATAAATATGATCGTTTTATGGATGGTTTTAGATTTCAATTGCAAGATTATATTCACGAATATATCAAAATAGGAAATGACCTACTTAATTCTCAGGTAAAAGATAATCCTAAACTAAATAATTATATAAAAGTTTTTCAAGAAAAAGAAGCTTTTAGGCAAAAACAAATTTACCATGCTTTAATTACTGCAAGTCAAAATGGAGATACTCGTCATATATTAACAGGTGGGAAGGGCTCATATGAAATTCAACGAAATAGTCAAGCCTCTAAACTATATTTAAACCAAGGGGAAATAGACGCTTTACCTAAAATATCTTATAAAGACTGGAGAAAAAACTCATTTAAAAGAGATATGCAACGTTCAGATAAATGGTCTCATGAAGTTCATTATAGAATGTTTGGTAGAGGTGAAGGTTTGCACACTATGTCTGACAAAGAATTTCTTGTGTGGTTTGCTAGTAAACGCAATAGGGGTTTAAAATCAACAAATAGATGGATGGACATTACTGGAAATATTTTAATTAGAAGAGCAAGAGATGGAAATGGTGAAATAATTAAAGATAAATGGGATTTTACAACTAATAGAGCTCATCCTGACAAATTAGGCACTATGACATTTGACCAATTAAAAAGAATGTTAAAAGATAGCCCTAGACCAGGTCCTTTTGCAACAGATGCGCAAAAAGTATTAAAAAAATTAAAAATTCCATATACATATGAAGAAATTAAAGGAGTTGAAGGCGTTAATATCGTTGCTGAGATTCCAACTGATTTAGATGCTAGAATCCCTAGATTTTTTGTGCCAGCAAAAAAAGATAAAAATTTACCTAGTTTAAGTAAAAAGAATAAAAGAAATGTATTTGCTTATATAGAAAAAGTATATAGAGAAGAAGGCCCTAAAAAGTCTACAGAAAGACTTATGGATGAATACGGAGTAGAGATTTTATCTTATATTAGTGAATACGATTCTAGGCAAATGGGAGATGTAATTCCAAGAACAGCAGATCCTGAAATTCAATTAGCTTTATTCCCTGTAGATAAACAAAAAAATATTGAAACAAGATTAAGCTCTCAAGATGATAGGAGTATGGAAATTATTCCTAAATTTAATGTTTTAGATCAGCTAGTTGATTATATAAAACCATTTTCTAGCAGAACTAGCGGTGAAATTAGAAGAGATTTAGATATTATTGCTGTAGCTAATGCTGGAAGTAGAGAAGAATTTTTTAAACATTTATATGAATACATGCCTAAAGAAGCTACAGATAGACCAGAAAACTTTGAAAAAAGAGTTATTAAGCACTTAGACGCTTTATCCCAACATGAGCCTAGAAGAATGCTTTATTGGAGTGAAGAAAATGGCTTATTGTATCAAACTGAAATGCACCCATCTACAGAAGCATCTAAAAAATATGGTCAAAACGTTGATCAAACATTAAGACGGGTTACGAGAGAAGTGTCTGGGGTGGATCAAAATGGTCAACCTTATGAATTTTCTATTCAATTAAAGCCATTGGGTCAAAATCCAGGTTATTTTAGTGTGGCCCAGCAAACATATATAGAACCTACAAACGCTTTAAATCCTAAATCTTGGAGAAGCTTAACTTTAGCGTTGGACCAAAATAATTCTTATGTTTTTGGCGGAAATGGAACTACAGGTGTACTAAACACTAGAGTTTATCATAGAAAAACGAATCAAACAACTTTACAAGATTTGAAAAAAGAAATGTTTAGGGAAAAAGATTTTGCCCTTAGCTTTCAAAAAACTTATGAGTATGCAAAAGATTTATTCTTAGGGCAACAAATGCACGGTATTGATGCTAAGAAAAATCCTAAGACTGTTGCTAAATATGAGCAACTATTTGATAAACAATTAATTTCTAACTTACTTTATTCTTTTGAGGAAAATGGTTCTTGGAGAACTTCTTTTATGGAATATCCTAATGTAGTTGCTTTTAACAAAAGGCAACCACTTGAGCAGGGTGTTGAATATATGCTTTCTAGAGCAGATGTAAGCGATTTATTAAACTCTAGAGGAAAGTTAGAGTATGCTATTGTAAAAGATGTTCCAGGAGAAGTAGGAGCTGACACTGATGGTGGTATTTATTTACATCCTGAATTGTTTAATAGAGTTGCGGAAAGATTTAACCAGGACCCAGAAACAGGATTTATTAAAGCTGTTGGAGTTGTAGGCAATCAAAAAATTGAAAGAAACGGCAAAGAAGTAGATTTAGGTAAAAATAGAGATAAAGCAGGATTCTTTAGAGCAACTAAAGAGATGGCTGATTTTATGGATGCACATGGTTTGCGTATTATAAAACGTGAATCAGGCACTAAAACACTTGGTGATAGGCAAACTTATAACATTGATTTTAAAAATGGAAAATACAAATTTGTAGGTAAGGGTTCTAGAAATCCTGAGTTTTATGAAATGTTGCCAGAAGAATTTAAAGTCAACGTTGGTATATATGATGACGCAAGAAAAGTATACGGTAATATGAATATGCCAAAACCAGTACTTTCTTTAATTAATTCAGAGCAATTTTCTCCTGAAGCAATGAGCGCAGCGATGGATAAAATTACTGGACCAGCTATATATGGTACAGCAGAGTCTAACGCTATAATGAAAAATTATATTGCAGATCCGAAAAAATACGCAGAAGGATTAGTTGCAAAATTTGGTGATACAAGAGTTGGTAAAATTAATTTGGATGATGTTAGCCATCATTTAATTATGGAAGCGTTAAGAATGCATCCAGATAAGCAAATTGCAAAAGATATATTAAGATTTATATTTAGAAAACATAAAGAATATTCTGTAGAAAATCCAGCAGATGATAAAACAATGCAGTTTAATAAAGATATTGAAACTATATCTCCAACATTAGATTTGCTAGAAAATGCTAATTTTGAACTTGCAGTATGGATGCAGCCAGATGTATTTAAATATGTAAATAAAGCTATAATGAATTATTTTGTCAGAAGAGCATTTAAACCAAAATGGAAAAATAGTGGGTATGCTCGCTTTATTGACAATACAGAACAATTAAAACAAACTTATAATGTTCAAGAAGGTGAGTTTTATTTTGGGCATGCTAGACAATCTGAAAAAATAGAATTTCCATTTAATGGTCATAAAAGACCTATTACTAGAGGACAGGCTTACAAAGAATACTTAAGAGCTCAAAAGCAAGGAGCTCCAAAAGAAACATTAGAAAGTATGCTAGATCATCTGTCAGCTTTATTTACCAGAGTACCCGCCCCCGTACCTTCTGGTGTTAGATTTCTAACATTTAGAGGATTTTTAAAAGAAAAGGACGGCGCAGGATACGGAATGCTCATAAACGAAAGAGATAAATATTTCTTTGGTGGAGCAGACAATGATGGAGATCTAGCATATTTCTTTCATAATATGCCTAAAGAAATTGTTGAAGGTTATAAATCGGCTAAAAATGAATTAGTGAAAAAAGATGGTTCTTTAAAAGATATTAAAGATCCTAAATATTACCCATTATTTGGGATAAACGAGTCAGATCCGCTGTTTAAGGCCATGAATACCCCTGCATCGACCTTTATGCCGTCTTTAAGGATTTCTGCCGCTAGAGGGGCCTTTATGGGCCAAAATAACACAGGTCCTATGGTAAACAGTAATCAAATGTTACAAGCTTTGTACAGTACCATTAATAATCAAGGCGGTGAAATGGTATTTAATGCCAATAAATTTAAATTAAGAATAAAATTAAAGAAACAAGCGGATGAAGCTGTTGCAGGCGATATGTTAAGAGAGTTGAGTCTAAATGCTATAAGTAATGCTGTGGATGCTGCAAACTATCCTAATATGTCTAGCGCAAGGCAAATGAAAGAAAAAATATTTAATAAGATATTTGAAGTAACAAAAGTTGGAGAAAAAGGTCAGGTATTAAAATTTGGATTTAGTGATTTGTATAAAACTGAATTTATGCAATATTGGAGATTAAATAATTTATTATTTGGTTGGAATTTTCAACAAAATAGACCGCATACAGTACAAGAGATTCTTTCTGGTTTAAAAGATTATAGAAATTCTGGAATTAAATTTGATAGTCATATGTCAAAGGCAGCTTTGGAGTTTGGAGATCTTAATATGGATATTGATCCATGGTCTTTCTTGAACAAAAAAGCATTAGCTACTGAGTTAAGAGTTGCTAACAAGTTGTTTAAAGAAGAGAACGGCAAAAGATTTATGCGACTTATTGGTCGTGAAAAATTAGATATTTACGGTCAAACAACATTTAAAAGCAATATTCATACAGTAAATGACTTTTCAGACTTTATTGCTGCTAGATCAGTTATATATCCTTTAGGCGAAAGAATTGAAAAAGCAATGAACGACCTAGGGTATGAACAACAAAGAGTTTATGAAATAATTGATTATATAGCAGATAAAGCTACTGCATTAAAAAATACAGGCTGGAAAGTTAGAATGGACGCTAGGGATCAAGATGTACCTCTTGCCGATGTACAAGCTAGAATAGACTCTGAAATAATTAGAGAACATGGTAAGTTGAGCGATATGGCAAGACAATTAGGTATTGAGCCTAAGCTATTAACAACTTATTATGATGCTTATATATTGTCACCATTAAAGTTTCAAAATCCAGATAGCAAGCTTTCAGCTAAATTAAAAGAATTAGTTAAGTTAAGAGATGAATATAACAACTCTGAGCTTCCAGTTGATGAAAAATCAGTAGCTTTATTACAAAAAGAAATTACGGATCTAAATAAACAATATAATCAAACCACTAGAATGAGCATTGGGTGGTTGTCTACTAGAATACCAAGAGAAGTAAAAGCTGCTTATTTACAAGAATATTCAAAAGAATTTAATAAATACATAGTAGTACCATCTAATGATCCTGTTGTTAGGGTACCAGAGCCTAATGTTAAGCAATCTGCTCCAGAACCAACTATGCCTGAAGTTGCATCTAAAATACCAAAAGATGTATTAGAAAAAACTTTAGATGTAGATTTAGGAAAAATTACCCCTGAACAACAACAATCTATTGATACTTTTGTAAGAAACTTAGATCAGTTTCCACAATTTAAAGAAGCTATTAACTTGGCAGTCCCTGGAGTTACAGCTCAATTAAATCTCATTGGTGTTCCTATTGAAAATATATCTTTCCAAGATATTAGAGTTTTAAACAGAATGTTTGACCAGTGGAAAAGAGGTATATTAGGTAAAAAGATTAAAGAGGGTGATTTTGGTAAATTTCCAATGAAAGCTATTTACAATTATTTATTCTATAGCAGAATTGATGAATTATTAACACCGCATGATATGAAAATGTTAGATGTCCACAACACGCCAGTATATCGTATTTCAAAACACGGTAGTGCTGGAGAGCTTTCTTTTGAAAAAACAAAAGTGCCTATGAGTACTATGGGTGCTATACAAAAAATGGCAGGGCATGCTTATAATTATGAAAATAAATTTGTTGAGTTTTGGGAAGATGAGTTAGATAGAAGATTTAGTTTTATGAGTGAGTTAAAGGAAGCTCCTGAAATGATAGAAATAGCAGTAAGACATATTACTAGAAATGGTGATGGTAGAGATTACAATGGCAGTGATAGAGGTAACGCAAAAGCTGTTTATGAAAAAATGTGGAAAGAAATAGCACCTGAATATGAAGCATTACTAAAAAAAGGTAATGTAATGAGTCTAAAAGATGAAAAAGGTAATGTTTACAAAGCTAATGCTCAAGAAGTATTGCATAAAATTAAAGACACTATTAGAGATTTTTATAAAGAATGGTATGAAACTTTCTTAAATAAAGGATATGATGAGTCTAAAGTGTTAAATCCTAAAACAGGTTTATTAAATGATAATTGGGTAAGGGACGAGATATTATCTCCTATGGTAAGAGATCTTCCTTTTGGTCGAATTGATTTAAAAGGGATGCCTGCTATCGCAAGAATTGAGTATGAAATGAGTTTAATAGATTTATTAGATGCTCAAGGCGTAAAAGGTGAAGCTGCTAGAAAAGCTAAAGCTGCTAAATATAGGTTAGATCATCCTCCTCCTAGTGCCGAAGCTCCTCCTATTGGTAAAGTTCCTTTTGAATTTTATTGGTCACAAATGGGTCATATAGATACAAAATTTGCAAAACAAGCAAATATTAAAGCTATGCAAGAAAACCTTATTGCTTATGAAAAAGCAATGAGAGAAGGAACTGCTAAACTAGCTACAGAAATGCTTGAATTTAATTATCGAAATGGTACTATAACTTTAGAGCAAGGTATTAAAGAGTCTATTAATATTACAAAACAACGTTATGAGAAGGCTTTACAAACTTCTGTAAAAGGTGATAATAGCTATAGTGAAAGTGGAGTAGAGTGGTTGCATTTTAAACCTGAAGGTGTTCAAGAAATGTCAGCTATACGAATGTTTCAAAAGCCTGGATCTGCTATGCACAGAGGGTATTTGCCTCTTCCTGAGTTTAGAAGAGATATTGGCGTATTAAAAGATTACATGAGACAGTGGATGAAAGCTTACTTTAATAATATTATTGCTATACGAGCTAGATATGCCATTAAAGACTTTGAACGTAGAGGACCAGTTGGTGAAGATACAGCAGTATGGAGAGACTTTTTCTTAGATGCATCAAAAAATATTATGGGTTATCCATCTTTCTTTTCAGAAAAGATTTTTGGAATTACACATCCTCAAGCTAGAGCTGTACGAAAGTTTTTAGATAAGGGCAAGAGTGCTTTGTCTAAAAAACAACTTAATACAATCAAAGATTTGGTTCAAAAAATAGACGAAGAGTATATAGCTAAGTCTGGTGGACCATATATGGCTTCTTTAGCTCCTTTAAAACCTGAAGATTACAGATTTAAACTACAAGAAATGCTAAAATCTACTAACAGATTAAAAGCTTATAGGACTGGATATTATGCGTTTAGTGATCAAAAAGCTGTACAGTTTTTAGACAAAGTTTCTAAAAAATTATTTAATGGAGAGATACCTTTTTATAAAGATTTCCCAAAAGATCCTGAAGTTAGAAAAGCAGTAATGACTAGAATGGTTCATAAGTTTGGTATTATGGATGGTAAGTGGAACCTTATGACGCTTCTTGCTGCTCCTAAATCATTTATTGGTAACGTAATGGGTGGATCAGAAAATATTATAGGATCAGCAGGCTTAAGACATTTTAGAGGAGCAATCAATAAACAATATTTAATTAATGAAGTATTCAAGAATGCTACATTTGAAATGCCTGGACCAGAAGGTAAAAAAGTAAAGGTTAAGATAGATAGTATTCAAAACTTAAATCTTTGGTTAGAGACAATAGGTGTTATTGATAGTTATATTAAATCTGAAATAGGTCTTGATTCTACGTTTAAACCAGATCGTAATAAAAGATTTGCAGTTGCTGCAGGTAGAAAAGTTGCTGCTTTATTCCATAAAAACAAGTTAGATGACAAAACTCTTAGATTAACATTAAGAGAAACTGCTAGAGAATATGGTGTTAGCGATGCAATAGTAAATAAAGCTGCTGGGTTTATGAGAAAATCAGAGCTTATTAATAGAAGGAATGCATTCTTAGCTCATTATTTAAACGCTAGGGAAGTATTTGCACCAGTAACTGATATGTTACCATGGGACAGTGAAGCACTAGTTAGATTTGGTAAAAAAGGCTTAGAAGCTACTCAGTTTTTATATCACTCAGCTTTTAGAACTAACTATTCTAATACTGCTTTAGGAAAAGTTATGACAAGGTTTCAACCATTTGCTTGGAACTCTGTAAAATACAGGAGACATGTTTATCAAAATGCAAAACTTTATGGCTTTAAGCCAGGAACAAGAGCCTTTGATAGGTACCAAAGACAAGTTACTACTGATATGTTTGCTATGGCTTTGGCTGGTATATTTGCAGGTTCTATATTTGAATATACCCTCGCACCACCAATGGCATGGATGCAAGACACAGCACAATGGTTGTTTGGAGATGAAAAAGAAAGAGAAAGAGCATTTTTTACTTCCTGGCCCACAACAGCGCTCGCCCCGTTACAACCAATTACTCCTCCTATAGCTAGATACCCATTAAACGTTTTATCTACTATAATTAATGGAGATATGGAAAAATTTGGAAGATATTATGCATGGACATGGTTCCCATTTGGCAGGGTTGCACGAGATCTTTCTAGAAGTATTCCAAACCCTGCAATGAGCGTAGACTTTATGACTGGATTCCCTCTACATGGAGTTCATAGAAAAGTAAGAAAATATATTGAAAATAGACAAGAACAAGAATTAGCACTGGAGATATAATGAATCCTCAAGAAATGCTTAAAATGATGTTAGATAGATTTGCACCAACAGATAACACTGATGCTATGCCTCTCGAAGGGGATAAAAAACTTTTAATGGATTTAGCTAAAAAAAATAAACTAAAATATAGAGTATGGAATGCTATTACCCCTAATACTGAAAAATCCTACACAGATCTTGTAAAAAGTATAGAAACTGGTCAATTGCAAATCAATAGAGTTCCAGATAATATGTGGGAACAATATAAGCAAACGGCTTTAAACCCCGAAGCTTATCAAGGGACAGATGTAAAGAATGTTGCTGGTTGGATGTCTGGAGATAAAAGATGGATTAATATCCCTGAAAGCGCTTCACCCGAAACCATTGATCATGAATTATTGCATTATTTTGGAAGTCATAGACCTGGTGAAGAAGGCGCTCCTGATAGAATAAATCCTTACATACAAGCAGATATGGATCTTGGAGGATGGCTACCTTCTTTACATCCTAATGCTGCAAGACCAATGTTACCTGGAGATAATCTTTTATCAAGATGGTGGAATAATAATATAGCATCTAATGCAATGGAAACCGATAGAGAAATGGGATATCATCCATGGGTTGGTCAAAGCGCATATAATAGATTTACTGGACAATCAGGTGGCGAACATGTACACGACCATGGTTTTACACCTCCTCCAATGCCTGAAGCTCCAACTCCAGAACCAGATCCCAAACCAGTTTCAGAAGCTCCTAAAGCAAAAAGTTTTGGATCTTCATTTAAAGAAGCAAGAAAGGCTGGTTTAAAAGAGTTTGAATGGAAAGGTAAAAAGTATCATACTAAAACAAAGGAAGAAGTTGAACTTGCTAGAAAGATTCAAGAAGCTCAAACTACTACTGTGCCACAACCAGACCCAGGTACTGTTCCGCTTCAAGAGTATAAATCTTTAGTTGATTATGTTAGTAAAATACAAGATAAACCTACATATAATTACAAAATATGGTTCTAAACGCATACATGCCTTCTATTTGTAGTTTAATTAAAAAATAGCTTATTATGTTTTTGTTATTGTGGATTAGATTAAGGAAGTAGGGCTCTTACGAGCCCCATTTTTATTCCTTGCTCCTTAGCCCTAGATATAGCATAAACCCTATAGCTAAAGATACTAAAAGTTTTTCCCAAAATAATTCCATTATACTTCCTTTTCATTATCTAATCTAGTTCCCTGGATATACCACCAGCCATTTCCATTCATTTTAAATATTTTATTTCTATCTTTTATATACTTAGGGTCATCTAAGCCTTCATATGGCCAGCGTTTTTTACCTTTTAAATTTTGCCAGTCGTTTTCATTGCTACTATATTTTTTCTTCATAATTGCTCCTTTGGTTAGTTGGTTCCAATGCCTACATTACCTGAAAGATTTGAGGGCCAAGAAAAACGATTAAAACTTGACCCTCTATTAAGCGACTTTTAGCAAGTCACTTGGGCAAAATGCAGCGTAGGTTTCTTAAACCCTGTTAGCGTAATGCTTCCCTGTACTTTTAACGCTGCTAATATTTTGCTAAGAATGACAGCTTAATTTCCTGGTTTGTTAGAGAAGCCCCGTGCTTACAATAACAGCCAACCCAGTTAATTATAGTTATTCCTCCTTAGCAAATTTAATTTTTTAGTCCATTTTTAACGCAGTCTGGACATTTGATACGATTGCATCCGTATTTAGGGAATCCTGTGATTTTTGTGTACCACTTTTTGTTTGTTCCTTCTTGGGGGTGGAAGTCCCATACTTCTCTGCAGTCTTCGCATAAGTATGGTGATTTTGGTAGTTTTTTCCCTTTGTTCTGAGTTCTGTAGTATTCTCTGACTTGTGAATCCATCCGTTTCCTTTCGCATGTTCTTCTTCAGCGATATACATTAGATTTATGTAATCACTTATTGTCATTGTGTTCCCTGAATCAAACCAACACATAGTTAATTCTGTTAAAATAGCGCAATATGTTAATTCCATATAGTTCTCCAAAGGGGGTCTCCATTGATCACGGGTCAAGTATTGAGCTTGTCCAGCTGTTGGGCCCCATCCTTTTAAATAGTTTTTTAAATACTCTTCATTTGTTAAGACTTTAGGCATGCGCAAATTCCATTAATAACTTGTCTTTTATGCGTTTTAAGTCTTGTATTTCTAATTTATGATTGTCATCAAAAACATCTTGATCTACTTCTAATACACCTACTTGTTTATCAATGACATATATTAGCAATTTTAAGTCTTTTTTGTCCATAATTTGTTTCTAACCCTTTTTGGTATGTGTTTATATAATTCTAAAAATTCATCATATTTCATTACTATTAAGGGATCTTCACGATCTGCTTTAATTAGCTGTGCATTAACGTTCTTATTTGGGATCATCCATTGACCCATAGCTTTTCTGCATTTAGCTTGTATTTTAAAGTCTTTATCAATTACAACATCAACTTCTTCGTGCATTCCTAAAGCAGCACCATTGGAGCCCCATGCACGTTTGCACGGGACCCCTACATCTTGAGTCATTAAAACTATTAGACGTTCAAATCTACTGCCTTTTTGTTTACTTTTGTTTGGCATTTTCATAATCCTTTAACTCAATGATTTTAGCTGCAAGATATAATGATAAATCTAAACATTCTTCTAAAGACTCTATCATTCCATAAGTTCCATCAATAGGCATATCTTTTTTAAACTTTTTATTGCCTAGTTCTATTCTATTCTTTAAAAGCCTTATTATTCGATCATTAGAGCTTTGACCAAGCTTTATATGTTTATACTCATCCATTTTTCTTTTTACCGCTATAGATTTTATCTAGTAATTGATTGATCTTTTGCACTTCTGTGTGATTATTTAGCTTTTTATATGACAATTTTACTATTTCTAGTGCTCTGACAATCAATTTAACTTCTGATTTATTAGCTACATACTTCACAGTTTTAGCCATCTAAGAACCTCCTTTTGAATAATTTCCATTCCCAAGTGCTAAATGTAACACTTATTTCACAATTCATTAGAGAAACACCAATAGATAAATGGCCACCCTTATGGTTGTTATGCATAAGGGTAAAGCCAAATAATCTAATAAGGTTTATTTTGAATCCTATAGTAGAATCTAAACTAATACTTTCCACTGAAAAGAGCATATTCATTACGATATTCTCAGTCTAGTTTTCTTTGCAACTTTTGCGTATTCTGTTTTACCACCTTTTTCTATAACGTGTTTACGCAGCTTTCGCTTATCAATGGATTGTACTAACTTAAGAAACTCATCTGGCACTGATTCTTCATCGGTAATTTCCAATGAACCATCACCTTCATAAATAGTATAGCTATCAGTTGTTGTTTTAATTTGATGATTTCCACTTTTATTGGGTGTTCCTAGTAAATCTACCATATTAATAATCATTGATTTTAAACGTTCTCTGCCATTATGCAAAGAATCTTTTTTATTCATTAATGATTTAATATAGTTACGATGTACTTGCAACATTGCATCTAATGCTTTTTCATTTTCATCAAGCTTAGATAGAACCCAATGGATATTTTCTGTTTTCTTTAATGCGACATTTGCAAGCTCTGCAAGACCTTTCTCAATTTCTTCTTCAGTTGTGTCTTCAGGTCGTAATTCAGGATAGTCTAGCATTTCTTGCAGCTCAATAAACGTATCAATAATTTGATAAGTTGTCAATTGTGCATTGTCTGGTTTTTTGGGTAAGCTCATTCTACCACCTTATTGTTGTTTGAACCTAAAATTAATAGGCTCATATGCGCAATTAATAACAAATTTACCTTCATCTCTAGCTTTCAAACTAGAAATAATGCGGGTAACACTGTCTCTTAAACCTGTGATAGATATTACTTTATCAGCTTTTTGAGCGATTGATGAAGAATGTTTGCCTGAATGCACATCTAATGATCCGCCTCTTGCGTCACCTTTAGTGATATGAGACACACCAATTAAGATGATGTCTTGCTGCGTTGCGATAGTTCTTAATTCATCAATGATCATATCCATTTTCAATGTTTGATCTTTGACATAACTGTTTACTTTTAAACAATCAATAGTATCTACCACTAAAACAGCAGGGTTTACTTCAGCTACTAACTCTTTTACTTTATCTAGCGCAGGTGGGACCCAACCTATTCTAATATGTTTTAAAGAAGAAGACCAGGAGTTATTTTCTGTTTTATAGTGTTCATCTACTTCAGTTTTTGATTTACCTGTAGATATTTGTACAAAACGTCTATACATAAGCTTCGGATCTACTTCTAAAGACAAGAACAACGTATTTAAATTGATACTAGTGCATAAGTTTTGGACCCATGCTGTTTTACCCATACCTGTATCGCCGTATATTATGATCATTTCACCTGGATACATCCAGTAGTCTTTATCTAGCTTATATATATTAGCTAAATTGATAGATTGTTTAGTTTGATCTTTTCTTACAGCGTCTACATACATACGTTCTAACTGTTCTGAATTAGCAATAGGCGTAATAATGTCGCCGCCTTGCATTTTTTGTTTATAATATATACACTTATCATCACAATATTTGTCAAAAAGTGAATCATGACAGCCAAAACGATAACCTTTATTAAAAGTATCTATAGTATGTCTTTCTACTTCATAAGAGTTCATATTACTAAACAATTGTGTATTTGCAGATATAATATACTGCAATGGTACACCTTTACGCATAAACGCAGATGTTATGCGCATAATTTTATTATGTCTGGATCCTTCAACAGGACCTTCATCAATCATTTTCTGAACACAAGTTACTACTCCACTATAATCTTTGTCTGTATCTTCTGATATTGTTAGCTTTGAAAGCTTTGGTCTTGGAGCTTCAATAATTTTTAACAATTGATTTATAGCTTGACCCTTTACAGTGGGATATTTAAAGTTTTCTCTTGGCTTTGTTGATAGATCTAGTATTTCTTCGTGAGATAGTTTAAATATTTCTTGTATTGAAAATGGTGTTTTAAAATATTTAAGAGATGTTTTTTCATTTGGTGTATAACCTAATCTTATTAACCTGGATCCGTCATATATGTTATCTGATTCAGGGAAATAATGCTTAATGGTCATTTTAACCAATTCTGGTAGTTTATTATTAGGCTCAAAACCAAAAATATCAGGTATTGCTACATGATAGCCTGTTCCTGAGAACCATGGTTTAATAGCATCTGGATGTATTTCGTATTCATTGATCATTCTGTCAATAACATCTTTTGTTTTCTCATGAGTATGCTCATCAGTGTTTTGACCTTTATCAATGTCTAAAATAATTTGATCTAAATAATATTTACCACGATAGTTTTTTATAGTTTTTCTTATTTCAAAATGACGTACTATTTCTTCATCAAAAGAGTACAGTGTTCTGAATATAGGGCCTGAGTGTCGTTTTATTGTTTCAGATATCTCAGCCACAGGGATGATAACACCCCTATGGCCTGGATGATCTATGGCAATTTCGACAAATCTACTTTCTTTATTAGCCATCTGTTTTGCCTTTCTCCTGGAATTTTAGCATTAGCAACTTCTAGAGCGGGACTAGCTTTCAGCATTCTAAAAGTTCTTTCTATAGTACTAACTAAATGCAATTTTCCATAATTTGCTCTAATATAATCACGAGCTTCTTCAAACTCACTTGATTTAATATATGGATTAGTATTATGTCTATGCTGTAGCCAATTTCCAACAGAATGTTTTAATTTAATCAAAATTCAGTTAATTCGTTATCAGAGCTGTCAGCAAAATCAAGGTTTAATGCACTTGCACCGTTCTTTTTAGGACCAGAGGATTGTGCATCTGGTGAATAATCTTTTACATATTCTTTATCAACTTGGGATAGAAAATAGTCTTTCCACTTTTGGTTATCTCTTTTTGGATGAGCTACTTGATTCCAAGTTTTAGTTTTGCCATCTGTTTTCTTATAAGACAAAACTTTTACAATTTTATTTTTAGCTCCCTCAAGTAAGACAGGACTTATATTGCCTTGAGTAAATTGATTTAATGTTTCTTGAATTTCAGCTTCTGTTTTAAGAAAATCACTGCTTAACAAGTTACATGCTTCAAAGAAATTCTTTACTTTAAAGGCACTTCCCCAGTTAAAATCATCTTCATAAACAGGATTACCATCTTCATCTTCTATTGGTAGACCTAATTCATTTGTAGCAGGAACTTTTTCTACTTTAAAGTTACCACCTATGTTAAGAGTCTTATCCCAATCATTTTTTAGCATAACACATTTTACTTCAATCTGGCAATCGTTGGTCCATGCTTGACCAGTTGCTTTTTTAGAACCAGATCTATCAATTACTTCTACTATTTTTACTTCATCAATGAATATTCCATCTCCCATAGCACCTTCTGGCGCTGGGAAATTTCCTTGTTTTCCAAAAGTTAAAGGCATTTAGTCTTTCTCCTTATAGCTTAATATTTCTTGTTTAACTGTTTCATAATCAAATAACATTTCTTTTTGAGCTAATGGTCTTAATCTAGATCCAATAGTTCTTTCATCATATCCTTGAAAACTGATATGACTTTTACCTGATTCTTTATTGACTTGTGCATAGCCAATTACATCTGCTTTAGCAGTTAATGCATACCCTAATCCGCTAGGTACTGCAGGCATTAATTGTGCTTTACCATCTGTAATGGCTGTTTGTTTAGCATGTGAAAGGAGTATTAGAGCAGATCCTGTTCTTTTCATAAGACGCTGTAATCTTAATATAATATCAAGATTTTTAGATCTAGCTAATCTCCAGTCTTTGCCAAAGTTTTGACCATCGCCCATTTCTTTTATATTTAATTCCTGAATGACTACTTCTTCTATCCATTTATTAATTTCATCTACAGTGTCAATTACAAGAGTATCATAAGGCAATTTTTCCCATTCATTCCTTAACCAAGCATATACCTCAGCTAATGAATAAACTGGCATTGGTTCTCCTTTACTAGGCCCTGATCTGTATACATAACCACGTTCAGTTGGCGGTATAAGTTCCATGACTTCTTTGCCATTTTTAACAATCTTTTTATTATCTGACATTTTATTTCTAGTAGGAGGATTTAGACATGTGACTGTAACACTATTAGCATTAGGTACAAAGTCTGCACCTAAATCAGCATCTATGATAAGCACACCATCTGTCCCTTTGTCACTCCATTTGGAAGCAGCGCTAGTTTTCCAGGTCTTAGGTTGACCTATGAAAAACCAGGTGATCCCGTCTGGAAGATTTTGAGACATCTCTTCCATCGATTGATTTTTAATTACTTCTATTTTCATAATGTATTTCCTTAATTCCTCGATTAAATATACAATATATTGATTAATTTAACAATAGAATAGTGGCAGAAAGTGTCTTATTATTCTTTCAATTGTTTAAGGAGAGAGAAAGAAAAGTCTTTCTGCCACATTATTCTAGATTTGAAGCATGTTTTTGATTGTTTTTGGTAAGGTAGTGCTAATCTCGCTAAAGTCTTCGATCATTATGTATGAGTCGTACATCTCTTTAAGATGCTCTTCTCGAATATAATGTCCCATACCTATAGCCATGACTGGCATACCTTCGCTTTGAACACGCATAATGTCTCGTCTGGTTTGATTTCTTCCATCTGCGTAACCGTGAGCAGCAGGTTGTCCATCACATAGAACAATCATAGCTTTTTTCATATTTAAACTACTATTAATACGCTGTTCTAGCATTCTAGCTGATTCAAATATAGCTACGCCATCACGATTATTACAGTGAGACCTAACATTAGTAAGAGTAACGCCATTTTCATATTCAAAGATATGGGTGGCATGTTTTTCTCCACGCATATCTGCAGTGTGACCATATAAAAATACATTACACATTTCATTGTCTTTCATAGCTTCATAGATAGTAATAGCTGTATCTCTAACAAGCTCTATATCGCTGCACATTGAACCAGATTGATCCATTAAAATACCTATATTGTAATTAGGTTCTACTTGAACGTAATCTTTCTTAAACAGATTAACTCGTTTTGTAGGTATTTTAAATAATGATTTTCTATCCAATTCGCCACGATTAAGATTTCTTATTGAAATATGCTTATCTAATCCATAAAGATTGATACGATTTTTCAATGCATTAATTGATGGTTTAAGCCGTTGAAGTAGCACACTGTATTCATCTTTGTCACCAGTTTTATAGTGATCAACAATAACATCACGATTATGACCATAATGTGTAGATTCCATAATGCCAGGAGACTTTGTTTCATACATCTCTGTATTATTGTCACTGTGCGACATCAAAGCTTTTTCCATTTGCTTTGTTATTCCTATTTGTTCATCCCAATCAGTTATGCTTAATGATTCATCTTCAATAGCTGTATCTTTCATTGCAACACTTAATGTATGACCTGTATGTAAGTTTCCATTTGCAAACTTAACTTTTTCAGTATCTTTAAATAAAGCAATCAATCTATTATTAAAATAATCATATATCTTTTCAGATATATCTATTACTGCTTGATCATTTTCTAATAAATTAGAAGGATGATCAGTGATTATTTTAGAGCAATCTTGAAGAATCTCTTGAGCTGAAGAAACATTAAATAGATTTATATCTTTAATTGCTTCTTTGCAGAGTTGAGATGAATCATATGCAAAAGCAAATTCGTCACCGACATGGCTATAGTATCTTCTCATACGATTTTTAATATCGTTTTGAGCTTCAGATGCTGCCACATCTAATGCTTCATTAACACCATCTGGGATATATATTATATATCTTAACATGTTAACACACATAGTTAATGTATACATTTCCCTTATTGGCATAAATATAGAGTTTGCTTCACTTATTGAGTCAATACGCATACTCTTTGCTTCTAACATATCATTTATGGCCTTAGCATATTGATAAGTAATATCTGAAATAATGCTTTTTACATGCATTACTCTTTGCCTTATTACTGCTTCATCAGCTGTTAAATGCTTTTTGTGTTTAATTAAGTATTTAACATAGCCAGGAGCTGCTTTTGTTAATTGTTCTTCAATGTATACATCTTCTAAGTAATGAAGAATATCATCTTGAAACAATTGAGCTAATTGTCTAAATGGATGAAGTCTATCGTCACCTTCTGCTCCATTTTTAGCAAACATATCAGGTATCCAGGATCCATCTTTGTTATTACCATTACAATGAGCATCCCAGTGTTTTTCTAACCATTCAATGAATATCTTATCATTTACACCGTTTAGTCTATATGCATTAGATGTTATCATTTGCTTTTTAAAGAAATTAAACAATGACAATGGAATAACTAAGTTACCGCCAGCATCGCAACCATATTCTAATACACGTTTGGTTTCATTTTCGTCTTTAAGTGTATTATCTATGTGATACATCATTCTAGTTCTAAAAGTGCTATCTTCAAGTATTCTTGAAATTAGAGCTTCGTATTTAAGTGGTACTAGAACTAATCTATTGCTATGCATTTGATGTAATTTCTGATGCAAAGAAGAACCTAGATCAACATCTTGTGTCTTTGCTTTATTTGCCCAGACATGATTAGACAAGACATGCATTTTACCACTAAACATAGAATGTAATGCTCTATCCATATGGTTTTTCTGCAATATCTTTCTAGATGGTTGATCAAGACTGCTTTTAAAATGCAATTGTGCTAGATCCTTAGAGCTAACAATCTGCATTCTATTATGTGCGTTCTTTTTATGTAAATGCAACTTTAAGCTTTTCTTCATCCGAGATCCAGTGGAGCTTAAATGGGACCAAAACCCACGATAACCCTTTAAAGTGGATAAGCCACGGCGAGACCACCATGACTTATGACCACTACCACTTATTTCATCAGATTTTCTTCCGAAAATATCAGTTTGCATTATTACATAGCCTCAATAATATTCATAACCTTATCTTTTTCTGTCGGATCATTATAATAAGGTAATGTAATGTTCATCAAAGCATCTAAAAGATCTACACCATCACTAACAGCATCAGCTGTAGACAGTGTCATTCTTGTTGATACGCTTGTTGTTAATTCATCAGAATTAGCTAAAGCTCTAACTTTTGAAGCAAATAAAGTGATCTTTGCTGCTGTATCTTTATCTATTTCTGTTCTTTCACATAAAAGAGCAGCTTCAGATTCTTCATCTAGATATGCTAATGGGTAGAAACCACCAGTAAATCTATCTAACCAGGCTCTATCTATAGTGTTACTAGCACCAATGTATTGCCTACCAACATTAGCAGTAGCATAAAAGCGTACTTTATCACTGATCTTGATCTCAACAGGAGGCTTTTCTTCGTCTAAGATCAATACTCTTTGCTCATCTAAGACTGGAATCAAGATATTTTGTAACTCTTGAGACCTATCTCTGGTTATTTCATCAAGCATTATTAGTGTAGGTTCTTCTGATTGAATCATTTCAACAAACTTAGACCTAACAAACTTGGTCCCAGAATCTGGATCATAACTAATATGACCAAGAAGTTTACTAGCTGGATTAGATGTGTCACCTAAGTTAATGGAATAGAAATTCATTCCAGTTACTTCAGCCAATATCTTTCCAAGGTGTGATTTACCACAACCTGTTGGACCTGTGACTAATATGTGTTGATTTTTAATAATGTTACGGACCATATTAAAGAAAATGTTCTGATCTTTAAACTTAAACCATTCATTAGGTACACTAAAGTTTTCTTTAACATAGTCAAATACTTTACCAGTTACACCTTCTACCCATGTATTGTCATTTTTATTTGGGGTGTTCATTACTTTATCTGATTCTTCTGCAACTATTTCAGGTTCATTTACAACATCGCTAGTGTTTTCCTCTTCTGCAGGTACTAAAGGTGAACTTTCTTCTTTTACTTCGTTTTCTTTATACTTACTTAAGATTTCTGATATATCCATTTATCTGTTTTCCTCTCCGATACTAGGTACAACATAATTGTCCCAGTATTCACATGATTTATTATTGATTAATTTACAAGGTTTATTACACATAGATTTAACTATTGTTTGATTTACTTTGCTAATGCCTATGACGCTATATTCTATTTTGAACACAGCGCCAAGGCAATTTCCTGAGTCCCAATTAGCACAGTTATGCAGTACTTCAGATTTGGAATGTGAATCTGCCACTGTCTTCTTTCGGTATATTCTTTTCCTCCATCGTTGATATGTTCTTTTCATCTATCAATATACCTTCTTCTTTACGAGTATATGGGACCACTTCAACTCGATATTTGTTTTCAACATTTAAAATGTCTGCATAATGCGAAGTAACTACTACACATTCTTGAGCATCAGGATCAGATGCTAATGATTCTGGTTCATTTAAAGCATTATTTATTTGACTTCTAACTCTATCTACTTTGTATTTATCAAATAAAACATCCCATTTACCTCTAACAGTTGATGCGAAATGATTATTTTTGATATTGCTTAATGTGCTTTGAAGCCATGTTGTAAATACTTTGTCTGCAGCTTTAGTCTGTTCAACGCTTATTTCATTTGGATCTTTTTCTGAACTGCAGGCATCAGCTATAACAACCAATGCATCGACTTTTAAATTACTTATAATGTCTTGCATAATATTCTTAGCTAGATCTTTAGCCATATTAACTTTACGCTGATCATTCATATGTCTTGAATTAGGATCTTTGTCTAGTTGCGTACATATGTCATTTAAAAGAGATGAAACGTAAAATAAACGAGTTTCTTTTTCTCTAGCATCAAATGCTGCTATTATGAATGGTAATTCTCCAACTTTTAAGAATGTTTGCATAATATTGCCTTTAAATTGCTCTAAAGCTGAAAATATACTGTCATTTTTCCATTGGTGTGATACTTGTTCTATTTCTAATTTACCTAACATTTATTCTTGCCTCCATTTTGTGGATTTTTTATGTCTTGATGTTGATCCATCCAATCTAAGTGAGCGATTGAACTATCAACTATTAAATTAATTGTTTCTTTCCAGCTCAATCCTGCATGCTTGGCTTTTGACCTAACACGCAGGAATGTAACTGTTAACGTAATTAAACTTCTCACAACAGTGTTTCTATTTTATTCAACAATGCTAGTGATTTATCACGTTTCATTTGAAGCTCTGCTTGAAGTCTAGTCATCATTCTCATACCATTCTTTTCGTACATTTCACATGTAACTTGCTTTAACATAGCGTCATAACGATTAAAGTCGTCATTTACTATGCCTTTTAGTACTTTAACAAGGAACATTGTAGTGGATGGGAATTGTAATGATTTAAACTTCTTAAGCTTTTCCTGATTCTGTTGACTTAAAGACATCTAAAGCTCCTTTCGCAAGCTTATCTGTTAACTCTTCAACTTCACGATCCTGATCTTTATCTTTATGAGCTTTATTAACAATATTGTCAACTTGCTCATCTTCCACACCCAGCACTTCTGCTGACTTTCTCAGAACATCGTTCATTTGAAGCTTGTCTTCAAGTTTTTGTATCTTCCTCATTGCCTCAATACAAGCTAGTGCTCTTCTAACAGAAAAAGTATCTGTATCTAACTCGCTCACAAGTTTGTTTGGGTCAATGTGTTCAACAATCAGTGATTTTAAAGCTACGCAAGATGTAAATAGTACTTGAAGATGGTCTTCATCTCCTACACTAAATACTTCTTCTAAGGCATCTTTCATGATCTTACTTAGCTTGTTGGTTTGATTTTTATTTGCTTTGGACAACTTATCATCCAAGTCATTTGCATCAATCATAAGCGGTACTCCCTTCTCGTATGTGTTTCAAATAATTCTTTGCAGGTTCTTTTATTTAAGTCGGAAACCTGCTAGAAGACCGACTCGTTGTGAGTATACATTCTATTTAGAAAGCATGACAAAATATAGTTAGAAAGGACGACTGCAAAGTATAAGTGCAGTAAACTATATTAACTTCTAGGTTGAATGCAGACCTTAAGCTTTATTGGTACCGCCCCCAAATGCACAAGAGATGGAGGCGGCGTAGGTGTTAATTCACGATCCAATTTACTAGGGCTAAACGGTTATTATGTGTTTATAAACCTATAACTATCAATTAACTAGTTGTGTCTAGCCCTATAGTTGCGCAGGCTGGAATCGAACCAGCTATCTCTTGGTTATGAGCCAAGTGGCTTACCATTTGCCCTCTGCGCTATTCATTAAGATAATCCAAGTGCATTTAATATAAAAGGTTTACAAGCAGAATCTACATCATTTTCCATAGAATGTCTACATTCAACACAGTCTTCGTGATAGTATTTACCTTTTATTTCGATTATCTGGTTATTGAACAACAATGTACCTTCATTTACTTCATCCCAATCAGGACGAGCATCTAATGAAGCATCATCACTGTTCATATTATCTGGATCATAGGTCATGGTACAGGTTCCTTATCATTATGTAAAGCTTCTTCTCTTTCTTCAATCTTACCGTCTTGTATCTTCTTAAGCATCATTTTACCTTCAATTTGCCTTATAATTGGTTGAATATTACTTCTTCCTTTGGATATATCCATAATTACAGTTTGATGTGACCCACCTTTAGAGTAATGATCTGGAAATACAGTTGAAATTTCATGATCTTCTAATACCCAGGCAAGCATGCCTATTTGGATAAGATAATATTCTTCGTGATCATCACCTTCTTCTATAAGTCCAGTTAATAAACAGGTTGCAAGGTTAGACTTAAGGGA